>Ga0193752_1000894_pt1 | contig 26662 bp, 20 predicted proteins | sample H1c1metaG_FD_144924 | JGI IMG/M metagenome (GOLD analysis project Ga0193752, IMG submission 144924) | Soil microbial communities from a riparian zone of the East river system, Colorado, United States - H1c1 | ecosystem: Environmental > Terrestrial > Soil > Riparian zone | place: USA: East River...
CACCGTTGAGATTCCGCTGGAGATGCTCGTCTGCATCACCGGGGTTTCCGGCTCCGGTAAATCGACTTTGGTCCACGATGTCCTGTACGCGGGATTAAAGAAGCAGCGAGGCGAGTGGAATTCGCACGTCGGCCTGATCAAAGAAATCAAAGGCGGCGAGTTTATAAACGATATTATCCTCGTTGACCAGTCGCCGATCGGCCGCACCCCGCGTTCTAATCCGGTTACTTATATCAAGGCCTACGACGCGATCCGCGAAGCCTTTGCCGCGACACAAACCGCGAAAACAAAAGGCTACGGCTCATCGCATTTCTCATTTAATGTTCCCGGTGGCCGCTGCGAAACGTGCCAGGGCAGCGGAACGGTGATCGTCGAGATGCAGTTCCTTGCTGATGTGGAACTCACCTGCGAAGACTGTCGCGGAACGCGTTTTCGCGAAGAGATCCTAAACGTAAAATACAAAGGAAAGAACATTGCCGAGGCTTTGGAACTGACAGTTCGTGAAGGGATTCTGTTCTTTAAAGACGTTAGGAAACTTATTACAAAGCTAAAGGTTCTGGAATCTGTCGGCCTCGGCTATCTGCGGCTCGGCCAATCGGCGACGACGTTAAGCGGCGGCGAGGCACAGCGTGTAAAGCTCGCCTCTCATCTCGCTCAGACGACAAACTCAAAAACTCTCTTTATCTTCGACGAACCGACAACGGGCCTTCATTTCGAAGACATCAATAAACTCCTCGGGGCGTTCCGTGCCCTTATCGACAACGGCGCGAGCCTCATTGTCATCGAGCACAATCTCGACGTAATAAAAACGGCCGATCATATTATCGACCTTGGACCCGAAGGCGGAATCGGCGGCGGCGAGATAGTTGCAGTAGGCACCCCTGAAAAGATAGCTAAAAATGAAAACTCACACACCGGCAGATATTTGAAGCAGACTTTAAAAGTAGTTAACTAATCATCACCAAACTTCTTTCTCCATACTGGGGCGATCTGTTCCATCACTTTGCAGTCGCAATAGCCTCCATTGTCATTCAGCCAGCTTGTCAGCTTTGGAAAATTCAAACCTTTTTCCATCATAAACCGCATCGACAATTGCAGGCTGTGATTGCACTCCGCATCGTAGAGTTCATCCTCAAGATAATCGATCAGATCGCTAATCGTCTCTTGGCCTTCAGGCAAAGAATCGAGAAACACTTCCAACTCTTCACCGCTTAATTGTTCGAGATTTTCGATCTCGCGTTTTCGCAAAATTGCCATAGAAAATCGCCGCGTAATTATTATCGCGACGATTTCATTCTAGCACTCAGGGCCTGAAATGGAGATTGATCTATCTATGACTTACTAGGCACGTTCGAAATGTTCTGCGGAACGCGAACGAAGCTGCATCTCACGAAGCTTTCCGCCGATCCACGCAAACAAAATGGAGGTCACAAGGCCGGTCGGCATGAACCACTTCGGCACTACATTCCACATCATAAACATTCCCAATAGCCACGGAATCATACCGACAATTCCGGGAATTAATGCATGCAGCATCGGACGTGATGGAGCAAGAACGGCTGTGACGTAAGAGGCGAAAATGGCATAGACAACCCTATAGATAAGGGATATAAATAGTTCGCCGTTGCTGAGCAGCAGTCTACCGATCGCCCTTTCGATAATATAGTCGGTCACCATCGACAAAATGATCGCCAATAACAAGCCGACGATCACCGCAAAGACACTACGCAGTATTTGCCAAATTTTAGATCCTCCATCTGCCCTTTCCGATACTGAATTATTCATCGCTTGCTCCTCTCTTTAAATTCAAATAATAATTTCGCTGTTCTTTATCAAGTTTCTCGATCGAATATCGCAGCAAGACTCGCGGCATTTTCTCGGCATGCTTATCCAGAAACGCCAGCAGTCTCTCTCGGTCAACATCTCCCGCCGCTCGCAGCATCCAGCCCGTTCCTTTGTTAACAAGATCTTCTTTGTCGTTCACCAATATCTCGGCGATGGCGAATGTGTCATCGACCTGTTTCTGCTTCAGAATAAAATGGGCCGTGGCAACGATCGCAGACCGGCGTTCCCAAAGATTTTTCGAACGAGCAAGTTTATACAAAATGTCGCGCGGCTTATCAGCCAAATATTTTCCGACGACATAATGGGCCGCCAGATCCACCAGGTCCCAGTTGTTTATCCGATCATGTCGGCGAAGATAAAGGTCAGAGAGTGCTTTAAGACGCTCCCCTGTACACTTCTTTCCTTTAGCGCACTGGCCCATGATGCTGAGCGCTCCGACCCGTACTTCGTGTATCGGGCTTTCAAGCAATTTTTCTATCTCAGCAACCGGCATCTCGACATACTCTTTGGAAAGTTCGAAAATGCTTCCCATCCGCACGCCGATCAGATAGTTGTCTTTTGGCTGATTTTCGATGTCGAACTTGAAATAACGTTGATGCTTTTTCAATTCATCATCGGACTGCATCGCCAACAATCGTTTCTCGAACTGCTTTGCGGTCATATCTTTATGCTTCTTCGAGGTCTTTGATTATGATCTTATTCATCTTCAGCATCGCCTGAACCACGCGCCCTGATCTTTCGCGGTCGGATCCGCTAATTAATTGGCCGAGCGTCGGCGGAATGATCTGCCACGAAACGCCAAATCTGTCTTTCAACCAACCGCATCTTCCCGGCTCGCCTCCGTCTGCAGTCAGAGCATCCCATAAGCGGTCGATCTCCTCCTGCGTTTCAGCATTCACAAATAGCGACGTGCCCTCCGAAAACGAAAGGTGCGGGCCGCCATCCATTGCCATAAATTGCTGTCCGTCGATCTCAAAAGAACCGTGCATCAAGGCTCCGGCCGGCATCGGCCCACCTTCCGGACTTTGGTGCATCGCATGAATCTTCGAATTCTTAAAAAGCGATACGTAAAAGTTAACCGCCTCGGCACCACGGTCTTTGAATGTTAAAAAAGTCGTAATAGTATTCATTTTTATTCCTTCTTAAATAGTCTTACGACGCCTGCGCGTTTGCCGACAGCAATTCTTCCAACCATGCGAAACCAGCCTCCAATCCTTCTTCCATTGGTGATTGCATCACCATTTCTCATTAAGTGCAGACAAAAGAATTGTCAAGCATTTTTTTAGTGAACCAAATGCATGGATGGATTTCTAAAGAAAAGTGATGAAACTAAGCTTTTAAGTCGCGAAAGAACGACAAAGTATGCGGATCAGCTTTATCCTAGAACTCATTTTGCGACACGCGTAACATCTCTGCACGCTCCGCCTCTTCGCGTTCCCTTTGCTGCACGCCTTCGCGGCCGTCATAAGTGAAGAACTTGGGCAGGAATAATGCCGCACCAATTACCGCTGCAACACAAAGAATTCCGCCTGACACGAGCGCTGTTTTAACGCTAAAGTTTTCCGCAACAATGCCCATCTTGGCGCTTCCGAGCATTGGGCCGGTCAGATAACTCATCATCTCAATACTTGCCAGCCGCCCGCGAAGAAAGTTCGGGATCGTTTGATTCCATATTGCTCCGCGAAAAATGCCGGAGATCATATCGAAAAATCCGGCGGTTGCGAGCAGTAATAGTGCAGGAATTAAACTGTCGACTAATCCGAAGAAAAATATCGCAACACCCCAAAGCGCCGCCGCGACTATGACCATCAAGCCGTGGCGATGAACATTCTTGGTCCAACCCGATGTAGCGCTAGCAGTCAAAGCTCCGACGGCAATTGCGGCCGGGAAGAACCCGACATATTTATCGCCGTAAATAACCGCTAAAGCCGGATACAACGCCTGCGGAAAGGCAAAGAACATTGCCGCGATGTCGATAAAATATGTGCCAACCAGTTCCTCACGTCTGAACGCGTATTTCCATGCCTTTTTGATCCCAGCCAGACTTGGCCTTTCCGCATTGTCGGGCGGCGGTATGAATCGCAGCATAAAAACCGCGATCAGCGAAGCAATAAATGTAAAAAGATCGATCGTGTATGCGATCGATGGACTCAATTGCGTAGCGATTATACCCGCGACAGCCGGACCTACGATCATTCCGATGCTGAAACGTATCGAATTGAGCGCCATTACCGCCGACATCATCTCAGCCGGGATTACTTTTTGGATAAATGATTCGAAAGCCGGGCGCTGGATCGCCGCAAGACCCGCGTGCATTGCGACCGCGACAAACAATACCCATATTTGAGGCTTGGGCAGAATTGAATTTGCGAGCAGGATCGCCGTCACTATTGTCTGGCCTATCTCCGTCAACCGCAGCATTTTTCTCTTATCGAGAAAGTCAGCCATCGCTCCGCCGACAAACGCCAATATCACCATCGGAATAAATTCCGCAAGATAAATGTATCCGACCATCGCCGACGACTGCGTCAATTGATACATCTGCCACGGCACGACGATGAACGTCATCATAGAACCGAAGAACGACACAAGCTGACCAAAGAAAAGCAGCCGGTAATCGCGCGAGACCCGTAATGGTGAAATATCCAGAAGCATAACGGCTGACAAATCAAGGTCGCAGGTAATTGGTCCAATGAAACAACCACGTCGCGTAGGCGTTCACGAGAATTGAAAATATATACGCAACCCATTCCAGCGGCGAGATCTTTTTTGGCGAGCTTTCAAGCAGAATGACAAATAGCCACGGCAGGCAAACCATCCAATAACGATAGCCAAACTGCCATCCACCGGAATTTCCATGCATCCAAAGCAGCACCGTCATTATCGCTATTGCTGTCCACGCCGAATATTTGAGCATACGGTCCCTAGATCCGAATCGCAGCGCGAACAACACAAACGGGCTGCTCCATAATATTGACGAGCTGAATCCATTGGGTACAACGTAAGGAAAAATGTGCTTGAATTCCCACGGTTTCCACAGCATCTCCCAAGCCTGTCGCGGAATATAGTAAACCGAAAATATCCCGTGATTATACCAAGGCTCATTCAACACGCCCGGAATCCGAGCATAGCCAAAATCAAAAAACGATTGAAAGCGGACGTAGTTATAAACAAGCGTCGAAACTCCGAGAACAAATGGGATCGCACAAAAGCTTGCAAGTTTGAGATACGGGTAAGAACCGCCCACGTGAGCGGGTGGTGAAATTTTGTTTTCGGAATCCGCTGAGTTGATCTCGTCTGACCGGCGTAGCAACAAATAAAAGAAGATCGGGGCCGTCAAAAGTACTTCAGTGCGATTCCCCAACGCCAATGCAAAAAAGGCGCCTGCGATCAATGGTCTTCGGTCATACACCGTAAAATAGATAGCCCCAAACTCGCCGACCATAGCAAAACCCAATGCCAATTGCCATGCCCCGCCGAAGGTAAGGTTCGTCCAAGTCCATGTACCGAACAACATTCCCGCCGCCATCAGAATAGTCCGCGAAACAGAGAGATCATATTTCCGTCCTATCAACAGCAGAAACAAACAAATGACCGCCGCCGTGATCGCATAGATCAAAGCAGCCGGCATTTCCGTGATCAACCCAGCAACTTTCATCGCCGCGATTGGCATCATCGAAACGACGCCGCCGAGAGGAAACACCGAATACCATTCGCCCGAAAACGGAACGAACTCGTTCAACCATGACGGAGGTTTTTCCGCGAAACCAATACTACCTCGAAGCAAGTTCTCTGCAACTCGAAATGTGTAGTCGTAATAATTTTGAGGTTTTGGATTGGAAAAGTAATAAACGATGAGTGAAAAAAGCGTCGCAATCAGATAACGCTGCCGAGTAAAATGCTCAACCTTATTGAGATGCGAGGCGTCTTGACTCATCCGAATCGATCTTTCGTCAGCAACAAAAATGAACAATCACAATTTTGTCTTTCCATTAAATGGTCCGCGAAGGCGTAGCACTACTACGGTCATTCCTTTAACGGTGAACAGAATTCGATATCTGCGAAATTTAAGCTGTCTGATCTCGATCCCGTATTCTTTCGATTCAGGAGCTATCGGGAAAGCTAGTGGAATCACCGAGAGTCTGCTGAACACCTTATTTTCGATCTCGGCAAGCCATTGCTTCGCTTGATCTTGTTTCCAGTTCTCAACACCCCAAAGATATGAAGATCGAAGATCACGTTTGCCCTCGTCGTTAACCCTTACAATAAATTCCTTCATCCGAAATTATCGCTCGATCCCGAATTCGGTTCGAATCTCGGCGAAAACTTCATCAGAAGTTTGCCATTGATCGGAATTGTCAATGTCTGCCAATGCAACTCTGAGGGCAGCAACGGTTTCCCAGTAATCATCACGCTCAACCATATCCTGATAGCTTTCCGCATCGTGCAGAACAACCGCGGCTTTACCGTTAACCGTTAAGATCAATGGTTCTTTTGTTTCGCGCACCTGTTTGATCAATTTTGAAGCGTTTTGCTTAAAGTCACTGAGACTTTGAATATCACGAGTTATTCTCATGCACACTGTGTAGTATAATTCGGCCCCGAATTCCATACTATTATTCAGGCCGGAATTAAGCACCGTAGATTTTCAATTTAAACTCGTCATTCGCCGTATAGACCTCTGCCCGACGGCCGGCAAATCGCTCTGATTGTTTGAGTATCATCGGCAAACCGCCTCGCGGAACGCTCGTGCCATATTCGCGACGGCTAAATATCGACGCTATCTGTGGATTAAGTCTCTGCGTTATGCCATAACGGATCGCTCGTGATGCGGGCGGGACAAAACCCTGGGTTCGGCGAGCGTTTACGATCTCGATAAAATTATCATAAATGACAATTCGCGTCGGGATATCACGGAGTGCAAAATCTCGATGTATTAGGGAGTTAGCGATCGCCTCGCGAATCGCATATGCATGATAGTTCGAACGTGCCGCTACGTGAGCATCCACCAGATGCAGCCCTTTCTTTGGTTTATCTTTTTCAAGGTCGCAATAACGCTGGACGAACCTCAAGATCGCTTCATATTGCGAATGCAGGTTTCCTTTTAGTTCCAGCTTTTCAACAAGCTGAGCATTGCCGTTTTCGCCGGAATAACGTGCGACCGTTACAACCGAACGCGGGAAAAGTTCCGGCACCCTTTCATCCTTGCCGAACAGCATCAATGCAGCAACGGTCGGGAAAAAATCGTCTGCTCCGCCGACAGCAAGTATCAGATCTTTTTTCAGAAAAGCCGCCGTTTGGTAAAGATTGATCGTCGGGCTGACATCTTCGAAAGCCCCGGCAAATGTCCACAACAGTCCATCGTCAAAATCTTTTTCCTCGGCAGTAAAGAGCGGAATATTTTCGTATGCAAGCGGCCGTATTTCATCCAGCCACATCGAAAGCTGCTCTCGCGAAACTTCTCTTTTCTCTGCCCCAAATCGCATATAGAACCGGCCTTCGCGAGTTCGATAGGGCTTGCGTCTAGGCTGCACATCAAGAGCGACTATACGTTTGCCGCTGTCGAACGCAATCGTATCTATCAGCGGAATTATCGGCGGCACGATCTCTTCCCGGCAGATCCTCGTCAGCTCTTCCTGGACCCATTCTGGATTGCTCACACCCTCGATCCGCAACTGATCGTTAACGCCGAAAACGATCGTTCCGCCGTTCGTATTAGCAAGGGCAACTATACCCTGCGTGATCTTTTCAGAATTGGAAAGCCTGACCTTTAGTTCTAGATAAGTGTCTTCGCCGCCACGTATAAGGCGTAAGATCTCTGTTCGCGAGGTAAGCTGCGCCGGTTGGGTAAGTAAATATTCTTCGTGAGAACGGTCGGCCTGAGAGTCAAATCGCTGGCTGTGTCGGAATCTTCGTCTCGGCATAAGCTCTGGCGTTAATTTGTGTTAAGACGAACCGCCATTTGCGTCCGCCCGAATGCCCGAATGCGGGACATTGCTGGATTTTTGACCATAAGGCCTGACTCAATTGAAACACGAAGGTAGAATAAAGTAAATTCTGATTAATCAGAGGCAGTGCCTTTGTCTTTGACAATATTCACAGTTTCCTTTATTTACTTAATACGCGAAGACGTCTTGCATTTTTCAATCAGTGGAATCCGAAATCGTAACAGCTTATGTCGGCATCGGCTCGAATCTTGGTGATCGGGCCGGCAATCTGCTGTTTGCGGTTCGCGGACTGATCGAGGCCAGTTTTCTTGTGACCAAGATCTCAGCTGTTTACGAGACTGAGCCGGTCGATATCGACACGGACCTTCCGTTCCTGAACTTGGTTGCGGAGATCCGCTCTGAGGCGGTTACGCCTTCGCAGATGATGGCACGGATGCTTCGGATCGAATATCTTCTCGGCCGTACCGATAAATCGCTCAAGAAACCGCGAACCATCGATCTCGATCTTTTGATGTTCGGCAAGGAGCAGACCGATACACCCTTTCTGACGGTTCCCCATCCGCGTATGCACCTTCGTAATTTCGTACTTGTTCCAATGGCCGAGATCACTCCATCCGTTGTTCACCCCATACTTCATAAAGACATTAAGACCTTGCTTGAAGAATGCCCCGACACATCCGCCGTTGCGCGTTGGAATCCAATGGGCCTTCACTCAGATGCCGCCGCCTGACCTACCCGCTAGACTTGAAATCGCCAAAGGACTATTCTTATTAGCAATTTATGGCCTATATAAAACCGGATAAACCCGGGAAAGTTTACGTACCGGCGTTGCGTACCGCAAAGGAAAAAGGCGAGAAACTCGTCTGCCTAACCGCCTATGATTACCCGACCGCACGGATCGTCGATGAGGCGGGCGTGGATATGATCCTGGTCGGCGACAGCATGGGCAATGTCATACACGGGTATGGGAACACGATTCCCGTTACGCTGGACGAGATCTGCTCCGCGACCAAGGCTGTCAAACGCGGCTCGACCAGAGCGCTTGTCATTTCCGATATGCCGTACGGCAGTTTTCATACAGGTGATAACAAAGCCGTCCGCAACGCTCTCAAATTGATGAAGGACGGCGGATCCGAGGCCGTAAAACTCGAAGGCGGCAAGAACCGTGTCGGTCTGGTCAAGCGTCTCGTCGATGAAGAAATTCCGGTTATGGCCCACGTTGGCCTCACACCGCAATCCGTTCACAAAATGGGCGGCTATCGCGTTCAGGGCAAAACCGCAGACGCCGCAAAGATATTGATCGAGGATGCCAAGCTTCTTGAGGAGGCCGGCGCTTTTGCCATTGTTCTTGAACTTGTACCCCGCGAAGTGGCTGAGATGATCACCAACGAACTGTCTATCTCGACCGTCGGTATCGGTGCCGGCAGTTCGTGCGACGTTCAGGTCCTCGTTCTTCATGATCTGATCGGCTTTACCTTTGGCCGCCAGCCGCGATTTGTCCGGCAGTATGCCAACGTCAGCGAGGTCATTACGAATGCGATCACGCAATGGACCGACGACGTTAAATCCGGCAACTATCCGAGCGAAGCCGAATCGTACGGTTTGCCCGATGACGTAAAACTGATCGAGCCGAAGTCGGCTTCGTCGCGCTGATCCTATGGAGATCATCAACCGCCGCCAACGCATGGCCTCGATCGCACGTAAGCTGCGGCGTGAGAATAAGACCGTCAGCTTTGTGCCAACCATGGGAGCCCTGCACGAAGGCCATCTGTCGTTGGTAAAAGAAGCACGCCAGGCGTCCGATATTGTCATAGTCTCTATATTCGTCAATCCCGCTCAGTTCAATGATAAGGGCGACCTCGAACGATATCCGCGCGACCTTACCGGTGATGCGGCCTTGCTGGCCGAATACGAGGTCGATTACATCTTTGCTCCAGAAACTAATGAGATCTATCCGGACGGCTTTTCGACTTATGTCTATGTCGATGGCATTTCCGAAGGGTTAGAGGGAGCATCGCGGCCCGGCCATTTTCGCGGCGTGGCGACTGTGGTAACGATCCTTCTCAATACTGTCCGTCCGGATATGGCTTTTTTCGGCCAAAAGGACGCACAGCAAGTTGCGGTCATCAAGCGGCTAACCATCGACCTCGGCTTTGAAACCGAAATTGTCGTCATACCCACCGTCCGTGAAGAATCGGGTTTGGCGATGTCGTCACGCAACGCAAATCTGACCCCCGAAGAACGCGAAAAGGCCGCCGTGATTTTCAAAGGATTGAAAGAGGCAAAACTCGCATTCAGGAATGGCATACGAAACGCTTCGGAATTGACCGAGATCGTCAGAAAGACCGTCGAATCGGAGCCGCTGGCACGGATAGATTATGTTGCCGCGGTAGATACCGGAACGCTGGAACCTATTGAAAAGATTGATGATAGCGAAGTTATTCTCTCCACCGCCGTCTTTTTCGGCAAGATCCGGCTGATCGACAACATCACGCTTAACCGAAGACAGTAGCTGGCATCAAACTTGCATCAAATAGCAATGAACCGCCTCGATTTTGGGGTTCATAAATATATGAAGACCATAAAACATTTTCTTGCGGTCGCAAGCATTTTGGTTGGCCTTTCAATTGCCGCAACGGCACAAACTTCGCTGACCTCGCTTAACGGCGGTACGGTTGATGTTCAGGCCCAACGCGGCAAGGTCGTTATCCTGGCCGTCGGTGCGAGTTGGCTGCCGCTTTCTGGGAAACAGGCCGAATATACCAATTCGCTTGTGAAGAAATACGCGGGCAAGAACGTCGCTATCTTTTTCATCGCTACTGATTCGACCAATCCAAAGTCGAAGAACTACGCGACCGATGACCAGCTTCGCCAATGGGCGACCGGCAATCGCCTGAGCGTCCCGATCCTTCGCGATTCCGATGGCTCGACGGTATTGAAGAAATTCGCCATCGATCAGCTTCCGTCATTTGTCATCCTAGACAAAAACGGCAGCCAGTCCGGTGAAGCCTTCGGCGGCATCGACCCCAAATTCGACATCACCATCCCGATCTCGAAAAAGGTGGACTCGCTGCTCTAAGACGCGAACAAAACATTTGAACACTGTCCGTGAAACACGATTCGCGGGCAGTTTTTCTTTGTCCCGTAAGGCCGGAGGTCGTACCCGCTGTCCCGTTCGTTCCGCTGTCCCACGTGTCCCAAAGTGTCCCACAAACGCGGCTGGGACAGCTATGTTATTGAAAACACTAGGAGAGGTTCAAAGTTCCAGGTTCAAGGTTTAAAGTTTTGTGTGTAAGCCTGTTTCAAGGCTAAGTGTCTTTCGTTCTGTGCTTTCTGTGTGTTCCGTGGTTGGCTTTAAAGCAAAACCACAGAGTTCACGGAATGCACAGAAAGACGCGGTGACCCATTTCTTATTCAGATTTGTTCGTTCTTGTTCATCATGCTCTGTGGTAAAAGAAGTGCTGCCACAGGATAAGAAGGAATAAGATGAATAAAGCCGCATCCTATTCGTTGGTTTTGTTGCGGGTTAAAATGAGGGTGGGCCGCGTTGAGCCCTTACTTACGTGCGGGCTACTGACACTCGCGGGCCACTGACACGGTTTGGTTGTCAAAGAGCAGGCGAGAATCGCCGGCCTTTCGATTTTAGACTCCGTTGCGTGTATAGTCAATAATTCTATGAATGCAACACAAAGCACAAACAAAAAGAGGCTGCCTTTTCAGACAGCCTTTAAGTTCGAAAAAGGTTGGAATTAATAACCTAGAACGAGTAACGGAAACCGAGTTGCATTCTTCTCGGATCACCTTGAATGTCGGTAAATATCTGTCCGAAACTGCTGGCAGCCGTACGGGTTTCAGGATCCTGAGGCAATCCGTAGGTAGTGCGGGACTGGTTTGTGACTGCAAAGTACTGGACATTCGTGACGTTGAAAACCTCCCAGCGGAACTGGAATTTGTGACCCTCATTCCAAGGCATTGTGAAAGTCTTCGAAAGTCCGAGGTCAAGCACCTGATATGGCGAACCGCGAAGCGTGTTCCGCTCTCCGGTTTCGCCCGGACGAGCATTTCTGAAAGAATTGAACGCTGCCTGAGGGTCTGCAAATATGTTTTGCGTATCCCTGTTCACACCATAATCGATAGCCCGAATGCGAGTTCCATTCGACTGAACATTCCAGTTCGTCGCCCATTGAGCCTGATCGAATGGAACCGAGATTGGTTGAGCACTGTTCCATCGATAGATCCCACGAAGCGACCAACCGCCCACAAAGGCATCCGCCCATTTGTTCATATCGGTAAACCACGACCGTCCTCGGCCGACCGGAAGGTCGAAAAGGAAGTTGGCATTAACGACGTGCTTTGTATCGAAATCTGAAACAGAGTAGTTGTCATCAGGACGAAGCGGATTCAGCAAAAACTGTCCGGCGTAGGAACCATCGGTCTGAAGGCCTGAAACATTGTCCATCGACTTCGAGAAGGTGTAGTTGATGTCGTAACTCAATATCTGCCCCAAGCGTTGTCGCAATGTAAATGTTCCGCCGTGATAGTCAGATCGGGCAAATGTTCCGAACGCCGAAAAGGCCGCATACTGGGGATGAAAGAACATATTGGGCGATGTACCGAGATCATCGATCAACGACTGAATATAGGTCCAGTCGAGAATGTCATAACCATCACGCGACGCCAAAAAGAAAACTTCCTGAGTCGAATTAAATCCAGGTTCATCCGAATAAACACCACCGATACCCGGAAATAAATTCTCGAAATACGGAATTGCCGCCATTGTGAAAGGATCTGCATTTGCGGCACGTCGATCATGCAGAATACCGGCGGCGGTGTACCAGTCCATGCCAGAGGCCGGGTCCTTCAAATTATTGAGTGCCATAACATCTCTGGCTCCAAACAATTTGCGGGCTCTGCGGCCGATATAGGACGCTTCGAAGTACATACCTTTCGGCAATTGACGGCCCCACGAAACATTCCATGAGTAATGGGTCGGTGAAGTGATCGTTGCATCCAACGACGATTCGATTCGCTGAGCCTCATCAGCAGGAGTATCAAAACGCAACGTCGGGGCCGCGATTCCCGGCAAGGAACGGACTTCCTGGCCAAACCCCGTAAAGAGCGGGCCAAGATTGTCCGTAACATTATAGGTATTTGCTGCGATCTCTGAGGCAGAGGTAAAGCCGATCGTTGACAGTCCATCGAAACTTACGGCTAGCTGCCCACCAAAATAGTCATTGAATATCCCGAAACCGCCGCGAAATACCGATTCGCGCTCCTTACCAAAAATTGCTCCGAGAACCTTGTTATCGAATTTTGGCGACCAGGCGGCAGCAAGACGAGGTTGGAAGTTATTCCAATCCATGCTGTAAAAGCCCGGAGCTTTGTTCTTAGGTCCGCCGAGTTCAAACTGTATAAGATCGTTAAGCGGAACACCGCGCTCTGCCGAAGCGATACGTCTATCAAGAAAGTCGCCAAGCCGTTCCGTGGGAACAACTTGAAAACCATCCTTTTCATACACCGGTCGGCTAAGGGCATAGCGTAAGCCAAGCGTTAAGGTGAGTGAAGGACGTGCTTTCCAAACATCCTGGACGTACATGTCGTATTCTTCAGTTGCAAACGTTCGGTTAGACGGCGTTCCGCTGTCCAAAACTGATCCATCAAGGTCGAACGTAAAGCTGCTTCCGTAATCGGAGAAACGCCCAATGAGGGCCGATGCCGCAGCCTGAACCGAGGCAATATCGCCGCCGTCAATATCATACCCGGCATTGGTTATCTGTTCGTCCAGAACGGCACCAGACAATTCATAGAAGGACGGGTTTGCGGAGGCTACATCATATGCGTTAGCGAAACTGGTACGTTCATTTCTTATGATTCGAACATTTCCGCCAAATTGCCACGTATGGTCTCCCTTAATAAAGGTAAAGTCGTCGGTAAAGTTCTGTACCGGAGTGACGCGACTTAGGGTTCTGATAAAATTCGCCGGTGAATAAACAAACCGGAAACCAATGTTGTTTGCCGCCGAATCACCCTGTTGGCTGAAAGCCTGGCGCGTAAAGCCATAACGGAAATTGTTTATCTTATTATTCGATATCGTCCAGTTATGACCTACGACAAATCCGTAAGGATGTTCCCACAGTGTCGTTGTTGGCGTATCAGGGAAAGCCGATGCGCCGGTCTCATTATCCCACTGATAATTCCCGCGAACATACAACTGTTGGTTTGAACGCAGATTGTAATCGATACGGGCAATGTGCGTGTTTTCCTTATCCACGGTCGGAGAATTAAATCGGAAACCACCTGTATTCAATCCATCGCCTCCGAGCGAATTGTTGGAAGGATAGTTGGTGGCGGCACTACTGAGGACACTGACCGCCGCGGGATTGATTCCAGCATCCGAGTAGATCGAATTCAATTCAGCGAGCGAAAGTGTACAGAGGCCACTCACACAACTTGGTCCCGTTCCATGAAATCTAATAGATCCCTGACCGACGTGTGCCAAAGGAACTGTCGGGTTTTGCGGAACACCCAATTGCTGATATTGTCCCTCGTAAGAATAGAAAAAGAACAACTTATCACGCTTGATCGGCCCCCCGATCGCCCCGCCATAAACATCACGATCAATGCTCGGTCGATCGATACCTGCGAGATTGTTGAAGAAGTTATTAGCCGATCCGAAATTCGGACGCTTGAAATAAAACGCCGCTCCTCTCAAATTGTTCGTACCGCTTTTTGTTACCAAAGAGATCTGGGCGCCAGAAGAACGTCCTTGATTGGCATTTGCTCCGGTGGTCGTGATTCGAAACTCTTCGATCGATTCAGTGGTAATACGAAGTGCGGATTCCTGAGTGGCATCCATCCCCTGAGATCGTCCACCGGTTTGCTGATCGTTGATATCTACACCGTCAAGCGTAATGTTCGCCTGGTCGCTTCTACCGCCTGCAACATACCCGTCGCGGGTTACACCGGGCTGGAGAGCAAGCAGATTGTTGATGCGACGCAGATCCGTCGGAAGTTGGGTGATCTGTTGAGGAAGAATGTTATTACCGAGCGTTGCATCTTGAGTGTTAACGATCGATTCAATCGATGAGGTAGTTACGTCCACCGTCGCCGAAACATCGCCTGCTTCGAGTACCGGATCGTATCTGATCGGTGAGTCGACAGCTAGACGCAATTCAGCGTTGGATAATCTCTTAAAGCCATTTGCAGTGATCTCTAGCTTATAAACTGAGGGTTGAAGGCCGGGGAAGCTATAGCTCCCGTCGTCGTTTGTCGTCACGCTTCGCTCGAAGCCCGTACCCACGTTCGAGATCTTAACCGTAGCTCCCGGAACGACAGCTCCGTTCCCGTCACGCACCGTTCCGCTGACACCGGACGTACCAGACTGCGCGAGTCCGGAAACGGCGAGTACAGCAGAGACGCAAATAACGGCAAAAGTCTTAAAGAACCCTGCCCTAAAATCGCTAAATTTCATAGCTCCTCCTGAGTTTAATATGGCAATAAGAAACGGTCAGAATCGGTGATGCATTTTCTGTTCCAGATAGGCCGAAGATCGTATATGTCTCAATTTAGCTACGATTTAACAAAAAGTAATATAAGTGAAATATTTAAAAAATTGGAGTTTTTGTAGAATATTCAAAATTTCGTTTTGCCGGCACGTTTTTGAATCGGCCTACTTTGCAGCTAAATCCTCGATTTGGCCCGTTAAACACGCACATAGCAGACACGCAAATCGCCTTAGTTTGAAGTCGTCGTTTCGAACTAGTACGATTTTTCAAATTGCTGTTTGACGTTAGACGAGCGGGCCGTGATTTTGGTCTTAGAAATGCCTTGACTGCGATATAAAATGCACGGACAATTTGATTTCTTCATATCTAAATTAGTGGAAAATCATTTCCGGGGGTTCCAATGAAAAGCGCAATTTTACTGTTTGGATTAGCCTTCATTTTTGCTCTGCTTCCATCTCCAACGCTTTCGCAGACCGATGATATTCGCCAGGCAACCGGGCTGCCGATACCGATCGGGCAACCAGTCATTTACGGCCAGGTGACGCTTCGAGGTTTGGCGAAATCCGACCCAAAACCAAGCGTGTTCGTAACACTGCTGGTCGGCGGAGCTCAAACCGACAGGATCCAAACAAATGACCGCGGCTATTATTATTTTTTGAGATCGCCGACCGATGGAGCAATGCTCGTGTTCGAGGTAAACAACAACGAGGTTGGCCGAACTGTGCTTACGGCGGGACACGGAAGTTCTGTCCGCCGCGATATCGAGATCAATTGGAGCGGCGCAAAACAGGAGCAGGCCGCACCAGCTGTCGTGTCAATAAAAAACGACTATCCCGGACGAAGCCCTGATGCAACAAAGGATTTGAACAAGGCATTTGTCGCAAAGAGAGCGGGCAATACGGAGGAAGCGACTGCCCTATTTAAGGCCATCGTTGAAAAAGACAGTAAGGACTATGTTGCGTGGACGGAACTTGGGTCGATATATTTTAACGGCGGGAAACTGGCCGAAGCTGATACGGCTTATACAAAAGCTCTCGAACTTAAGCCGGATTTCATGCCTGCGCTTATGAATTACGGCAAACTGCAGATCACGCAGAAGCAATTCGATAAGGCGATCGTGACGCTTACCAAGGCGATTCAGACGGCTCCGGAATCGGCGGATGCGTTTCATTATTTGGGCGAATCATATTTGCAGGTAAAGCAGGGATCGCGTGCGGTGATCGCTCTTAATGAGGCGATACGGCTTGCCCCGATGGAAAAGGCTGAACTGCATTTGCGGCTTGCTACTCTTTATAACGCCGCCGGTGCAAAGGACCGTGCGGCAAACGAATACAAACTATTCCTTGCAAAGAAACCTGATTACAAAGAAAAAGCAAAGCTTGAGAACTACATCAAGGAAAATTCCTGAATCGATCCAACAAAAAAAGAGGCTGCCTTTTCAGACAGCCTCAAAAACAAGCAATCAATTCAAGTAAATTAAAAATCGTAACGCAGGGCAAACTGCATTACCCGAGCCGCACTCTTGGTTGCGGTGAATTCACCGAACCCAGTTGGCACGGTACGGTTCTGTGGAATATACCCCAGACGCGGTTCGCTTATCGGGCCGGTGAAAACAGGTGTATTCGTTAAATTGAATACTTCCCATTTGAAACCGAGCCGGTGCGTTTCGCTCCAGGGCATCTTAAACTGTTTCTGAAGCCCCATATCGATCACGAAAAATGACGGAAAACGCAGCCGGTTTCTGTCGCCTGTTTCGCCCGGGAAAGGACTTCGGAAGCTATTGAATGCTTGCTGCGGATTCGCAAACATCGTTGGCAGTCCGGTGCCGTCACCATTGAAAAAGACCCCCGTTTCGATGTCAGCGATCTGAACTACACCGCTCTTCGTGTTCCAGTTAGTTGCCCATCCAGAGTTGTCGAAATAGCGGCTGAGCGTTCCCATCGGTTCGCCCGTATTGTAACGGACGATCGACGACAATTGCCATCCACCAAGTACAGCTTCAACAAATGAGTTCGCATTGCTTAGGAAGGAGCGGCTCTTTCCGATCGGCAGTTGCCATACGCTGTTGAAATTGACGATATGTCTCATATCGAAATCGGATGGCGCATAATTGTCTCGCTGTCGCAAAGGGTTCAGAATAAATGCTCCGCCGAATGCAGCCGCCGTCTGAAGACCGGACGTATCGTCGAGAGACTTTGAATACGTGTAGTTAAGGTCCCAACTCAGGCCGCCCAACCTCTGACGTACTGAGAAAGCACCCGCATGATAGTTCGAGTTTGCGATCGTTCCAAACGAATCCAGCGCTCCGTACTGGCTTTGATAGAAAAGTTGCGGCCCCGCAAATGCATCGAGAATGAACTGCGTATTGGTCCAATCATTGTTGCCAACGCAGTTGAGCGTCAGCTCATAAACCGCCCTCGTGTTACTAACACCAGGTGTGACACAGCCAACATTCGGGTCAGCCAGGATCGACGTTCCGATGCTTCCGGCTCCCCAGAGGTTATCCCAGTAAGGATTGTTGGGAACGGCGGCGGGGTCGGTGTCAGCTCGACGAAGTATTTCGAGAGCAGTTGCTGCTTCGTAAAACGTAGTACCCGTCTGTGGATCTCGAATATTATTCGGCATCATAACATCTCGTGTCGCCAGCAGATTGCGGGCGGCGCGGCCAATGTACGATGCTTCGAAATACATCTTCCACGGCAGCGTTCTGCCATACGTCACGTTCCAGGAATAGTTCGTCGGAGCTTGCACGCCACGGTCGATCGATGCTTCGATCTGTAACGAAAGATCTTGTGGCTTCTGCAGCGGGAAAACCAGTGGCCCCGGAAGCGTGACGCCTGGAAGATTTCTGATATTCATACCCAGCCCGGTTAATAGAGGAGCCGGGTTGCAGATTCCAGGATCATCGCAATCCAGGATGTTGTACGTATTTGGCGGTGTCGTAAAATTTGACACAAAGCCAAGTGTATTGTTGTTGTCGAACGACACGGCAAGCTGCTGGCCAAAATAGTCGTTGGTGATCGCAAATCCACCGCGAAGAACGGACGCTCGCTCACGACCAAAAACCTTCGCCAACAAACCATCTTTAAAGTTCGGAGACCAGGCAGCGGAAACGCGCGGCTGCCAGTTGTTTTTATCCCAATTGTAAAAACCCGGTTTATTGTTCTTTGGCCCGGCGAGTTCAATTGTCAGCGGCTCGTCATAGTTTTCACCGTTGAAGGCAGCCTCTTGCCGCCGACGGAAATATTCGTCTAAGCCTATGTTCGGAGCCGCCTGAAATCCCTGTGTTTCATACACCGGCCGGCTTACCCCGTACCGAAGGCCAAAATTGAGAGTTAAGCTCGGTCTAACCTTCCAACTGTCTTGCGCATAGAAGTCGTACTCTTCCGTAGCCCATTCTCGTACTGTAGGAATTCCTATCTGAGGATTGCCCTCGATGTCATAGATAGTGTTCGCTGTATACTGATTCACTCGGCCAAGCACCGCGACCAGCGACGACTGAGCGGAATTTATCCATGCATCGCTCACCTCCGTTCCAAAATTTGAAGTCAAATATTCGTTGATCGGTAACAGTAGATCGTCTCCCGAGTTCGTGTAGTACCCAAAGTTGGTCGTCCCATTGTCGAACGCGTTCGCCATAGTCGTTCGCTTGTTTCGAATGAGCCGGACGTTGGTGCCAAACTGCATTGTGTGATTTCCCTTCACCCATGTGAAATCATTCGCAAAATTATGAGTTGGATTGACACGGCTAAAGGCGTAGGTGAAATTCTGCGGCGTATAAATATTACGAAACGTGATCGCATTCTCTGACGAGTCGCCGCGATTGCTATACGCAAGCCGCGTGAGTCCGTAACTGAAACGGTTGGTCATATTGTTATTGATCAACCACGTATGACTCGCCGCCAGTCCCATCGGATGACTCCATCTCTGGTCAGCGGATGTATCGGGAAAAGCAGATGCTAATCCGATCGTGTCCTGCTGAAAATTCCCTCGAACTGCAAACTGGTGCTCACCGCTCGACAACGGATTCCAGTCAAATCGCGCTGTATGGGTATTCAACTTTACCGGTACAGCGCGATTTGACTGGTATCCGCCCGTGTTGATGCCGTCACCGCCGCCTATGTTTGCAGGATACCGGGCGGCCGCAGCGGCAAGTATCTGCAGCGCAGCCGGGTTTACGTTAACCACATCGATCCCGTCGTCTGTCAAGCCGTTGATCGTTGCAAGGTCGAGAGTGCGCAAAACATTGTCCGTATCGCGAAATCTAATGTTCCCTGCTCCCAGGCTTGCTAATGGAACTATTTGAGTAGCAGGAACGTCCTTCGCTTCCCGCATACCTTCATAGTTGTAAAAAAAGAAGAGTTTGTCCTTAACGATCGGCCCACCGAGGCTTCCTCCAAATAGGTTTCTGATCAGTTTAGGTCTGGGCGCACGCGGATCGCCAACAACCGCAGCCCCGGCAATCACGGAAAAATCATCTGCGGTAAATCTGCCAGCGGCATTGTTGAACCAGTCGTTCGCGGTCGTGATCGTGTTTCTGTGATACTCGAATAGATTACCGCGAAATTGATTTGAACCGCTTTTTGTAATAAGCGCGATTTGGGCCCCGGCGGAGCGGCCCTTGGTAGCATCAGGATTGAGCGTTGTAACGCGGAACTCTTCGATCGAGTCAGGCGTAACCCGAAGCACTGACGTGAATGCTTCGTCTTGATCTATATTTAGGCCCGTCTGCTGATCGTTTACATCGACTCCATCGAGCGTAATATTGGCCTGGTCCTGACGTCCGCCCGTTACGGCCCCATCCGGAGTAACACCAGCTTGAAGGCTTAGAAGATTTACGACGTTTCTGCCTTCGAGAGGCAATTGGGAGATCTGCTGGGAAACGAAATTATTGCCGAGACTTGCGTCCTGGGTATTAACAATATTTTCAATGCCGCCGGCCGATACTTCTACGTTGGCGGTTACGTCTCCGATCTCAAGGCTGACCGGAATGTTTGTGCTCTTATCGACAAGGGCCTGAACGTCCTTGACCGTAGTTTTCTTAAATCCGGACGATTCGACCTCGATCGAATATGCTCCCGGAGTCACCGATGCGAATGAATATGCACCGTTGCCGTCGGTCGTGGTTGTTCGCTGGGTGTTCTGTGTTTTGCTGGTCAGCTTAACAGAAGCACCTGCGACAACCTGTCCTTGCGCGTCTGTCACCGATCCGTTGATCGCGGACGTGCCAGATTGCGCGGATACGTCGATCGTCATTAAAACGAACGCAAAAGATGCGATGACGAGCGTCGATATCCATTTCGTGATATTCGTAAACCTCATAAAAACCTCCATTTAGTTTTCGAAAAAATTCCACTAACGTAACGAAAACTGCACGTCTTATTCCACGCGCATCAAAACCTCTAACTATATGGAGGTCAATGGTTTACGAAATACGAAAAGCTGAATTGTGACAGGGTGTTCGTAGGTGTGACGAGCCGCTCGGTAAATTTGGAGATAATTCAAATTTTCCGATTTGGAGCAGTCTCTGTGTTCTCTGCGTCCGTCTCGGCGAACTCTGCGTTGAAAATAAATTTAACGCTGAGATCGCCGAGACGGACGCAGAGATCGCAAAGATATTATTTGATAAAAGACGCGAACGCGGATTTTGCGGCGGTGGAACCCATTCCTGTGGCAGATGCGATCGTGGGAGATTTGGGGCTGGCGACATCGCCGATGGCGTAAACGCGATCGACGCTGGTTAGGCATGTGTTGTCCACGATGATGTAACCGCGCTCGTCGCATTCGACTTGGCTGAGGACAAGATCGGAATTTGGTTCGACGCCAACGCGGACAATTGCGCTTTCAACGTCGAGCCGAAAGCTGTCACCGGAGCGCACGTTGCGTCCTTCTATCCATTCGAGATCTTCATCGCCTCCAAATGTATTGACGACGACATCAAATATTATCTCGATCTTTGGATTGGCGACTACCTTATCCAGAAACTCAGGGCGGGCAGCGAGTGCCGGTTTGCGATGAACGATATAAACCCGTTCTGCATATTCGGCGAGGATCAATGCATTCTCGGCAGCGGCATCGCCTCCGCCGATCACGGCAACGCGTTTACCCTTTACAGTTTCACGTTCACGCGAACCAGATCTCAAAATTCCCTTTCCGGTAAGTTCGCTTTCGCCGACGACTCCCAGTTCGCGCCGCCGAACACCGGTAGCGAGCATTAGAATCTCGCCGGACACCGTTCGCCCGTCTGAAAAACTGACTTTTCGCGTCGTCGCATTTATCTCGACGACATCGGCGCCTGTGATGCGGTCAATTTTTCGATTTTCTATCGACCGCTCAAACTGTTTTAGAACCTCGATTCCATTAGCCGCGTTTAGACCGAGATAGTTCTCGACCGGATTATGGATCCAATGGAGTTGTCCGCCGAAAACCTTCTCCTTTTCGAGCATCAAAACAGTCATACCAATTTCGATCGACCACATTGCCGCAGACAGTCCGGCCGGTCCGCCGCCGACGATAACAACGTCATATTTGTCTGAGATCACGGTCATTTAACTTTTGTCGTAAACAAGCAAAATTACGACTTTTTGTCAGGCCACTGCGCCGTTTTTTGTCACGTTTAGGCCGTCAAGGCATGTCGGTCAGCTTATGTTGGATCGTACCAAGGCGTTTATTTTAAGTATTTTACACCCGAATAACAAAAGATGCATAAAAAACGAGTTGATTGGCACCTTTATTGCAAAAGGTTCGAGTTGGAATTGGGCGCATTGTGTCTTTGCCCTTCTTCCGGCGCATATCCCGCATAGACTTTTTCAAACCAACCACCGCATCTATGAGACTAGAAATAGAATCGAACGCACCTACTTTCGTTGAAAATGTTGTAGCCGATGCCGCAGCCGAAAATCAGGCTGCCGAGGCCGTTGAAGCTCTCCGCGAAGGGATCAGGGCCGCGCAGTCCGGCGACCGCTCAAAGGCCCGCGCCGCATTGCTTCGCGCGACCGAGGTCGATCCGTCCTCGGAATCGGCGTGGCTTTGGCTCGCCTCGATCAGCGAATATCCTGAGGAACTGCTCGTATTCCTTAATAATGTCCTCGACCTGAATCCGCTGAACGCGCGTGCGACAGAATGGATGGCGGCGACCAAATCTCTGCTCGCCAAAACATTTGTTCAACGCGGTATCGATGCTGCTAATGGCGGACAGAAAGAGTTTGCTGCTCAGTGCTTTGATCAGGCCCTCGAACATGACCAGAATAACGCGATGGCATGGCTTTGGATGGCCTCGCTTTCAGATTCTAACGAAGGAAAGATGTCGTACCTCGAAAAGGTACTCGAACTGGAACCCGCAAACCAATCGGCCCAGAGCGCTTACAGATCCGCTAAGAATGCGATCAACCAATCTCTGCTTGCCGAAGCACGTTCGGCCGCAGTCGCCGGCCGCAAGTCCGACGCCAACGAATTGCTGGACGCGTTCATCGCCGAGAATCCCGATTCCGAAGATGGTTGGACGCTTCGGTCGCATCTGGCCGACAAATTCGAAGAAAAGATAGCCGCATTTGAAAGAGTGCTGTTGATCAACCCCTCTAACCCGAGCGCACGGGCCGGCCTCGATTCGCTAAAGGCGATCATGGACACCGTCGCCGCCAGTGCCGTCGTCGCTCAGCCTGTCACTGCTTCGGATCAAATGGAAAATACGGCGTTCGCTGTCGAAGCCGCACGCCAGGGAGAGATCGAAGAAACTCACGACAAAAGCCCGACTCAGGAACTTGTGTTCCCGGTCGCAGCCTTCGAAATGGCTGAAAACAAAAGCGAACCGGTGATGGAAGTTGCTCCCGAGATGGAAGCCGAACCTGAAACCGGATCGAATGAACAGGTCGTATATTTTGACGAACCTGTCAAAATGGAAAGCATTGAAGTCGAAGTTGAACCGGCCTTAGAAGCTGCACCAGAAAATTTAGAAGCTGCACCCGAACATTCAGAGATAGCCTCGAACTGGGGAATGAACACTGTCGCATTCACCTTCGGATTTCCCGGCGGTGCCCTTAACGAAGAAGATAAAAATGAAGAACCCGCAGCCGCGAGTGATTCATTTGATTCACCGGAATCTATTCATGTAACGGCAGTTGATAATGACGTGACCAAGGTCGATTCGTTCGATTTCACCGCTTCGCCCGATCCGGTTTATGAATCGGCAAGTGTAAACGATGACGAGCTTTTCGAAGCAGTCTCGTTCGATTCCGAGGCCGTCACCGAAGTTCCGCAGTTCGCATCCGAACCGATGAATGCCGAAGTGGTCGCCGAGACCGTCTCATTTGAGGCAGCACCCGTGATGGAGGAAGTGGAAGATTTTGCTCCCGTTCCGTCACCATTCAGTTCGGTCGTTACTGAAGACTTTTCGCTTTCACAGGCCGATCCCGGCCCGTCATTTGTTCCGGATCTTTCCGAAAATGGACACTCAAATGGTAACGGCCATTCGGAATTCTCCGATCTCTTGGTCGAGCTGAATACGGAATCGAATATCTTCACGACCGAGCCTGTTGTCGAGCAATCGATACCAATGCCTCCGATGGATTTTTCGATGCCTGTCTTTGCACCTACGACCGGATTTGAGACACGGATAGTAAGAACCGAGCAGCCCGAAGCGGCGGTTGTCGGTGTCTCGGCCTGTCCTTATTGCCACGAAGAGAATCCGATGCAGGCATTTACCTGCGGCACATGTCTTTCGACGTTGAGCCTTTCGGATCTGGAGATGCTGCTTTCGAACACGCATGCCGACAAGTTCGCTCTTCGCGAAGCGGTCGAAACTATGGAATCGGAACGCCAAAAGCGTGCCCTGACCGAGAGTGAATTAACGACTCTTGGCATCGGTTATTTGAATTTGCGTGATCTTAATACGGGATATTTATACCTGCACGAAGCATCGCAGCTAAACCCGAACAACGTCGTTCTCAGCAGCCAGGTCAATGCCCTGCTGATCCGGCTCGACGAGATCAAGCGTCAAGAAGAAGCTCACGACGCAATGCCGAAGGAAAAGAAAATTTTGGTCGTCGACGATAGTGCGACAGTCAGAAAGCTGATCGCCGGCAAGCTCGAAAAATGCGGCCACGAGGTGTTCTGTGCGGCCGACGGCGTCGAGGCGCTCGAACAGATGGACGCGATCATTCCCGACCTAATCCTCCTCGACATCAATATGCCGAGAATGGACGGCTATCAGGTTTGCAAAGTCATCCGCAGTAAAGAAGCGACCAAGGACGTTCCGGTCGTAATGATCTCCGGCAAGGACGGATTCTTTGATAAGGTACGCGGCCGCATGGCCGGATCTACCGGTTACATCACCAAGCCGTTCGGACCTGAGACCTTGATGAAGGCTGTCGAAACATACTTGAGCGGTGAAGAGCTTTAATCACCAAATGTACGAGCAAATTATGGAATCGGATCTCCTGACGACAATAGACGAGTCCGGAGTATCCGATACTCTTACGGACGACACGCAGCCGGAAAAGGCCGGCGAAAAGTTTGTGTCGTTTTCGCTGGGTAACGCAATGTTCGCGATCCGCGCCTCATCGGTCGCCGAGGTCAGTCACCCGCTTCCTCTCACGCCTCTCCCCGGATCACCAAAAACACTCATCGGCATCGCTCCGCTTCGCGGCGAGATAGTCGCCATGATCGACCTCAGAACTTTGGTTGACGAACATTCGCAGAATGCGGCGTCGAAACCAAAAACCTTGATACTGAAAGCGAACGGTAACGAAACACCGGTCGCATTCCTGGTCGATAAGATCGGCGAGATCATTACCTTGCCGCTCGAAAATGTCAGAGTCATCGCAAACGGCTCCGGCGGATTCATTTCCGGCGAAACGTCGCACGAAGCCGGAATGGTCAGGATCCTGGATTGCGGACGCCTTTCATCAGTTTTAGCTCCCGCCTGAATTACAAATCCCGGTTTTTTAATTAATAAATGGCACGTCAGTCGACTGATTCGATATTGAATTCTCTAAAAGGCCGGATCTGGCTGGCCGTCAGTGCGCTTGCGATCCTGAACTGCGTTTGCGGGCTTGGGGCATATCTAGCCGTTTCATTCCTTGTTACCGATCCGTTTCTGACGATCTTCATTACTTTTTTTGTCCTTGCATTTACGACGATGGTCTTTGGCTGGTGGCTGTCCAATGAGGTCACCCGTCCGATCGAAGCCGTCACGCTTCTGGCCAAGAGCCTTGAACGAAGCCCGTCCGCAACGCTGCCGAGAACGACCGGTTCGACAGAGACCGACGAACTTCTCAAAACACTCCATAGAAACAGCCAGCAGCTTCAGAATCTGATCTCGCTGATGGACGATGTCGCCGCCGGAAAGACCGATGTCGCGACAACACCTTTGGAAAATGCCGATAGATTAAGTTCTGCCTTTCAGAAACTCGTTTCAAGAGTTACTGATTCGATAACCGCGAAACAGGAGCTGGACGAACTGCGGACCGCCGTAGAGCGCATCTCAACTGATGTCGCTGGCGTTCGCAATGGAAATCTTGAAATTACGATCAGATCAGAGCATCTGCAAACAAAAGAGATCGCCGATTCGCTGCGTTATCTGACGATGCGTCTCGGACAGCTTGTCCGTCAGATCCTTTCCAATTCCGCCGAGGCAGAAAAGGCCGCCACTGATGCGCGAAAGGCAATTCAGTCTGCGATCGAAGACCGCGAAGATCGCACCGCAAATCTCTCGCGACACATTTCCGCAGACCGCCTAAATCAAAATAACGATCATTTCCCCGATCTGGCATCGATCCTTTCCGCGATCGAAACGTCGTTCCGGCCGGTCGATGACGCAAATCCGGTTTCGGGAAATGTCACTGAACAAATTAACCTGTTGCATTCCCGCATATCGGATACCGCAAAGAAGGTACAAAAGCTTAGAAACCGCGCTCATACAATGCCGCAGATCGGCCGAAGCGCTCAGGAACTTGCCCGCCGTTCGAATCTTATCGCCCTGAATAGCTCTATCCACGGATCGTCTGGCTCCGATGCGTCGTCGCAGACCTCGGCGTTGCTTTGCGATGAGATCGCCGCACTTTCCGACCGCACATCGTCTCTATACAAAGAGATCACGACGATGAACGAAACCATCACCGGCGAGATCGCAGAACTCGAAAATGCGTTCTCGGTTCTTTCAAATGAGATCCCGGCGATCGTCGCATCGGTCGCGGATAAGGCCGAGCAAGCCGCCGAACTTGAAAAATATTTCGCCCAACTGATAGCCATTCAGCCAAAGATCGCCGTCTACACAACGGAACAATCGGCCGAAACCGATCGGCTGACGAAACTGTTGGAAACCGCAGCGGAAGACCGGGCAGCGTCCGTTCTGATGCGCGATTCCGA
>Ga0193752_1000895_pt1 | contig 26658 bp, 23 predicted proteins | sample H1c1metaG_FD_144924 | JGI IMG/M metagenome (GOLD analysis project Ga0193752, IMG submission 144924) | Soil microbial communities from a riparian zone of the East river system, Colorado, United States - H1c1 | ecosystem: Environmental > Terrestrial > Soil > Riparian zone | place: USA: East River...
ACCAGAATAGGGTAGAATAATAACATCGTAGTACAACTGAAGAGTGTCAGAGAAATCTCCATTCTTCGGTGGTGCCATGGCCAGCAAATTCGTGTTTTCCGGTGGAGCGTTCGATGAGTTGCCGCCGCGCGCCCCCGAACCGCCGCCATCGCCCGAAGAGGTCGAGGCAAACGATGCCCGGGTAAACGATCTCAAGAACCTCTTCATCGCCGCCAAGCAGAACCTGCTGTTCAGCGGGCCGCAAGCCTTTCTGCGGCAACAGGGCGCCGATGCCATCGCCGGCGCCGGGGATGCCGGCGGGGCGCTGGTCGAGCTCCGCCGTCGCACGCTCGACCAGGCAGCCAACACGCCGCAGCGCGCACGTCTGGCCGAGATGCTGGATTGGCACCTGGCCGACGCGACGGACGAGATCCACCGCCATGTCGCGCAACAGTCCACGGTGTGGCAGCAGGACGTGGCCGCGTGCACGGTGGCGCTCGCGACCACACAGGCCGCGCTCGAAGCTGGCGATGCCGAGAAGGTGGGTTTCCTGGCGCTCGCCGCGCACGATGCCGAGCGGGCGCGCGCGCTGAAAGCCGGCCTGCCGCCGGAAGCGGCGGACGGGAGTGCCCGGATCGCGTGGAGCGGCGCCTACAGGGCTGCGATCGATGCGCAGGCCGTCGGCGACCCGCCGCAAGCGGTGACGCTGTTCAAGCAGGCGCAGTACACGCTCGATCCGCAGACCCGCGATTCGCTGGCGCCGCGCATGGAGGCGCTCTCGCGCGATGCGCAGGCGGGAGTGCTGGCCGACAAGGCATCGGCAATCGGTGCGGACCGGAAGGCGCTGCTCGAAGATCCCGCTGTCCCGCCCGAGGTGAGGCAACTCGCCGAAAGCAGGATCGCGGACCGCGAGACCGCTGCGGCGGCCAATCGCAAATCGCAAATCGACACGCTCGATCGCCGGCTCGGCAGCGGGACGCCGCAGGCCCTGGCCTCCGGTGCCTATGTGCCCGGCACCTATGCGGCGATCGCCGATGGCTATGCCGCGGCCGGCGATGCGGAGAAGACGGCCGGCACGCGGCACCTGGCGGCGAACGAGGCGCTGCTGACCGGCTTCGCCACGGCGACGCCCGCCAACCAGGCGCTGACATTGGTCAGGCTGGAACCCGGCGCGGTGCGCGACCAGGCGTTGCGCATCAAGGACGCCACCGACCGCCTGCTGGCAGACGATCCGCTGCGCTGGGGCACGACCGTGCAACGCGCCAACGGCGTCGGCGAACTGGCGCCCCTCGATCTCCTGCCCTCGCCGACCAACATGCCGCAGGCCATCGCGGCCGCCCTGGCCAGGCGCGAGCAGCAGGCCCGGCAGAGCGAGGCGCTGTCCGGCCGCCCGACCCTGGCAATGACCAGGGCCGAGATCGCGGCCTTCAAGACCGCGCTCGATGCCGCGCCGCTCGAAAGCAAGCAGAAGATGCTGCGCGGCCTGGCGGGTGGCCTCGGCGAAAGCGCCACCGCCCGCCTCGCGCTCGAGCTGGCGCAGCAGGGCCCACTGGCCGACGGCTACGCCATCGCGCTCTCGACCTATGGCGCAAGACGCGCCGGGCAGGACGCGCTCGCCGACCGCATCCTCGACGGTCTCAGCCGGATGAAGGCCGCCGGCGAGGGCGGCAAGCCGGTCGCCGATACCGGACCCGAATGGCGTCGCGCGTTCGACGAGAAGATCGCCAGCGTACTTCCTCATCTCGACGAGAAGAACGCCGCTGCCGTCCGGACCGCAACGGCCGCGCTTTATGCGCAGTCGATGGCGCTCCGGGGCAAGGGCGGAAGGGGTGCGGATAGCGACGAAGTCAATAGTGCGATTCAAGACTTGCTGGGTGCATCAGTCGAGCGCGTGCGGCCCGTCGCCAAAACTACCTCCGCCGAACCGGAGTTGCTGGTTTCGCCTGCAACCTTAAGCGAGCCAACGGGCGACGCCGTTCCTGCCGACGAGTCGGCGATCATCAACTTTGGCGATGGAACCAAAGCGGTCATGCGCAAAGGCATGGAAACCCCGCACGGCAAAGTCGACCTGTCAACGGTATACGACCAGAAGAACCGCCTCATATCGATGATCGCCACCTTCGCAGATGGGCATCGCGTCGAGAGTCGATGGTCTTATGCAGGTAAAGCGAGACTGTCGCAGGTCGATGTAGTGCGCGATGCCAAGGACGAGACGTTAGCTACGATCACGACGACATTCGATGGCGAACGTTTTACGCGCATAACGGAGCCGTTGAATGGTCCACCCCAGACTGAGTCTTGGGATGAAAACGGGCCAATACCAACAGTCCAGAAGGTTTTTCTTCCAGCAGCCGCATTTGCTGCCGAGTACGTCATTTCCGCGATTGAGATCCTAATCGTTGGCAAGGCGATTGGCGACACAGTCGAGCGTTCCAGGGTGGCCAACGCCCCGGCTACCCCCGAGTCTTCCAGCGGTGCGCCAGCTCCAAATTTCGTCCCTCTCGTGTGGGATATGCGCATCGCGACCTCCGTCGATGCAGGAAAAACAGTTACCTTTGGTGAAGCGACCAAGGAGGAAGTTATGGCCAATTGCCCAAACTTTGCCGAGTATGAAGAGATTGCCCGCCGGCATTCTACTGAGCTGAAGGCAGCTGGAATGCTGAATGGGCGGGAGTTCGGGGGCTTAGTCCACCGTCTAACGGCATCAGTGTTGAAACAAATCAGCCTCAGCCCATTTAACACGGAACTGATGAGCCGAGGGTTAGAATTTATGGCGCCGGAATATGCAATTCTTAATGGAGTTCCTCAGACACTTTTTTCTCGAGGCCGCGCCATTCCAGATGTTCTCGAACTTCACCGAGACAACAAAACGGTTTGCGTATTCGATTTTAAAACGGGAGATGCGACGTTTCCTGATGCCAAAATGATACAATATGCAAAAGAAGCCGGTCTATTGGCTTTTGCCAAAGGATACACGCATATCTTTGTCGTGCCTATACGGGTGCCCTAGCGTGTGAGTGAGAGCGCATATGGAGGCAACGACTCTGTCGGAGAGTCGCGCCTCGTTTATGTAGATGGAAGTACGACACATGAGCAGGATGGCAGCAGGTTATGCCAGGGCTGGTGAATGTAGGACAACAGTAGGTTGGTTGTGAGTTGATGCCCTGTGCCGGTAGTCTGCGCCAGTAAGAGAACTCCCGCGCAGACACATGGCCACAACTCGTGAATTGAAGGCTCTTCTCCGGCCGCTGCTGAAGCGCCGGCCCGATCTTGCCTATCATCGGAATGTGCTGTTTTTTTCACCGCTGACTCACTATGCGCGTGGAGCGGTTTTTCTCAATTCCGTTTACGGAAAGGACTTCCGCGTCGTTCCGTTTGCTTCCTAGTTGTATAGCGGCGAACACGGTGTCGACTTCATGGGCGGGATGCGACTGCTCTACGACGTTGAGTCCTGGGTGCAGCGCCGCGAGGATGCGTCGCTGGATCTTTGCGATCGCCTGGAGCGACATTTGCTGCCGCTGGTCGAGGCCATAACCGATCCAACCCGTCACGAAGAGAACCCGATTTTCATGGCAGGGTCTCTTTTTCCCGGTTGCCCCCACCATGCATTCACGCAGGCGCTGGGTGCTTGCTTCGACGGGGATTTCGAGAAAGCGGAGCATCTCCTGAGCGATATGGTGGAGCGCTATCCGCAATTCAGGATCGAGCCGAACGGCGAGACATCCGGTTTCACCGGCCCTTTCGGTCGTCGAACGACTCACCTGGCCGACCTCCTGCGAACAGATCGGCTGGCCATTCCCGCGCTGCTGCGCGAATGGGAGGAGAGCGCCGTCGATGCGCTGAAACTGACGAAATTCTGGACGCCGACACCGTTTCCTTGCGAGGCATCGATGCGCCATGACCATTGAACAATCTGACATTATCGATTTTGTCTCGTTCGAGCTCGGAGTCGGCGATGTCATCCTCACAATCAGTGATCACCTGGCCTAGGATGAAAACGAACGAGAGCATCTTTTGCTCCTGCAACAGAAATTGAACACATACCTCGAGTTTATCGAAAGCGGTCAGCTCTATGACCGCTATCCCCGGACAAAGGGAAGAAATGTGGTGCTTCAAGTGGCCTGCAAGTTTCCATTGAGTGAGCAGGCAAACCGGTTCGTGGAGTTGGCCAGTGCGGCAATAGCCGAGGCCGGGTTTCGGTTGGAGATCGCTTTCCCGGAAGGAGTGGAGAAGGCGCCCGATTGAGTTTCGCGCTGGAATAGCGATCGCGTAAAGGGCGAGATCCGGAGCAAGGACCAGAATAGGGTCCGCGGGGGTCACGGGCATATAAACGGTGCAAGCCGGAGTAATAGCCCATGACCGTTTCAAGCACCGCCAACCGCGTTGTCTATAGCGGCAACGCCGCGACCGCCAACTTTCCCTTCGCCTTCAAGGTGCAGAGCCCGGCCGATCTGGTCGTGATCTACACCGACGCGATGGGCACCGATTTCACGCTGTCGCCCGCTCAGTATGCTGCGTCGGGCTTCGGGCTCGACGCCGGCGGCACCATCACCTATCCGGTGAGCGGTGCGCCGATCGCCGTCGGGACGAAGCTCACCATCTACCGCAACGTCGCGGTGACGCAACCGGCCGCCATTTCCAACCAGGGCGCGATGTGGCCCTCGGTGATCGAGTTCGCGCTCGACCGGGCGACCTACATCCTGCAGAGGGTCGCCGATTCGGTGTCGCGCGCACTGGTGATCTCGCCCACCGACAGCGGCACGCTCAATCCCCTGCCCAGCGCGGCGCAGCGCGCCAACAGCGTGTTGGGCTTCGACGGGACGGGGCAGCCCTATGCGGCGCAACTCATCGCCGGCCTGGGTTCGGCCTCGGCATGGCTGGTCGCGAATTTTTTTCCAGCAGCCTCGGCGTCGGCGGCGCGGGGAGTGCTCGGAGCGGCCGGGCTCGTCGATAACAACGTGTTTACCGGCAACAATACGCATGGTGGTGTTGAGACCTTTGCCAATGCGATCAACGAGGCGCAGGGAGCTGCCATCGCCAGCGTGTCCGGGGTTACCGACATTGGAGCGGCGACGGGCAATTACGTCCATATCACTGGTACGAACACGATCACGGGTCTCGGCGCGATCCAGGCGGGCACGCGGCGCAAGGTGGTGTTCGATGGTGCGTTGATCCTCACCCATAACGCCACGTCCCTGATCTGCCTGACCGGCGCCAACATTCTGACGGTGGCCGGCGACATTGTTGAATTCGAGAGCGAAGGGTCGGGCAATTGGCGGATGACCAGCTACGAGCGTGCCAAGGGAGTTCCGCTGGCAACTGGTGTAGCAACGCCGATTTATGTTTTCACGTCGACGAATCCAGCTGGCACGACGGCTCTTCCAATCGATACCACGACGCCACAAATAACCGAAGGCAATCTGCTATTCTCGCAGGCTTTCACTGCATTGAATGCAGCGCATCGAATTCGCATCGAGGTCACCGGCACACTGACGGTCGGGAGCGTTGACACCGCCGGGATTGCTCTCTTCATGGATGGCGGCGTCAATGCGATTAGCGCTTCGCCCATCCGCTGCCCCGATGGGCTGCCGCATGCCTTCGTGTTCCGGTACGAGGCCGTCCAGTCCGCCGGCGCGCATACCTATTCGGTTCGCGTGGGGGCCAATAGCGGCGGCGCCATGATCATCAACGGCCAAACTGGTGCTCAGTATTTCAATGGTCTGGCCGGCGCCGCGCTCACCATTGAAGAACTTCCGGCGCCATAACCTCTCCTCCAACTCTACACCGGACCGGTTCACACGAGAGAAGGCTTGCGTAATGGATATCCTTGACTTTGGCGCTCAGGCATCTCCCGGTCACGCTCACCGCGGCGGCGTACGCTTCGATGCGACCATCAACCTTGGGCACGTCCTGACGGCGGCGGCTTCCCTGATAACGATCGTCGCCGGCTGGATGACGCTCAGCTCTGCTCAGCAGCAGCAGCGTCGCGATATTGACCGCAACGAACAATCAATCCTTGCGGCCATGCCGAGAGTTGAGGCGATGCGCATCGAGGCGGTGCTGGTGGACAAGATCGCCGGCGTCCGCGCCAACCTCGACCAAACCAACATCCGTACGGCGGGCGATATCCACGAAATCAAAGACATTTTGGTTCGTATCAACGAGAAGCTCGACAGGAAAGCCGACAAGTCGGGGAGCCGGTGATGTCCGGCGGCCATCTCATCGGCACCGTCGGCGCCATCACCGTCAGCCTGACTGTGCTCGGCGGCTTCGTCGCGGTCTCGGTGCTGCTGTTCACGCGGACGATCCCCATCGAGTCCAAGGAAATCGCGCTGGTGATATTCGGCGGGCTCAATTCCATGGCAGCGGCGGTCGTCAGCTACTGGGTCGGAACGACCAACAGCTCGCAGCGCAAGGATGCATTGCTCATCGGAGAACGGAACAGTGAAAACCAGCGATGAAGGCCTCGCGCTGATCATGCGCAGCGAGGGACTGGAGCTCCGGGCCTACCCGGACCCCGGCAGCGGCGGTGCGCCCTGGACGATCGGATACGGTCACACAGGCGGCGTGAGGGCAGGTGACACCTGCAGCCAGGAGCAGGCCGAGGCGTGGTTGCGTGCTGACTGCGGCTGGGCCGAGCAGCTGGTCGACCGCCTGGTCGCGGTACCGCTGACGCAGGGCCAGTTCGACGCCCTGGTGTCCTTCACCTTCAACATGGGCCCCGGCGGATGCGGCGTGAAAGACGGTTTCGCCATGCTGGCCAATGGCAACCCGCCAACGCTGCGGAGGAAACTCAATGCCGGCGACTATGAAGGTGCTGCGGCCGAGTTCCCGAAATGGGCTCATCCGCCGCTGCTCGGTATCCGCATCCGTCGCGCCCGCGAGCAGATTCTGTTCAGGGGCGGCGACTGGCGGAGGATCCGCGATGGAAGGGAGCCGTTCTAATGTTGAATTTTGCCCTCTGGAATTGGCGTTGGCTTGTCCCAAGCGCGCTTTGCCTTGCCTTGGCCGTCTATGGCGGCTTCGAGCATACGCAAGTGCTGACCTTGGAAAGAAACGTAGCTACCGAGCAGGCGGCGACAGAGAAGGCGGTCAACAACGCCAAGGCCGCCGATGCCGTCAGGACTGCCCAGCTCGAGGCCGACCATGCAGCCGAAGTGAGGGCTCTACAGGAGAAAGCCAGTGTCCAGCAGATCGCCATTGCCAGTGCGCCACGCACAGATGCGTGTCTCCATACTGATGCGGCTCGTGCTTTCCTTGGTGGTTTACCCTCTGAACGGATGCGCCCCCCAAACCAAGCCCCTCCTGGTCAACCGCGATCTGCCGCCAACGCTGACGCAGGCCTGCCCCGCTGAGCCGCCGCGTAACGAGCCGTTTCTCGACGACAATGAGATGTTCATCTGGATCAGCCGCGCGATCGAGGCGGGAGCCGAGTGCCGCTCGGCGCATAAAAAGCTCGCTGCCTGGGCGAAAGAGCCGCCGCCTTGATTTGCAACTATTCCAAGTTACAATAGTCGCCACTAGATAGATTCGTTCTCGTATTGCGGCCTGCTTGTACGTCGGCACATAGGATTCAACGGCCGCCTGCTTCCAAGAGCACGAAAAAGCTACCGGACCGGGCCCAACCTTGCCGGAGCGGGAAGGCTCTCCAATGCGGTCTATATCTCCCGCGCCGGTGCGGCTTGAGTCCGAAACCACGGATACCATCCTTTGACTTAATGCCGCTGTTTCACGGGCCGCCACGGAAGTGGGGATAGTCAAGACGGTAAGCCTTCATATTGACGTTTGGGACTTGCTAGCCGGCCATCTTCCGCAGCAGCTTTCGGAGGACAGCTGCAGGGCCTTTGTCGTTATTCTCTGCTCTGTCTTTCGACAATACCGCGTGTCCCGCAAGGTTGCGGATTTTGACATGGCCGAACGTTGTACTCACACAGCGCAGTTCAACATCGCCTAACGGTAGGCATGCATCTGTTACTCCTATGAACGTTGGTCGAAAATTATGATCGTCATAAGCTGTGTCGGATATTTTAAGTTGTGAGCGATAATCATGTGGAGTCGGGAACAGCTGAAATCGTTCGGACAGTAGATTGTCGATGCCGGTATGCCGAATGTCGGCCGGTTGACGATAATTTACAGATATGAAAAATCGCCTAAGCTTGGGAGCAATGAGGCCGAGATATTGCTCCACGGTTTCCTGGGCCATTTCGGGAAACGAGATCGCGTTGAAACCAATGTCTATGTAAGGCAAAGCTTCTATTGCGGATGCGCGATAATTGGGAATGAAGGCGAGGTCGTACTCCTCAACATTTTTGAGGACGGCTGTGATGTCATCTCCTGGTGCGTAAACATAAGTGCGTAGATCGGGCCTGTGTGCGGAGAGATAAGATGCCGAATAGAGGATCGTTTCAGGAAGGTCGACGATAACGTAAGTGCATTCGGGCAAAACCCGCCGGGCATCGAGAGCAAAACTACCGTAGCCAGCGCCAATTTCAACAAAGACAAGCCGCTGCTCTGGTTTAGGTGACGCCTTCATCAGCCGATAAAGATTACAGACATTCTGTTGCCTGGGCCCCGTGAGACTACCTACGGTAAGGCCTTTGTATTGAACTCCAAATTTGAGCTCTTCCATGCCGGGCAGATCATACTCTCTAGCCCACATGTCGACCGGGACATCCTCTCCGAGAAACAAATAACCAGTGTCTCTGCAAAAAATCTCTCCGTTAAGAGTAGGGTAGTGCAGATACTCATAAGAACCCAGCGTGCCATTCATTGCGTCTGCGTGCAGTCTGACCCGACGCAGTGCCTCGGCAGGCAAATCGAAGACATAGCTCTGAGCCCGGTTGACGAGTGTCCAAGGAAACACGGGCCCGAATTCTGGGAATTGCGCATCGCGCTCTGCAAGTTGACGGATGATTATGTTGCGCGCCTGTTCAATGCGCTTCACGGCGTCAGTTCCACTCAGAAGTGGCATCAACAGCTCCTCGCCCATATCAATCTAACGCAAAGCTATATTCGATTTAGCTTGGCAATTGCGTACTTTGTCGTGATCAATCTGCCGTGTTGTTAGTGGAACACTCTAGGGTGAAAATCAACTGGGAGAGGGACTCGCAGAGCTGCGATTGCAAGCGCGTTCGTCGCGCCACTTCCGTTGGCATAACATTGGGTCGCATGCTACCCTTCCTTGATAAACGACGACCAACTTATCCACTCGCGCTTTGTCGGCCATTCTCACTCACTCACTCAATTGCTTTGTGACTAGGCAAGGCTGCGATCGCCTTATCCGACATAACTATGTTTTTGACCCCGAGAAACTCCAGCCGCTGCCTCCCGACGTGCGATCGTTGCCGTTCACGAGCGACGTCTGGGGCAGCACATCAGCACATTCTTCAACAAGCCAAAATGATTACCGGTGAGAAAAACCGGTCTCTCCCGGGCGAGGAGATTCAAAAGCCACGCTGAATGCCGCGCCGATGGAGAATGGCTCTTGCCACCGCGCGGCCGTAAATCGATCTCAGGCAACCAATCTGCCCGCGCCGGATCGCCGCTCACGCCACCGGCCGCAGCTTCGGCAGCATCACCCTGAACTGGGCGCCGCCTTCGGGGCGGTTGGCGGCCACGATCTTGCCGCCCATGCGGTTCACGATGTCATAGCTGATCGAGAGGCCGAGGCCGGTGCCCTTGCCGACCGGCTTGGTGGTGAAGAAAGGCTCGAACAGGCGCGCCATGACCGCGGGCGGGATGCCCGGCCCGTCGTCCTCCACGATCAGGGCGGCGTCGTCGTCGGCGCGGCCGGGATCGATGCGCACGTCTATGTGCCCGAGGTTGCCCCGGACCGGGCTTTCGAGACGGTCGAGAATGGCGTCGCGCGCGTTGAGCACCAGATTGATCAGGATCTGCTGCACCCGGCTGGGTTCGCCCAGCACCATCGGGCCGGGCGAGGGCAGATCGAGCCTGAAGTCGATCCGCGCCAGCCTGAGCTGCTCGCGCAGCAGGTCGCCGCCGACGCGCATCGCCTCGGCGAGGTCGAAGGGCTGCGGGTCGTTGGCGGGCTTGCGCGCGACGGTGCGCAGATCGTGGATGATGCCGGAGGCGCGCTCGGTCTGGGAGGCGATGCGGTCGAGCTTCTGGACCATGAAATCCCGCGTTTCCGCCGGCAAAGCCGCCACCTCCGGCGCATCGAGCTCCTCGCGCAGGGAGTCGGCGGCGAGCCGGATCACGGCCAGCGGCTGGTTGATCTCATGGGCGATGCCCGACGCCATCTCGCCCAGATTGGCCAGCCGCGAGGCGTCGAACAGGCGGATCTCGGCCAGACGCCGCCGCGTGTCGTCGACGCCGATCAGCACGATGTAGCGCAGGCGGCCTTCCCCGTCCTGTGCCGGGTTGGCGGTAAAGCGAAAGATGCGCCGCTCGGCGCTCGCATCGACCACGCTGGTCTCGAACTCGATGGGCTGCAGGGGCTCGGTGCTGCCCTCGACCTGCCAGCGGGCGAAGGAAGAGGCGCCGAGGCCGGCGAATTTCAGCTCGTCGTACGGCCGGCCGACGACCTGGGTGCTGTCGCGGCCCAGCACATCGAGCGCCGACTGGTTGGCCAGCACCACGCGCCCGCCGCGATCGAGCATCAGCACGACGGCGCCGGTCGATTGAAGCACCGAGTGGAGGCGCTCCATCTCGCTGGCCAGCTTCTCCTCGCGCTGCTTCAGCTCGCTGATGTCGATGCGGACGACGACGCGGCCGCCGCCCGGCATGTCGCTGACATAGGAACGTCGCCATTGGCCGTCCGGCCGGCGCGAGTCGGCGATGCCGCCCCGGTCGAAATCCGCCACCACCTGGGCTGCCCATGCCTTCCAGGCGGATTCCGTCGCCGGGGTCTGGAAATGCGCGATATAGCCTTCCATCACCTCCTCGATCGTCCGTCCGGTCGCGTCGCCCGGCAGGCGCCACGGGCTGACGTTGCGTGCCGCCTCGTTGGCCACCAGCAGCTTGCGGTCGTGGTCGTATTCGACGAATTCCATCGGCACGGCGTTGATCGCCGCGAACAGGCGCATGCGGATCGCATTGGCTTGCCGGGTGCGCCGCATCAGCAGCACGGAAAACCACAGAACCAGCAGCGAGGCGGCCACCGCCGAGACCACGATCACCGCCCGGACCCGCGCCGTCTCGGCGAAAATCGTCTGGCGGTCGAGCGCCGCCGTGATCCCGAGCGGCCAGCCGGCCAGAGCCTCCGGCCAGGCCAGGCGATCCTTGGAGGCGAAAGCGAGGTCGAGCCGGGCGGTGCCGGCGGTCTGCACGCGCGGCCAGCGCAGCCACACCGCGCCGTCGCTGCCGGCGAGCTCGATCACATCCGAGTGCCCGAGGCCGACGTCGAACCAGATGTCCTCGAGCGCGTCGACATCGATCATGGCAACCAGGACGCCCACCAGCGTGCCGTCGGGACGCCGCAGCGGCCGCGATACGGGAATGACCGGCTGGGCGTTCACGCGGTCGGCGAAGGGGTGGCCGATATAGGTGTTGCGCGAGGCGCCCTTGAGATGAACGCTGACATAATCGCGGTCCGAATAGTCGACATCGCGGCGCGCGTCGTCGGGTGCCAGCCCGCCCGGCGCCGGCCGGCCGTCGGGGCCGATCAGCAGGAAAGAACCCGGATTCAGCAGATAGCTCGGCATCTGGCCCTTGGCGATCAGCTCGGTAAGGCGGCCCGGCCCATTGGTTTCGAGGATTTCCGCCCCGGCATAACGCAAGGCGCCCTCGACCATGGCCAAGGTGGTGCCGAGCTGGTGGGCCACCGTCTTGGCCAGCCGCTTGGCGTGATTCTCGGCGGCGGCATGGGCGATGCGGTTGTTTTCCCGCAGGATCAGCATGGTGAAGGCCGCGATCAGGAACACGCCGGCGATCCCGACCAGGCCGATGACGCGCGTATCGCGCGACCAGACGATCACCAGGCGTCTCACGGTCTCGCGCAGGCGGTCGGCAGCGGGTCTGAGGAGGGACATGGCCTTCACATCCCCTCGCCTTGTCACTGCGCCGCCGTCGTCTGCAGAGCGGCCAGTGCGGGCGGCAGCGGCGGCAGCACGACACGAAAGCGCGCGCCGCCCGCCGCCCGGTTCTCGGCCACGATCTCGCCCCCCATGTTGCGGACGATGTCGTAGCTGATCGACAGGCCAAGGCCGGTGCCCTTGTCGACCGGCTTGGTGGTGAAGAACGGCTCGAACAGGCGCGTCAGAACCTCGGGAGGGATGCCCGGACCGTCATCGTCGAAGGTCAGCACCGCGCCGCCTCCCACCCGGTCGGTCGCCAGATTGATGGCGATCCGCCCGACCCCCGGTCCCGGAATGCCGGCCGGGGACGGGGCCTTGCGGCTCAGGATGGCGTCGCGGGCATTCAAGACCAGGTTGATCAGGACCTGTTGCAGGCGGCTGGGCTCGCCCAGCACCATGATCGGCGTCGTGGGCAGGCTGACATTGAACTCGATCTGGGCGAGCTTGAGCTGCTCGTTGAGAAGGTCGGCACCGACCCGTGTCGCCTCCACCAGGTCGAAGGGCTGCGGATCGTTGGCCGGTTTGCGCGCCACCGCGCGCAGGTCGCGGATGATGCCGGCGGCGCGATCGGTCTGGCCGATGATGCGGTCGAGCTTGACGCGGATGAAGTCGGCCAGCGGCTCGGGCAGCGCCTCGCCTTCGGGGCCTTCGAGCTCCTCGCGCAAGCTCTCGGAGGCGAAGCGGATGACCGTCAGCGGCTGGTTGATCTCGTGGCCGATGCCCGATGCCACCTCACCCAGATTGGAGAGGCGCGAAGCGTCGAACAGGCGCACTTCGGCCATGCGGCGTTGCGTATCGTCGACACCGATCAGAACGACGTAGCGCAGGCGACGGCCTTCGTCCTGGACCGGGTTGGCGGTGAAGCGGAAAATACGGTTCGTGGCCCCGTCGCCAGCCAGGCTGACCTCGAATTCTATCGGCTGCAGGCGTTCGCGATGGGCCTCGGTCTGCCAACGTTTCTCCATGGTGCGATCGAGGCCGCCGAACTTCAATTCGTCGTAGCGCCTGCCGACGACCTTGCTGTCGGGCAGGTCGAGCACGTCGAGTGCCGACTGGTTGGCCATGACCACGCGGCCGGCGCGATTGAGCATGACGATGACGGCGCCGGTCGACTGGAATACCGACTGCAGCCGTTCCATCTCGCTCGCCAGCTCGCTCGCCAGCATCTGCTGTTCGTGCACGTCGCGGATCATCCCGTCGATGATCTGGTCGCCGGCCGCACTCTGCGAGCGGTCCCGGAGCTTCAGCCGGATCTGCATGAGGCGGGGCGGCGCCCCGTCGTCGCGCAACATCTCGCAGACGATGGTTTGGGCATGACCCGGCTCCCGGGCAAGGCGGGCCAGCGTGTCGGCGATGCGCGGGCGGTTCTCCGCGGGGACCAAGGAGGCGAGCAACTGGCCCAGCAGCTCGCTGGGCGGACGGCCCAGCACCTCGGTGGCGGCTTCGCTCGCATAGTCGATCACGCCCTCGGGCGTGAGCGTCACCACGACATCGGGCAGCGAGGCCACGAGCTCGGCGTAGCGCTGCTCGCTTGCCTCGAGCAAGGCCTCGCGCTTCTTCTGCTCCGTGGTGTCGACGCGCACGACAAGGCGGCCGCCGTCGGGCATGGCGGTGATATAGGCACGCCGCCACTCGCCGTTGGGCAGCACCAATTCGAAAACGCCGCCGCGCTCGAACCAGCCGATCCGCATGGCGGCCCAGGCATCCCAGTCCCGGGAAGGATCGAGGCTGCGAAAATGCGTTGCGCTGTTGTGGGTCAGCTCCTCGATCGTCTGGCCGAGAATTTCCTCCTCGGCGTAGCCGGCCGCGGCCCGCGACGCGCGATTGGCCACCACCAGGCGGCGCTGCGCATTGAAGACCATGATCTCGACCGGCACGGTCTCGCGCATGACCGCGTTGATTTCCTCCTGCCGGCCGACGAGGCGGGCCCGCCTGGACAGGGTCTGCGCCAGCCAGGTGACCAGAAAGCAGGCGGCAAGCGCGGTCGCAACCACCGCGAACTGCAGGGGGGCCGTCTTCAGCAGCAGGGCCCGCTGGTCGAGAAAGGCCACGAAAGTCAGTCGCCAGTCGATCAGGGGTTGCGACCACGCGGGCGCGGGCGCGGTGGCGGCCGTGGCCAGCCTTCCCGGCGAGCGCAGCCAGATCGCGCCGTCATCGCCTATCAATTCGAAGGTGACCGGCTCGTCACCGCCATCCGACCAGATGCGTTCGAGCGACGCGACGTCGACCATGGCCACCAGCACGCCCATGAACTCGCCATTGGCGCGACGCACGCCGCGCGACACCGGAATACGCTCCCTTCCACTCAGGCGTCCGAGGATCGGCCGGCCGACAAAGGTCTCGTCGGAGGGCTGGTCGATATGCACCCGGAAATACGCGCGGTCCGACTGGTTGAACTTTTCCGTGGCCACGCCGGCCCTGTAGGCCGCCGCGTAGCGACCATTTGCGTCGATGAAGGCCAGCGTGGTCAGTAGCTGCGAAGGCAGGGCGAAGGTTGCGCCGACATCCGCCAGCTGCGACGGCGGGCGATCGCCTTTGGCTATTTCGGCACTGGCGAAGCGCAGCGTGCGATCGAGCAGGGAAAGGGTCGTGCCGAGCTCGTGAGCGGCCCGGTCGGTCACGCGCTCGGCATGCTTGTCGGCCTGCGCGCGGGCGACATCGGTGCTCTGGGTCAGGATCATGGCGACCAGGATCCCGACCAGCACGATGATGGTGAGAGCGACCATGCCGATGATTCGGCTCTCGTGCGACCGCGCCGGCAAAAACCTGTCCGCCAGGCGTGCCGCGCTGCTGCGCATGCGCTGGAGAGAGGTTATGCCCGAAGCCATCAAACGTCTGCCACCTTGTTGCCGGAGGAGTTTGAATCGCCCGCTCCACCCTTGGCAACCGTATCGATGGAAGGCAGCACGACGCGGAAGCTCGCACCCCCGATGGAGCGGTTCTCCGCCGTGATCTCGCCGCCCATGCGGCGCACGATGTCGTAGCTGATCGACAGGCCAAGTCCAGTGCCCCGACCGGCCGGCTTGGTGGTGAAGAAGGGCTCGAACAGGCGCGACAGCATCGCCGGCGGAATTCCCGGACCGTTGTCCTCGACGATCAGCATCGCGTCCCCATAAAGAGGATCGTCGGTCACCCGCAGGTCGATGCGGCCGAGGCTGCCGTCGAGGGTCGGCCCGAACCGATCGAGAATGGCGTCGCGCGCGTTCAGGACCAGGTTGATGACGATCTGCTGCAGGCGGCTCGGCTCGCCCAGCACCATGGGGCCCGGTGACGGCAGGTCGATGTCGAAATCGATGCGTGCCGCCTTGAGCTGCTCGCGCAGCAGATCGCCGCTGACTCGGGCGGCTTCGGCGAGGTCGAACGGACGGGAATCATCGGTCGGCTTGCGTGCCACCGTGCGCAGATCGCGGACGATGCCGGAAGCGCGCTCGGTTTGCCCGGTGATGCGGTCGAGCTTTTGCCTGACGATCTCCCGCGATGCCTCCGGCAGCCCGGCAGCTTCGGGGCTTTCGAGCTCCTCGCGCAGGGAATCGGTGGCGAGCCGGATCACCGCCAGTGGCTGGTTGATCTCGTGAGCGATGCCCGAGGCCATCTCGCCGAGATTGGACAGGCGTGCCGCGTCGAACAGGCGGACCTCGGTTATCCGGCGCTGCGTATCGTCGACGCCGATCAGCACGACGTAGCGCAGGCGGCCGGTATCGTCCTGGACCGGATTGGCGGTGAAGCGGAAGATACGCTTCTCGCCGTCGACGCCGAGCAGGCTGGATTCGAACTCGGCCGGCCGCAGGCGCCGTTTGTCGGCCTCGGCCCGCCAGCGGTCGGCGACCGAAGAATCGAGCCCGGCGAATTTGAGCTCGCCATAGGGCATGCCGACGATCGCGGCGGCGGTGATGCCCTGCACGTCGAGGACGGCCTGGTTGGCCAGCACCACGCGCCCGGTGCGATCGAGCATGATGATGGCCGCGCCAGTCGACTGGAATACCGAGTTGAGCTGTTCCATCTCGTGGCCGAGGGTAATCGCCAGCATCTGCTGCTCGTGGATGTCGCGGATGATGCCGCCGACGACCAACTCGTCCGGCGCGGCGCCAGGCTGGTCCTTGAGCTTGAGACGGAGCTGCATGAAGCGACCCGCTACCTCTTCGTTCGGGTATTCCGGATTGGCCTTGTCGATCTTGCGCTGCATTTCGCAGATGATCGACTGGGCGGGTCCAGGACCGGCCTTGAGCCGCTCCAGCAGGTCGGCAACCCGCGCCTGGTCGTCGGGGTTGACCAGGGCAAGAAGCGGCGTACCCTCGAGTTCGTCGGGAAAATGGCCCAGAACGTCGACGGCAGCGTCGCTCGCATAGTCGATGCGACCGGTATGGTCGAGCGAGATCACGATATCGGGCAGTGAAGCGACCAGCTCGACATAGCGCCGCTCGCTCATCGCCAGCATCTCGGCCCGCCGCCTCAGTTCGGTGATGTCGGTTCGAATGAGAATACGGCTGCCGTCGGGCCGCAAGCCGACATAGACCTGTCGCCAGTTGCCGTTCGCCCGTTGCGTCTCGAACACGCCGCCGTGGGCGAAGTCGTCGACCTGGCGTTCGAGCCAGGTCTGCCAATCGCGGTTCGGATAGTCCTTGCGGAAATGCGCTGCGGTCTCGAGCAGCAGCTCCGGGAAAGTCTTTCCCATGGACTTGCCGTAGTCCAGCCACGGGCTGGCGAGACGCGCCCCGCGATTGATCAGGCTGAGCCGCTGCTCACGGTCGAATTCCAGGAACTCGACCGGCACGGCATCGAGTGCCGCCAGCAGACGTTCGCGCAGCGCGGCCGCGACATCGCGCTCCTCTGCAGCCGCCTGACGCGCTTGTGCAGCGGCGTCGCGCTCGCGCACCGCCAGCCGCGTGCGGTCGGCCAGCAGAAACGAGAACCAGGCGACCAGCAGGGAGCCGAGCAGCGCGGCGGCGGCGATCACCAGTTGCGCTGGTGCCGTCTCCAGCCGCACGGCCTGCCGGTCGAAACCGCCGGCAGTGGTCATCTGCCATTCGGGCAGGCGCTGGGACCATACGAGTCGCTTGGACGGCAACTCGTCGGGTGTTGTCGTGGCCGATGATCGGGCGTTATCGGGCCACCGCACCCAAACCTTGCCGTCCTCGCCAATCAATTCGACGACATCGTCCGAGCGGAGACCGATGTCGGTCCATATCTGGCCGAGCGATCTGATGTCGATCAGCGCCACCAGCACACCCATCGGCTCGCCGCGAGTGTCGCGCACGAGGCGTGACACGGGCAGCAACCTGCGGTCGCTTACGCGGCTCATGACGGGCCGGTTGACGTAAGTGCCGTCGGCCTTGTTGGCGAGGGGGGAGCGGAAATACTCGCGATCCGAGAGGTCGAGCTCGCGTTGAGCAAGGCTGTCGCGCATGGCGCTGGCGACGACCTTGCCGTCGAGGCCGATGAAGATGAAGGCGGCCAGCAGGTGCGTCGGGAGCTGGCTTTCGTCGCCGAGTTGGGTGACGCGGGCCGGCGTACCGGCCTTTGCGATCTCGGCGCCAGTGTAACGCATGGACCGGTCGAGAGCGGTGAGGGTCGTGGTGAGCTGATAATTCACCGTCTTGGTGATCTGGATGATGTGCGCCTGGGCGGACGACCACGCGACCTTGTCGTTCTCGCGCAGGATGACGGCGGTGAAGACCACGATCAGCAGTATGATGGCGCTTCCCATCAGGCCGATGGCCCGGACGCCGCTGCCGCGTCCTCTTTCGGAGGGGAGCGGAAGTATCCGATCGGCGAACTTGCGCAGTCTTTCAAGCCGCCGCGCCCACTTGGGGAGCGGTGATTGGGATTCACCTGGCAGATATTCGGCCATCGCTGCCGTGATTGTGCTGCTTAGCCCGCCGGCGCTGGCGGCGCCGAAGCCGCTCGGGCGGGAAGGGTCACGCGCCGGCCGGCGTCGCGGGGGGCCCCGATGTTGCCAACGTGCTGAGAACCAGGGCGTAGAGTGCAGACATTCCGAAAGGCTTGTCGAGGATACGTACGCCGGCGGCTTCGAGGTCGGCGCCGAGGCCCGCCTGGTCAAGATGGCCGGTCATCAGCAGGCAGGGGCATTTGCCCTGCGAGCGGTCGATCACCCACCGCGCCAGGTCGACGCCGTTGCCATCGGGCATGCGCACGTCCGTGATGACCAGGGCAATCGAGCCAGGAATGGCGTCGAACGCTCGCACCGCGTCGCCGAAGGACGGCACGTCGATGACGGTTTCACCGCGACGGCGCAGATAGCCGCTGATCTCCGATAGAATTTCAGGCTCATCGTCCGCGACAAGGATGCGGCGGTTGCCAACTGAGGGATCCATGGCGCTATCGGCCTGATTCTATTGGGGATGGCCCGTCCACTGGATGAAGCGATCCAGCAGGCGCAACGGAACGGGCTTGTCGACGATCGTATAGCTGGGCATGTCGGCCTTCAGCCCCTTGAGCTGATTGCCGAGTCGCACCAGATCGTGATTGCCGGACATCAGCAGCCACATCACCCCAGGGAGGCGAGGCGCATTATTGACGCAGAAGGTTATGCCATCGCCGTCGGGAAGGCGAATATCGCAGAGAATGGCGTCGGGCTTCGAGGTCGCGAGGGCTTCCGTTGCCTCGGCGAGCGTTGCGCAACCGGTCACGCGATGGCGCCGCCGGACGAGAAAGTCGAGTATCTCGGCACGTAAGGGGCCATCATCCTCGATGACCAGAACCTGCACCTGCATTCCGTCCACCCTTGATCGCAAAAGCAACAATGCCCAGCGGCAACGAGTTGCATCATTAAGTTGCCTGTGAGTATCCATGCATTGGTCTGACGAGTCTTCAGCCGCCATGACCGGCAAGCATAAATATTTCACATCTATTCTAAAATAGAGATTTCCCCAGGTGCAATGACTTTGCCACCTGCAACAATCGATACAATCCTCGGTCGCCCTCGTCTTGTCGCAACTATTAGTAGATCGGGCAACTTGCTGAGAGGGAGGCGTTCTGCCTTCCACCTACTCCGCTGCGGCAACGAGACGGTGATCGGGCAGCATCTGCGACCGGTCGATCGGGGCACCGGCGTCGAACGCCCTGAGTTCCGGCATCACCGTGCTGGCGAACATCCGCATGTTGCGGGCCGCCTCGTCGTGCGGCATGCCGGCGTAGGAGAAGACGCCGATATAGGCTGAGTTGTTGGTCTGCTTATGGATCGCCATGATTTTCTCGTAGACCTGCTCGGGCGTGCCGTAGACCTGCAATTCGGCGAAGAATTCAATCGCCTTCTGGTCGCCATAGACCGCGAGTTTCTCGTTCATCTTTGCGTAGTATTCGTAGCCCTTCTGGTTCTTCATGTGCGCGCCGGCGAACTGATAGTGATCGAGCACGGTGCGGTAATAGCCGCCGATATATTTCATCGCCATCTCGCGCGCCCGCTCGGCGCTCGGATCGACGAAGGTCCAGCCGGCCGAGATCGGCTGCGGCGCATCCGTGCCGTTCATCTCGCGATAGAGCGTGTTGTATTCGGTGAGTTCCTTCTCGACCTCGCGCCACGGCTTCTGCGGGATGATCAAGAGACCGACGCCGAGTCGCGCCATGATGCGGGCGCTCTCCGGGCTGACGGCGGCGGCATAGGTGCGGCCGCGGAAGCTCTTGAACGGGGCGGGGCGGATGGCGGCCGGCGGCTGCTTATAGTGCTTGCCGTCATATGCCATCATCCCGCTTTCGAGGCCCTTGAGCAGCGCTTCGCCATATTCGACGAACAACTCGCGGCTCAGGCCCATGTCGAGGCGAAAGCCGTCGAACTCGACCTTTCCGGCGCCGCGGCCGAGACCCAGGATCATGCGGCCGCCCGAGAGCTGGTCGAGCATCGAGATCTGCTCGGCCACGCGCATCGGATCGTGCCACGGCAGCACCACCACCATCGATCCCAGCCGCGCCGTCTTGGTTCGGCCCGCCATATAGGAGAGGAACTGCACCACGTCGGGGCACATCGTGTAGTCGGTGAAGTGATGCTCGACCGACCAGATCGACTCGAAACCCAGAGGCTCGGCCATATCGGCGAGCGCAAGTTCATTGAGATAGATCTGGCGATCCGAGAGAAGCTGCTCGGTATTCTGGAAGACGCTGGCCATTCCGACGTGCATCTGGGGCTCCTGTCGATGTTCCCCTCCATGGTAAACGGTCGTTTACCTGATTGGGAAGCCCTCCCGTTTCTTGATTCAGCCCCAATCGCCGGCCATATCTGACGCCATGCGTTATTCCCCTCTCGTGATTGTCGCGACCGTGGCCGCCTTGCTCGCAGGTGCCGCGACCGCCGACGCCCAGACGACACCCTCCCGCCCGGTGCGCCAACGCACCCAGCCGCAATCGGCGCCCGACGCCCAGCCGCCGGCGGCGACGCCCGCGCCTGTGCCCGGAGCGGGCGTGGCCGAGGTCGAACAGTATTTCAATGCGATCCGCACGCTGCAGGCGCGCTTCATCCAGAGCAATCCCAACGGCACGATCGTACAGGGCAATCTCTATATGCGCCGGCCTGGCCGCATGCGCTTCGAATACGATGCGCCCTCGCAGCTCAAGATCGTTGCCGATGGCAGCCAGGTGACGATGTGGGATATCGCCAATCGCGATTTCAGCCAATGGCCGATCGGCTGGACGGCGGCCTCGTTCCTGGTGAAAGACCCGATGACGTTGTCGGGCGATCTCACGGTCGAGCAGATCCAGCATGTCAATGGCGAGGTGCAGCTCACCCTGGTCCAGACGCGCAAGCCGCAGGAGGGCAAGGTCATCGTGCGCCTGGCGGAGGGTCCGTTGCTGCTGCGGGGATGGTCGATCATCGATTCGCGCGGCCAGCGCGTCGATATCTCGCTGCAGGACATTCGCACCGGCCTGCAGCTCGCCGACTCGCTGTTCAAGTACGACGGCCCCGACGCCGGCGCGATTCTACGCCGCGGCAATTGACGCTATGGTCTCCCCCGGCGTGAGGTCTTTGGGGAAGCAATGAGCGCATTGATCGTGCGGGCGTCGACCGACGCCGATGTGGTGCGATGCGCCGAAATCTATCGTCATCACGTGCTGCACGGCACGGCTTCCTTCGAAGTCGACCCTCCCGACCTGGCCGAGATGGAGAGGCGCCGCGGTGCCGTGCTCGATCTCGGCCTGCCGCATCTGGTGGCCGAGCGCGATGGCCGGGTGATGGGCTATGCCTATGCCGGCAACTGGCGGCCGCGGCCTGCCTATCGCCACTCGGTCGAGGATTCGATCTATATCGACAAGGATGCGGTAGGGCAGGGCGTCGGCAAGCTGTTGCTGCCGGTGCTGATCCATGAGTGCGCCGAACGGGGCAAACGGCAGATGGTGGCTGTGATCGGCGATTCCGCGCAAACGGCCTCGATCCGGCTCCATGCGTCTTGCGGCTTCGAGATGACGGGGACCTTGAAGAGCATCGGTTTCAAGTTCGGCCGCTGGCTCGACAGTGTGCTGATGCAGCGGCCGCTCGGCAAAGGCGACGGCGTACCACCGCCGGCATGACGACTTTTTTGACCAGGCCCGGCGCGACGTACGCGACCCGTCGATTTCGATGAGCTAGTATCGACGCATGCGACTGATCGATTATTTCGACCGCGGTGCCGATCTCTTTCCCGGGCGCGACTGCCTGCATGATGGAACGCGCGGCTGGACCTATGCCGATGTCCGCGTGACCACGCATCGCGTGGCCAACGGGCTTCTGGCGGCGGGACTGGGCAAGGGGTCGAAGGCTGCAGTCTATAGTCCCAATCACGCCTCGGCCTATGCGGCCCTGCTGGGCATCGTGCGGGCGGGCGTCACCTGGGCGCCGGTCAATGCGCGCAATGCGCTTGACGAAAATCTCTACATTCTCGGCAACACCGATGTGGAGTTCCTGTTTTACCATTCGAGCTTCGAGAGCGTGCTGCCGCGCATTCGCGAGGCCTGCCCGAAGATCGCCAACGTCGTCTGCATCGACAAGGGCTTCGAGGACTGGATCGCGCCCTTCGCCGACCGCGCGCCCGACCTCGACGACGATCCCGAAGAGGTGGCCTTTCTTGCGAGCTCCGGCGGCACCACCGGCCGGCCCAAGGGCGTGCAGATCACCAACCGCAACATCGAGACGCTGAACGCGATCTTCTGGGCCTGCATGCCGGTGACGGCGCCGCCGGTCCATCTGATGGTGGCGCCGATGACGCATGCCGCCGGCGTCTGCTCGTTTCCGCTGCTGCCGTTCGGCGGCACCAACATCTTCATGGGCACCACCGATCCGGGCGCAATTCTGGCTGCGATCGAGAAGCATCGCGTCACTCACATCTACATGCCGCCGACGCTGATCTACATGCTGCTGGCGCATCCCAACGCGCGCAAACACGATTACAGCTCTCTCAAGAATCTGGTCTATGCCTCCGCACCGATGTCGGTCGACAAGCTGGTCGAGGCCATCGAAGTGTTCGGCCCGGTGCTGACCCAGACCTACGGCCAGGCCGAGGCCTGCATGATCTGCACCTTCTTCTCGCCCACCGACCATGTCGAGGCGCTCTCCGGCAACAAGCGCGAGCGGCTGGCGAGCTGCGGCAAGGCCACGCCCTTGATGCGCGTGGAGGTCATGGACGAGGGAGGCGCGATCCTGCCGCGCGGCGAGCGCGGCGAGGTCGTCGTGCGCGGCGGCCTGGTGATGAAGGGCTATTACAACAACCGGCCGGCAACCGAGGAGGCTTCGGCCTTCGGCTGGCACCATACCGGCGACATCGGCCTCATCGACGATGATGGCTTCGTCTATATCGTCGATCGCAAGAAGGACATGATCATCTCCGGCGGCTTCAACGTCTTTCCGAGCGAGGTCGAGCAGGTGCTGTGGAGCCACCCCGCCGTGCAGGATTGCGCCGTGATCGGCGTGCCCGACAAGAAATGGGGCGAGGCGGTGAAGGCGGTGGTCGAGCTCAAACCGGGTGTGCTGGTGGAAGGTGCCGAACTGATCGCGCTCGCCAAGGAAAGGCTGGGCGGCGTCAAGGCGCCGAAATCCGTCGACTTCGTCGCCACCCTGCCGCGCAGCCCCGTCGGCAAGGTTCTGAAGAAGACGCTGCGCGAGCCTTATTGGGTCGGCCAAGAGCGTAAAATCTGATGGGCCGGAAAATCTAGTGGGCAACTGGCTGCGGCACCTGCCGCCCAACGTGCAAGGCGCGCTGTGGCTGGTGAGCGGCGGCTTCATCTTCACCATCAACGGCGTGATGATCCGGGCGCTGTCGGAGCAGGTCGAGAGCGTGCAGACGGCATTCTTTCGTGCCTTCATCTCGGTGATTCTGCTGCTGCCGCTCATCGCCACCGGCCGCGTCAAGCCGTGGACGAGCCCCCGCCTCGCCGGTCATTTCTGGCGCACCGCGATGGGCACGATTTCGATGGTGCTGGGCTTCTATGCCATTTCGATGCTGCCATTGGCCGATGCCACGGCTCTGGGATTCTCCCAGCCGCTCTTCTCGGTCTGCGTGGCCGCCTTGGTCGCCGGGGAAAAGGTGCGCTGGCGGCGCTGGAGCGCCACCGTCATCGGCTTCGTGGGGGTGCTGATCATGGTCCGTCCGGGGGCGGGCAGCCTGGAGCCGGGCGCGCTGCTGGCGCTGTGCAACGCCATGAGCGTGGCGGTCTCGATCTACCTGGTGCGGCGGCTGTCGGAATCCGAGACGCCGCTGATGATCCTGACGCAGTTCGCGCTCTTCTCGACCCTTCTATTGGCGATACCGGCGATCTGGGTGTGGCGCTGGCCCGACGGCTGGGGCTGGACCCTGGCGGTGGGCGTGTCGCTCTCGGCCACGATCGGCCAATTCTTCTGGGTGCAGGCCTTCAAGGCGGGCGAGATGTCGGCGGTGGCGCCGTTCGAATATATGCGGCTGCCCTTCGCCGTGTTCGTGGGCTGGCTGGTCTGGGGTGAGATGCCCGTGGTCTGGACCTATGTCGGCGCTTCAATCGTCATCGCGTCGACACTCTACATTGCCCATCGCGAGCACCAGCTCGCGCGTGAGCTGCGCCGGGCCGATGCCCTCAAGACGCCGGGGTCGTCTGCTCCTTGAGCAGCCAGGTGCGTGCCAGGCGGCGATGCTCGGCGGTGATATGGGTTTGCGCGGCCTTGAAGGCGCCGAACAGGACGGCGGCATCGTCGGTGAAGCCCAGGCCCAGGATGAAGTCGGGAATGATGTCGAACGGAAGGATGAAATAGGCGAGCGCGCCGAACAGGGCGGCGCGAATGGCGATCGGCGTCGTGCTGTCGGTGGCGCAATAAAACGCCGCGACCGCATCCTCGGTGAAGGGCACACGTCCCAGGGTTTTGCGCGCCTTGACCCAGAAGTTCTTGCGGACGACGCTTTCGTCCTGGGCCAGACGCTGCTCGTCGATCGGGGCCGAACTGTCGCTCATGCGCCAAAGGTTGGGAGGCAGGGGCCGCTTGGCAAGAGGCGGCAGCGTGCTAAAAGCGCCGACGCTTGCCAAGTTTGAACACAATTGAGAGGGAACCATGGACGTCAAAGGACAGGCCGTCATCGTCACCGGCGGGGCCTCGGGATTGGGCGGCGCCACCGCCACTGCCCTGGCCGCGGCCGGCGCCAAGGTCGCCATCTTCGACGTGCAGGACGAACTCGGTGCCGCCAAGGCCAAGGAACTGGGAGGCCTTTTCGTCAAGACCAACGTGGCCGACGCCGCCTCGGTCGAAGCTTCGGTCAAGACCGTGGTCGAGAAGCTGGGTGCGCCGCGCGTTACGGTAAACTGCGCCGGGATCGGTCGCGCCGCCCGCACCATCTCCAAGACCGGCCCGCACGATCTCGCCATGTTCTCGCAGGTCATCCAGGTCAATCTGATCGGCACCTTCAACGTCATCCGCGTCGCGGCCTGGGCGATGAGCCAGGCCGAGCCGCTGGAAGACGGCGAACGCGGCGTGATCATCAACACCGCCTCGGTGGCGGCCTTCGACGGCCAGATCGGCCAGGCTGCCTATTCGGCTTCCAAGGGCGGCGTGGTCGGCATGACCCTGCCGATCGCCCGTGACCTCTCCGGCGTCGGCATCCGGGTCTGCACCATCGCGCCCGGCCTGTTCTTGACACCGATGATGATGGGCCTTTCGCCCGAGGCACAGAAAAGCCTCGGCGCGCAGGTGCCGTTCCCCCCGCGCCTCGGCGACCCCAAGGAATACGCCCAGCTCGCCATGAGCATCGTAGCCAACCGCATGCTCAACGGCGAAACCATCCGCCTCGACGGTGCCATCCGCATGGCGCCAAAGTAGGGCGGCCCTTTACGCAGCGGTCAAATAAGGGAGCTCACCATGACTGATGACTACCAGCGCCGCTCCTATGGAGAGATTGCGGTCGGCACCGGCGAGAAGCCGGGAATCGTGGTCGTCGATTTCCAGGTTGGTTTCACCGATCCGCAATATGCCCTGGGCGGGGCGCCGATGGTGGTGCGGGCGGTCGAGAACACCGCCAGGCTGCTGGCGGCGGCGCGCCGGCTCGGCGTGCCGGTGGCGGTATGCAACACGGCCTATCTCAACGAGCGCGAGATGCCCTACTGGAAGGTGGCGGCGGTACGCGAGACCTTCCTGCACGGCCATCCCGGCGTGGCGCTCGATCCGCGGATATACGATCCGTCCTATGATGTTGCCGTCACCAAGAAAGGCCCGTCGATCTTCTTCGAGACCGGCGTCGCCAATTATTTCAACAAGGAGCGCGTCGATACGATGATCGTGACCGGCTGCACCACCTCGGGCTGCGTGCGCGCCACCGCGATCGACAGCTTCAGCCTGCGCTATCGCACCTTGGTGCCCGAGGATTGCGTGGGCGACATCGAGGAGCAGCCGCATCGCGACAATCTGCGCGATATCGGCCGGCGCTATGTCGACGTCACCGATCTGGCATCCTGCCTCGACTATCTCGAGACCTGGGGCCGCCGCAACAGTGTCTGAATGGGGGGCTCGATGACTCTTCTGATCCTGGGGCTCGTGCTGTTTTTGGGCATCCACACGTTGACGGCGGCGCGCGGGCCCCGGGCGGCGGTGATGGGCAGCCTCGGCGAGGGACCTTACAAGGGACTCTACTCGCTCGTTTCGGCGGCCGGCCTCGTGCTCGTGGTCTGGGGCTTCGGCCGCTATCGCGACGGCGGATACGTTCCGGTGTGGGACCCGCCTGCCGCCTTGCATCCCGTGGCGTTGATCCTGCTGTGGTTCGCCTTCGTGGCGCTCGCCGCAGCCTACGCACCGCTCGGCAAGATCAAGGCCACGCTACGGCATCCCATGCTGGCCGGCGTGAAGGCCTGGGCGCTGGCGCACCTGCTGGTGAACGGAGACCTGGGCTCGCTTGTCCTCTTTGGCGCTTTTCTGGCGTGGGCCGTGTTCGATCGTATCGCGGTCAAGCGGCGCGGCGATGCCGGTGCGCCGTCGGTGCCGGGCCCGACGCGCGGCGATGGGATCGCGCTTGGGGTCGGCACCCTGGCCTATGTTGCAATGTACTGGCTGCACCCGCTTGTCATTGGGGTGCCGGTGACCTGACCGGCGACGGACCTATTTCACGACGCCGTCGATGAATTTGGCGAGCGCCACGTCCTTGTCGCTGACGCCGCCTGCCTCATGGGTGGAGAGCACGATCTCGACGCTGCTGTAGACGTTGGACCATTCGGG
>Ga0193752_1000896_pt1 | contig 26577 bp, 27 predicted proteins | sample H1c1metaG_FD_144924 | JGI IMG/M metagenome (GOLD analysis project Ga0193752, IMG submission 144924) | Soil microbial communities from a riparian zone of the East river system, Colorado, United States - H1c1 | ecosystem: Environmental > Terrestrial > Soil > Riparian zone | place: USA: East River...
CTCTCTCGATCGGGGACTCATCGAGGGCGGCCAAAATCGAGGCGATTGTCTTGCGTTCCTCGCGGTCGGTATCAGTCGACGGTGGAGCAGGCGGGTTGAGCAGGTATAGCCGTCGCCCCTCCCGAAAGATCTTCGTGAGCGCTCGTGTATCGTGAATGTCCGCGATGGCAACTCGCGCACCACGCCGCTTCCAATCGGCCGCACTCGAGTCGGAGTGTAAGACGACCGTCACCGGCTCACCGCGCTCGATCAGGTTCTGCGCGACAACTGAGCCGATGTGACCATTTGCTGCCAAAATCACGTGCATACCTGAGAGATAGCCGCGCCGACTCGAGGAGCAACCGGGGTCGTCGGTCGGGGTCGACGGGGCAACCAGCCGCGGCGCCCGTGGTAGGCTGGCCGCACATGGCTATTCTTCTCGTCGAGGACAACGCGCGCCTGTGTGCGTCGCTGACCCGCGGTTTCGGCGAGCTCGATATCCCGATCGAAGTCGCGAACACGCACGGGCCGACAGGCGCTCGACCGCCTGCTGAAACATACCTGTGATGCCGTGATCTTGGATCTCGGTCTGCCCGATATCGACGGCCTCGATGTGCTCATGGCCGCGCGCGAAGCGAATGTGCTGGCTCCGGTTCTCGTCCTGAGCGCCCGCGATGCAGTGGATCAACGTGTGCTCGCACTCGACCGAGGCGCAGACGATTTCCTGATCAAGCCGTTCGTGTTTGCCGAGCTCGTCGCTCGGTTGCGCGCCCTCCTGCGCCGCTCCGGCTTGCCGCGCTCAGCGTCAGTGCGGTTCGGAGATCTGAGCGTCGATGCAGATGCTCCTCGTGTGCTGATCGGCGAGCGCAGCGTGTCACTGTCGCCGCGCGAGCACGCGCTGCTTCAGTACTTCGTTCAGCAAGCCGGGCATGTCGCAACCCGCAGCGAGATCCTCAGCACGGTCTTCGGCTACAACTTCGACCCGAAGACGAACGTAGTCGACGTCCACGTGGCACATCTGCGTCGCAAGCTGCAGGGCTCCAGCGTTCAGCTCGAGACGGTGCGCGGACGCGGCTATCGCTTGCAGCTGGCGGCGGCGGCCACGAGTGAGCCCAAACATGACTGAACCCGAACGCCCCGCACGCGGGCTCGTGCGTAGGCTCGCGCTGTGGATCGCGTTTTCAACGACAGTCAGCTTGGGAGTCTTCGCTGCGGTTGCGTACTTCGTCGTGATCCTCCTCGAGCAAGCGGAGCCCGAGGCGGAGCGCGACACGCCCGAAATGATCCTGCACGAGGCGCAGTCCGAGGTGAGCAAGGCGATGCTGATCGCGGGGCCGATCGGCCTGTTTTTAGCTGTCGCAGGCTCGGCGTTTGCGGTCCGACGCGCGCTCCTACCACTCGACCGAGTGATTCAGACTGCGACACGCATCACGACGCGGGAGCTCGACGAGCGCTTGCCCGTGCCCACGACGCACGACGAAGTGCGAGCCGTCGTGATCGCGCTCAACGGCCTCCTGGCTCGCCTCGAAGCGGGCTTCAGTGCGCTCGATCGATTTGCCGCCGATGCGTCACACGAGCTTCGCACGCCGCTGACTGTGCTCAGCACAGAGTTGGAAGTGATGCTGCAGCGACCTCGAACCGGACCGGAGTGGGAGACGTCCGCGCGCATTTGTTTGGACGAGGCGCGCCGGCTGACCGTTCTCGTGACTGCGCTGCTCGACATGGCCCGCGCCGGCAGCGCTCCGTCGGACGCCAGCATCGAGCTACGCACGCTGGTCGAACGCGGCGTTGGCGTGATCGCAGCTCGCGCTGAGACGGCTGGCGTTCGGCTGATAGTCGCGATCGATGACGATCTGAACCGCGTCGTGCGCGGAGACGGCGACTCACTCGTCAGTGCGTTCGTGAACGTGCTCGGCAATGCGGTGCGGTACACGCAGACGCGCGGCGAGGTGCGAATCTCGTCGCAGGCCGAAGGCCGAGACAAGATCCTCGTTCACGTAGATGACAACGGCCCGGGTATCGAGGCGAGTGAGCAGCAGCGCATTTTCGAGCCGTTCGTGCGCGGCGTGGCCGGTCGCACGAGCGCCGAGAGTGTGGGGCTCGGCCTCACGATCGCGCGGCGGCTCTGCGAGCACAATCGTGCGACGCTGATTGTCGATCGGTCGCCGTATGGCGGAGCGCGTTTTAGTTTTGCGTTCGCTGCGCTGCCGCAGAGTCGAGCGGAAGCAGCCGCGCTTTTGGCCACCTAAATCGTGCTGCTGCCTCCGCCCAGTTACGCGGACGGGCAGCCTTAATCAAATCTTAATGAGTTGGTCGGTAGAACTTGGACTACCGATCCTCATGCTCCGGTCGCAGCTGAGGCCCCTGAACGAGAAGGAGTGCCCGAACAAGCTTCCAGAGCTGACCGCGATCTATTGGGTCTTGAAGATCACTGCCACGACTCTAGGTGAGACGGCAGGCGACCTGTTGTCGATGACGCTGGGGATTGGTTACGGCATCAGCACCCTGATCTTGATGCCCTTTTTTCTCGTGAGCGTCATCGGCCAGCTCGCTGTGAAGGAGCACAAGCCGTGGCTCTACTGGACCGTCATTCTCACCACGAGTACCGCCGGAACGACGATGTCCGATTGGATCGATCGCACTCTCGGCTTTGGCTACCTCCAAGGGAGCTTGATCCTCGTCCTGTTGTTCGCAGCCATTCTTGCGTACTGGCGCTTCTTCACGTCGTATTCGATGTCGGTGACGCACGTCACGTCGTTCCGGGTCGAGGTCCTGTATTGGATCGCGATCGTGTCCTCGAATACGTTGGGAACTGCGTTAGGCGACTATCTCGCCGATGATTCGGGTCTCGGCTTTGCGGTCATCGCGGTGATTCTCGCGGGGTCGCTCGCGCTGATCCTCGCTGCAAACTACTTCACGAATCTCTCGAAAGTGCTGCTGTTCTGGATCGCGTTCGTTCAGACGCGGCCGTTCGGCGCGACGTTGGGCGATACGCTGACGAAACCACTTGCGCAGGGAGGTTTCGGGTTTGGAACGGTTGGAACGTCGGCAGCCCTGGCCGCGATCACGATCATCGGTGTCGTGTACGTGACACGAAGCGGCTCTCACGCATCGAGTAGTCGCGGCGTCCTAGTGCTGCACGAGTGAGTCACGTTCTCGACGCGCTCATCGCTCGGCCGAGCTTCGTCGCCACCGATCGTTAGTCAGTCGGTTGCGTTGCTGGTGCGCTCGGCCCAAGCCGTTGCGCGAATGCTTGGCTTGTCTACATCGGGCAACACGCGGTCGAACGTGGCAACACGCGGTCGAACGTCGACTTGCGATACAGGTGCGCCGGGATGCGATTTTCGATCCGCGCATGGAGCTCCGGCAGCTTCGACCAGTGCACACCCTGACGGTGATGATGGGCCGTGTGATAGCCGAGGTTGCCCGTGAGGCGGTTGAACACTCGATTCAGGTTGTTGTACGACGCCTGAAAGTGGTCGTCCGTATCGAGCCCCGAGTGATGATCGTACGTCACCCAGGCTGTGTAGAGCATGCTGCAGATCATCGGCAGCAGGAACAGCATCACGCCGGCGAGCGGGCGATAGATGATGAGACCTGCGACGAGCAGCGCAGTCAGCGTGGTGAAGATCACGAACTGACGCTGGTGCGCGGCATAGCGCTTTCCGACCTGGAACGCGCGCGGATACGCCGTTGCGGCAACCGTGACCGTGTATTCGAGGACGCCCATCAGCTGGCCGTCTTTGCGCCTCCACCGACTCTCGTCTTTCTCCCGAGCACGTGATGAAGGAGCCACGTGTTCGTCGTCACTCCGGTATGCAGCGCATAGCAGAGCTCGAGTAGCCGATTGAGCGTGGTCGAGCGGAACGTAGCCACATGCTGGTGGTGATGGTTCCAGGCGCTCAGCACGCCCTTGGGGATTACCATCAAGAGCCAGTACGCTATCAGCAGCCAAGGGCTGCTAACGGTGGCGTACATCGTGAAGTCAAGGACGGTCAGGCCGACCGCGATTTGGACCGGCAAGCGATCCTCAGGATATTTGAACAACGACATCTTGCTTGTAGCGACGCTCCGGACCGGGGAAATATCTAGTCCTAGGATCGCGTGAAGAGAAGACGCCGTGTGTCACGTTACTGTCGGGTCGACGTGTGCACCGCGCTCAGTCGGTCTGAGCATGGAAAGTCGCTCGGCTGCTTCGTATGCGTCACACATACGCCGGTTTGCGCCCAGACGAGCGGCGCAAGCCTGGGTAACCACGAGCCATTTTTGATTCGCTCGAGCGGCCGCGCTCGCTCGGCGGGCTACGCCTGACTACGCGCGATCACGAATGAGTCAAAGCATCCAAGAGTAGTGCGCGTGGATAGCCCATCGTGAAGCGTGCGTTGATCTCGCAGCGTGGGTTGAATCCCGTCGTGCCATCCGGCAGGCGATACCGAAACCCGTCGATTCCGAAGGGGCCGAAGTAGCCGGCCGCGGTCAAAGCTGCCGCTGTCAGCTTCAATTCGGCTGCCAGGATTTCGGCCTCGTCCTCTGTCACCTCTGCCGTGCCGGTGGAGACGCCCTGAAAGCGGCCGAATGGATCGCAGCGTTGTTCGCGGGTTTCTCCGATCGCGAGGGTTCCGGTCGGTGACAGATAGCCGTGGCGCGAGAAATCGCCGAGCCGTTCCACCCAGGGCTCGACTTGCACGCCTTCACCGCGTGCGAAGCTGTTGCGACAGAAGCCTCGCGTCGAGTCATCGAGCACGCCGTGCTCGACTCGTCTCTGTTCGCGGCCCGCAAACGAGAACGCGCGCTTGATCACGTAGCGGTCCGTCGGGGAGGGTTGGCCTAGATGACGTTCGAGCGAGTGCATGTCGCGTGCGAAGTACGAGCGGGGTAGGTATTGACCGAGCTCGGCGCAAAACGCGCGCTCGTTGACGCGCCGTAGGACCTCGAATGCAGGGGCAGCTGGAGCGGTGAAACCCAGCCTGACGATTTGGGCGAGTGCGCTCGGTGTGGGGCAGAACGTTAGAACCGTATAGTCGTCAGGCTGAAGGCCAGATGACTGTATGGGCTCGTCGAGAACGAGATCTTCCGCGCCGACCAAGTCCGCAATTTGTGCGACTAAATCGTGCGGTGTGCCGGTGAGTTTGACCGGACGATAGTGGATTGGATCTCGAAGCTCGCGGTCCGCGTCGAGATTCAGGAGCCAGGCGATGCGGGGGGCGTTGGTTGCCATTGCTCGAGGGCGTCCAGAAACTGTTCGTCCATGCCTGCGCTGGTGCGCGCCTCGCGGTCGATCGGATCTCCGCGCATCACCATCGGTGAGAGTGGTGCGGGTAGAGCTTGGCACCAGCGTGAAAACGAGAGCTCGCCTTCGAAGCGACGAAACCAGTGCGCGGCGAACGCGACGTGTGGAACCTCTTCGCGTGCGACGAGCTCTTGGAGGTTTGCGGCGTGTTCGTCGCCGAGAACGCGAAACTGTTGTGCGAAGCGTTGTGTATGGTCGAGATTGCCGGCTTCGAATCCAAGCCCCATGACTGCGAGGAATGCGGCGGGCGAGGTCGAGGCGGGTGCGCGAAGCCAGAACCAGTCGCGGACGGGGAACTCGCCGATTTCGAAGCCGAGGCGCCGAACGGCTGCAGCGTAGAGCTGCATGTGCCGAATTTCGTCGTGGCAGATGCCGATGAGGCCACGTTTGAACGCAAGTGGCGTGTCAGGAAATGCGAGAACAGCCCAGCACATCAGTTCGGCGGCTTGAAGTTCGTGGTGCCAGAACGTGTGAAGGAGCGTGGCGCGTTTTTTAGGATCGCGCAGGGCGCCGCCGCGTGGCGCTTTGATTTTCTGGGCGGAGACGCGCAGCTCGAGTGGTCGTCCCGGGTGGGGAAGGCGGATCGGTGCGTGAGTCTCGAGAACGAGTGCGGGTGCAGGACCGGGAGCAACTTTGTGAGCGAGCTCGGTGCTGTTGATGTAGTCGTACGCCCAACGCTGCAAGCTGTTTGCAGGAGGCGGTTCTACGGCGGGCGCGTCAGGCGCCGGCTCGTGCGATGGGGGGTCTGAGGTCACGGTGCGCTTCGACCTACTTTTAGCAGACGCAAAATTGCTTCGCCGAACTGCTGGACCGCTTTCTCTCTCATTCCCGGAACCGCCAATAGTTCCGCCTGCGTACTCGGCATCGCCACGGTCAACGCCAACAGCTGCCGATCCGTCAACACCCGAAACGCAGGGACACGGAGTCTTTTTGCGATTGTTAGGCGCCAACCTCGGATCGCCTCGACTAGCGCCGCCGGCGCCCCCGTCAGTTGCACACGGTTCGCACGTGGCCTTCGCGCAACTCGCGACTTACGCCTCCGGGTTCTTCGGGTCTTCGGCGCCGCTTCGTGCGACACCACCGCCACCGTTTTACTCGGCGCACAAACATCGCAGCAACCACACGCTGTCGCTGCATCCGAGTGATCTCCGAAGTGCGCCACCAGCGCCGCCATTCGACAACGCTTCTTCTCCTTCACGAACTCCGCGACACGTTCGAGCTGATCGACCCGATGTTTTCGCTGCTCCGCGTACGCAGTTCGCCACTCCGCTGCACCACGCGTCACGCGATCCTCAGCATCGATCGCCGCGCCACCGTGAATCCACAACTTCTCGAGGATCGTGTCGACTCGCGCGGCTTTCTTACGCGCGCGCCCGGCGAGCGACGCTCTCTCGATCGGCGTGCTGTTCAGCTTTGCTTGCAACGCCGCTAGCTCTTTCTCCGGCGGATAGTCTCGCTCGAGAAAGAACTCGTGTGTTCTGCGATCGGCCGGACCGTGGAGCAACACCGCTCTGCTCGGCAAACCATCCCGGCCCGCTCGGCCTATCTCCTGATAGTAGCCTTCCAAACTGCTCGGCAACGCAGTGTGGACCACCGTGCGGACATCGGCCTTGTCGATACCCATGCCGAACGCGATCGTCGCGACGATGCAGTCGAGCTTGCCCTCGAGAAACTTACCCTGCACATGCTCTCGCGCATCACTCGCCAATCCCGCGTGATAGGCGCCGGCCTTCATCCGCGACCGCAACGCAGCAGTGACATCCTCGGTTGCTTGGCGCGTCGGCGCGTACACGATCGCAGGTAGTGCTCCCGGCTTCGCCAGCAACTCGCAGACCGTCTGCACGCGATGTAACTGCTGGACCGCCGGGGTTGCGGTTGCCGTGAGTGCGATGATCGGAGCCGGGCGCAAGATCGCGAGGCGGTCGCGCAGCATGCGGTAGTCGGGCCTGAAGTCGTGGCCCCACTGCGAAATACAGTGAGCTTCGTCGATCGCGATCAACGTCGGTGGGCGCTTGGCCAGCATCTCGGGAAAACCGGACACGCGCAGGCGCTCTGGCGCGATGAACAAGAAGTCGAGCTCGCCGGCGAGATATCGGTGACATGCGTCGCGCGAAGCCGCGCGATCGCGCCCGGAGTGGATGCGTTCTGCTCGCAATCCGTTTCGCTGCAACTTGCTGCACTGATCTTCGATCAACGCGATCAGCGGACTCACTACGAGCGTTGTGCCGCCGCGCGCAACGCCGGGCAGCTGATAACAAAGCGATTTGCCCGCTCCAGTCGGCATGACGACTAAGGCATCTCGTCCTTCAGTCACAGCCTGACAGATAGCTTGTTGGTGCGGCCGAAAGGCATCGAAGCGGAATCGTTGCTTCAGGATGGCGTGGAGCGGGCTCGCAGTCGCGTTGCGACTTGCCGATTGGGCCGAAGGCGCAGGAGCGCCGTTCGAACGCGGCGGAGTGACGACTGCAGTGGGCGCCGGCTCGCGCGCAGATGCCTTCGTGTTGTGGCCTGTTTGCGTCGGGGCCGCTCGACGCCGTGACGGCAGCACGGACTGCGTTTGCGAGCTCGATCGCGCAGCCGGTGGCGGCGAACCCAACCCGACGACCGCACCGACTACCTCCCGCACGTAGTCCTCGATCCCGAGCATGAACGCGTCGAACGGCTCCTCTCCGCGTTCCATCCGCTTCAACCGTAGCTCCCAGCTGCCGGTCATCGCCGCACTCTTCACCTGCGGATGCACCGCATCGACCAGCGCCTCCCCCGCAGCCGAACACAACAAGTTCTTTCCATCCCTCACGATGTACTCGCGGGCGATCAGCGTCTCCAAAATCGCTGCACGCGTCGCTGGCGTTCCAAGCCCGGCTTCACGCATCGCCTCGAACAACGCGCGATCATCCAATGTCTTCCCCGCGGTCTCCATCGCGGTCAACAACGTCGCCTCGGTGTACGGCTTCGGCGGCTGCGTCTGCTTCTCATGAATCACGACCGCAGTCACGTCAGGCGCATCACCCTCCTTCAACCCAGCCGCGACGACGGGTTGGCCTTCGACACCAACCTTCGACTGCGACTTCCACTCGAGCACACTCCAGCCCGGCGACTCGACCGATATGCCCCGAGTGACATACAGGTCGACGGCCTCGGCGGGCGACACTTCCAGCGCTGCACGCGACGAAATCTCGGTCAACACCGTAGTCACCGCCTCGAGCCTGTCTTCGTGCCACGCCATCAACAACCGGCGACAAACCAAGTCATACAGCTTCCGTTCGCGACTTCCCGGCGGAAGCCGCGCGTGCTCCGACGTAGGAATCAACGCGTGGTGATCGCTCACCTTCGCGTTGTCCACGAATCGCCGACTCAACGCCCGCTCACCGCTCCCCGCAGCGCACAACCCTTCATAGCCTGGCGCGATCGCCCGAATCACGTCCGGCAACGTTTCAGCGACGTCAGTCGACAAATGCCGACTATCCGTCCGCGGATAGCTCAATACCTTGTACTTCTCATACAACGCCTGCGCCGCATCGAGCGTCTGCTTCGCGGTGAGTCCGTAGAGCCGATTGGCATGCCGCTGCAGCTCCGTGAGATCGTATAACAACGGCGGCGGCGTCCGATGCTGCTTACGCTCGACCGCAGCAACACTCGCCTGACCCTCCCGCGCACGCTGCGCAATCTGCTCGGCGAGCACACCATCCGCCGGCAACCGCGCCTGCTCCGGCTTCGGAATCTGCAACCGTCCACGCGCGTCCCGCACTTCGGCGTCCTTGCGCGCGTGGTAGGTGCCACGGAACTCGCCGTTCGACGCTTTGAACGTGGCCTCGACCTCGCGATATTTCTCCGGCACGAACGCGCGAATCTCACGGTCACGCGCGACGACCATCGCAAGCGTGGGCGTTTGCACTCGACCGACCGAAAACAGCGTCCCGTTCGACAGCGTATACGCCCGGCTGAGGTTCATGCCGACGAGCCAATCCGCCCGGCTTCGCGCCTTCGCCGCAGCCGCCAAGCCGTCGTACCGTGCACCTGGCTCGAGCCGCTCGAACGCAGCACGAATCGCACTCTGGGTGAGCGACGAGACCCATAACCGCTTCCACGGCTTCGTGCAGCCTGCGTGCTCGTAGATATACCGAAAGATCAATTCGCCTTCGCGTCCGGCATCCGTCGCTGCAACCACACTCGTGGTCTTCGAATCACGCAACAAGCGCTCGACGATTGAATACTGCGCACGTCCATCGCTCAGCACGACCAGCGGGTACTCGCGCGGCAGCATCGGCAGCGTCGCTTGCAACCACGTCCGCCAAGCGGGATTCATCTCGTGCGGCTGCGCGAGACCCACCAAGTGGCCGATCGCCCACGTTACGCGATACCCCGAGCCTTCGAAGTAACCCTCCCGCCGCGATCCAGCGCCGAGCGCGGCCGCGAGATCGCGAGCGACGGACGGCTTTTCCGCGAGAACGAGGATCACCCCGCGGCTGTATCCGCGCAGGAGCCACTGCGCAAGCGTATCGTCCATTCACGATCTCCGACGCTCCACCGCGGTGCCCCCACGCGGCGGGCGCGGTCGCGAGATCGTGGCTTCCAGCCAACTTGCCGCAAAAACACGGATCGCCGGCGGCCCGCCCCGCAGGCAGCGCTTGCGCATTCGATCGCGACACCGCGTAGCACGCTCGATCACGCGCACACGCAACTGAGACCTGCGTCACAAACTTTCAGCGAGCGGTCTGATCCTCGCGCTCGAATGTGTTCACAAAGTTTAATCGCCCCTTACTGTGAGTCTAAACGTTGCGACTCCCTGCGGATCTAAGTACGGCATCTCTCAGTCCGTCGCACCGCGGGCAACAATTAGTAGAGGGTTTTGATGCAACGACTAAACCGCGCAAAGCTTACACGCAGCGCAGTCATGCTTGCGCTCGTCGCATCGCCGATCATCGGCTGCCACGAAGCCGACGACGCTGACGAGGCCGATGCTGACGACGACGCCGACGAACGCGAGACCGACAAACACACAGCCCCCACCTACGAAGCAGACGTCAAACCCATCATCACATCCAACTGCGTGAGCTGCCACGTCGCAGACGGCATCGCTCCGATGCCGCTCGACACCTATTCAGACGCAAAAGCTTGGGCGCCAGAGATCAAGCGCCAAGTACTCGCGCGCACGATGCCACCGTGGTCCGCCGGACCGGATTGCAACGAGTATCTCGGCGATCGGCGCCTCAGCGAAACACAGCTCGAAACCATCGCAGCCTGGGTGGACGCAGGTGCGCGACGCGGCAAGCCCGGCGCGAGCAAAGTTAAGGCCAAAAGCGCGCCCCAGCCTCTCGATCATCATTCAACAACACTACAACACGCTCCCAGTCACCGGTCCGGCCTCAGATCAGTCCGTATTGCAGTTCATGGTGGAAGACGAAGTTCCAAACCCAGCGGCGGCGTCCTGGCTCGTGAACCCGCAATGGATGAACCCGATGGCTCGCGATTTGATGCATATCGCCGCTGACGATCCCGATGCGACCGTGAGCGTGCTCGCACCCGCGCGCGCAGTCGGCCGAAGCGACAACTTCGAGATCTACTGGGCTGACCTGCACATGCACACACTCGGCAGTCGAGGTGAGCTCGCTGTAGTCCGCGAAGACGGCACACGCGAGTGTCTGCTCCGCGTAGATGACTGGAAGTTCGAATGGCAAGAGACGTTCTTCCTGAAGAACCCAGTCACACTTGGTCCCGGCGACTCGCTCTACCTCGAATGTCACTGGGACACCACGGCGGGCCATCAATACATTGCGAACGGCGAACGGCTGCCGGTCCAAGACGTGTGGTGGGGCGACGGAAGTCGAGATGAGATGTGCCTCGGCAACTTCCTCGTCGTGCAGCGTTGACCCGCTGGCTTGTTAGCTGCACGGTCTGGCTCGTCGCCGCCTGTGCAGCTAGCGGCGGCAGGCTCGCACCCGACCCCGACTTGGGCACGGCAGACGCAGCCGTGCTCGCGGCGCCCGTCGAGCTCGTAGATCTCGGTGACTTCACTGAACACGCTCGCGACCCTCGAGTCGGCGCAAGCGTACGCGGCGATCAGCATCGATGGAGCCGTCGTCTGGTCGGTCGATGTCGCGATTCCGAGCGCCGCCGTCAGCTACACACCGACCTGGCGGGCTTCCAAGAATGTCCCTGAGGGAAGTCCGGTCCTACCCCACATCCACAACCACGGTGCGAACCCCTGGCGATTCGGCGGGCTGAGCGTTCAAACCGCGGAATAGAACTGCTCTCGAGACCGCGCATCACCGCACCGCGGCGTGCGAACACCGCTAGGACGTACGCGCAGTCGTGAGATGCGCGAGATCGACGAGCAACACTTCGCTCGGCACGCGCGCGGTCATGGACACCGCGCGCTCGAGCGCAAAGCTCGCAGCGTCACCGCTTTCGAGCACTGCGTCCTCACAGGTGACCTCGCCCAGCATCACGTGCAGCCATGCGCTGCGGCGATACGCGAGCTCGTGCACGAGGTTCTGGCCGGGATCGACGAGTGCCGAGTAGATCCGAACGTCGACCGCGAGCCGCAAGGCATCGTCGCGCACTTCATCGGAAGCGATGAGCCGCAGCCCTCCGCGGCGTTCGGCCGCAGTAAAACGGCGCTGGTCCGGGTTTGGAGCACGCCTCGCTGCGCCGTTGCGCAACCAGAGCTGAACGACGTGAGCCGCCTGGCTGCGCGAAGCGTTGCTCTGCCGCAGGCCGACCGAATCACCACCGCTCACGCGCTGGAAGTCTCCCGCCCGCAGTATCGAGGTACGCCGCGCGGCATCGCGACATGCGACGACCCCCGCGGACACGTAGCTGATCACTTCGAAACCGCGCGGCGGGCGGACCAGGACACTCGCTCGCGCCTCTAGCCGGTGCTCGTCGAACCGTTCCAGCGCACCAAAACCGAGCGAAAACCCGTCATCCGCCCGTTCAGCGTGAAAGCTACACCACTCCTCGCGATGCGTGCGTCTGACGTGGTGGCGTTCGCCGGATTTGCGCAGAGTGATCATGAGATTCGAGGCCGCCGGCACGCTATCACAGGCGCCGGCACGCTGCCCGATCTCAGGGCTTATCGCTGGTACCTCAGCAACCCCGGGCCGACTTCAAGCGTCGATGCGCGGACCCGACGGGGTCTGCTTGAGAAGCTCGACGACCATGTCACGCAAGCGATCGATGTCGACCGGCTTCGCCATGTGATTTTGGTAGCCCGCAGCGATCGCCCGCCGCCGATCTTCCGGACTCGAAAGCGCTGTCAGTGCGAGCGCCGGTGTATCGCCGCCGCGCTCGGGGCCACGCGCACGCAGCTTGCGAATGAAGGCGTAACCATCGCTCTCCGGCATCGCGATGTCACACACCAACATTTGAGGTCCGAACGCGTCGAACGCCAACAACGCTTCGGAGACCGAGCTAGCCGGAGCTAGCCGACTGCACGATGGCCCCCGACAGCCGAAACACCTCGAGGATCGCTTCGAGCGTTCCGGGATCGTCGTCGAGCACGAGCACGCGCAAGCCGTGCAGCAGACCGTAGTCGCGCGATCGACCCGGACGATCGAGCGGCTGACTCGAAAGCAGGTCCACGGACATGCCAGTGTCGCGCACGATTCCGGTCAACGGAAACGTGACTTTGAAGGTCGATCCGCGCCCGACACCACCGCTCTGGGCTGACACTGTTCCGCCCGAGGTTTCGACGACATGCCGGACGATCGCGAGCCCGAGTCCGAGGCCACCGTAGCGACGCGTGATCGTGCTCTCCTGCTGGACCAATCGATCGAACACGTACGGCAGAAACTCGGGACCAATGCCGGCACCGTTGTCCGAAACGCGGAGCGCGGCAAATCCATTTTCGGCCGAGAGCTCCAACGAGATCTTCCCGCCGACCGGGGTGAACTTGAGTGCGTTTCCAAGCAGGTTGCGGACCACTTGCCCGACCCGACCCGGATCACTCCAGACCTCTCCGATGTCGTCGCCAACGCTGACCTCGAGCGCGATCGCACGGGACTTCGCGGCTTCGCGAATGCCTTCGACTGCAGCTAACACGACAGGACACAACTCGAACGCTTGCACTTCCAGCTTGAGCTTGCCCGCAACGATCCGCGACGCGTCGAGGAGGTCCTCGATCAGTTGCGCCTGCATCCGGGCGCTTCGCTCGATCCGCTCGAACGCCTGCTCGTACCTCGACGGGCCGATCTCGCCGCGGCGAAGCATCTGCGTATGCAGCATGATGCTGGCGAGCGGGGTTCGCAGCTCGTGTGACAACACACCTAAAAAGTCGTCACGCTCGCGATTGCCTCGTTCGGCTTGCGCGCGAGCTTCCTGCGCTTCGCGGACATGATGTTTGAGTGTGTTGATGTCGACAGCACACACGACGAGGCCGTCGATCGTGTTGGCGCTGCACTTGTAAGGCCGAATGTGAATGCGATGCCACTGGCCGGTCGTGTTGCGGGTCTCGAACTCTCGGCCGACCAACGTTTCTGCGACATGCTCGATCTGCGGTAGCAGATCGGGAAACGCCTGCGCTGCGGGAAGCTGACTGAACGTTTGCGAAAGCTGATCGGGAGCGAGCGCGAATAAGCGTCGCGCCGCAGGTGAGAACAAACGAATACGAAGGCTGCCGTCCAAGATCAGCACAGCGACGTCGAACGCGTTCAAGAGATTGTTGAGGTCGCCGTTCGCGCGCGCGAGCGCATGGTCGCGGCTGACGATATCCGTGAGTGCGGTGCTCAGGTGCTCGTCACACGTACCGAGTGAAGCTCGCGAAACCTCCAGCTCGCGGTTCACGCGTTGCAGCTCTCGGTTCGCAGATTCGAGCGCCGCTCGAAGGTCACCCTCAGTCTCGCGCGGTTGCTCGGACGCATCGCCAGCAGCCTGGCTTTGGTCAGTGTCGGGCTTATCGAAGGGGCTTGAGGGCACAGCACACTCGCAGAGGCTGGTTGTTGGGGAATTCAGGTGAGATTGCATGGACCATGCCGCGCCTTCTCGCACCCAATGGTCCTGAGCTGTGGATCGACTCCAGAACTGACCGCGAGGGACCCCTTCGGGACAAAAAGTCACCTTTGCGAGTCGCAGCAGTCAGCGACAGTCAGCGACGCCTCAGGGTCGTCGTCTCGGACTCCGTATCGAAGAAAATCGCAACTTCGCCGGCCGCGAGCAGCCGAAACACGCTCGCGCGCTTCTCGTCGAACGTGTGCTCACGAACCCCATAATCGGTGCCTTCGCGGGTGATGAACTCCTCGACGATTCCTAGGAGTGCATTCTGGCTGAGCGCACTGGCTGGAACCTCGACGCAGAGACTCACATCCGCGTCGCGTTCGCTCATCCCGCGCAGTGTGGCAGGCGAGGGGACCCTTGTCACATCCGTTGCTCTCGAGCGAACCGACTGCGATGCTCGAATCTCATCGGCATCTGCCATAGCAACGGAGACATCATGGGTGACAAGTCACCGAAGTCGAAGCAGCGGGAGCAGAAGCAGAAGAGTGTCGTCAAGCAACAGGCGGCCTCGAACGCACGCACCAAGCAAGAGGCGGGCAAGCAGGCCACAACGCTGACAGCTGCAAAGGGTAAGAAGTAGCGGACACCGTTCGAGCGCGTCGGGGCGGAGGCTTTCGTGATCACGCTGCCCCGGCGCGCTCGGAACGGTTTGCTCGCGAAGAGCTCAACCGCTCCGTAGCACTCTGCCGGAACCGGCTTGGCGCGCCTTACGCCACATGCGCAGCTCGTATGGTTGATCGCGATCGATTGCAACTTGCTCGTAGCTATCGGGGACGCGGCCACCGAAGCCGTTGTACGTGAGCAAGAAGGTTCCGCGAGGCGCGTGTTCGATGAAACGTTCGGCAGCGGCGATCTCGCGCTTGTAGCGATCGATCCCGAGCTCGACTTCACGGTCGAGTTGATATTCGAACTGGCAAAGATTTTCGCCGAATGGATTGTAGAGGTAGTAAGCGTCGGCCTTGGGCCAGATTGCATCGGTCATTGCCGATTGCACGAAGTCGATTCGATCTTCCACGTCGAACGTGCGTGCGAGCGCGCGAGACGCAGTGACTAACCGTGTCCGGTGTTCGATCCCGGTGAACTGACAATGGCTACCGAGCGCTGCCGCAACACAAAACTTACCGACCCCTGAGCCGACGTCGACGACACTGCGTGCGCCGAAGTAGTCCAACCATTGTGCTGCCCGGGTCGCGACGCGTACCGGCGTCCAATAGTCGGCCGACACGCGCCGATCTTCGTGCGGAATGAACTGATCGAAGTCGTCGTCGTGTGCACCTGCGCCGGCACGCAATGCGTCTCCGAGCTCTCGCGCTTCGACATCACTGTCGAGCGTTGCGTCGGCCGTGCCATCGGTCTGGCCCATCCTGGGCGCCGCGACGTTTTCGGTTCGATCGGCTTTCATGGCACGATTGAATCAGAGTTTGCGTCGACTCGCAGCGCTGATACGCGACGGACATTGCGTGCAGTGACGCTAGGTTGAATGTCACATCGACGCTGCTGTAGGCACGCAATCGTTGAGTATTCGACGAAGAACTTCGCAGTCGGTGACACAAGTAGGAGAGTGTCTAATTCGAGCAAGCTTTAACGAATCAGCTCTGCTATCCTACATCGATGCGTCGCACTGTTTGCCTCGCAATCTAGGAGGCGCAGTGAATTTTCATATCGGCAGCTACGTGGTGCACAAGAAGCTCGACGAGCTCGGCTCGGGCGAGATCGTCAAGTCCGACCTGGGTACGGTCAGCATTCGGTTTGCGTCGGGAGTGCGAAACTTCTCCGAAGCGATCGTGGGAGCCTTCTTGGAGAAGACGACGACCGCGCCAGTGATGCCGCCGCCGACGAAGCGTAAGGCAGCCGCGAAGAAGAAGAAGCCTGCGGTCGTCGCGCCTACGCCGACCACTTGATCTCCGTGAGCCACGTGAGACACGTGAGGCTGGTGGGAGCTGAAAGCGGAACGAACGTCACAGCGGCTGGCGAATCACGCCGATGATGTGCGGGGTTGGCTCGCTGCTGTAATGGACTTGCAGCTCCGGCCTCACCTCGCGACCTCTCCGGATTCGCAGGCGCAACACCGCGTACTTCGCCTTCGGTAACGGCGTACACACGCTGCCGTCTCTCGCGACCAGCCGCTCGTCGACGATCCTTCCGGAGTCGTCCGACTGCACGAGCGCGCCCTCTCGCGTGATTCCATGGCGCACCGCGAGGTCGACCCCGCACAACTCGTTGCCCACGAGCTTGAAGTCGTCGAACGGCGTCAACGCGTCGAGCCAGTCGCGACCAATCTTCCAGCGTCGGCCCAGCAACGCATCGACCAAATATTTCGCTGCTTCGGGATCACTCAGCTGCGCCTCGGCGACGATCGCTTCGATCATCGGCCGCGTAAAACGCACGACCTGCTTCGCACCCCAATACTGATCCGACTTGTCAGCCTCCGCGAACGGCGAAAACGGATAGGCCTCCTTCCACAAGTCCGGCTCGAAATACCGAGAGCTGAACGCACCGATGGACGGCCACGGCGTCTGCGTCTGCTCTTCCCACGGGCGCTTCCACAACCCGAAGGTGAGGAGCGCTTTAGTCTGCTCCGCCCAATCCCAGACGTTCTCCCACCCGTCCTCGAGTCGGCCCTTCTCGGCTTGATGCGCACCGAGCGCCTCGCCGAAGTCGAGTAAGTAGTGGCGCAAGAAGTGTTTGTTGTTCTCCTCGATGTACATATCGAGCGTGTTGTCCATCTTCATGTCGGTGTGACCGAGCCACGCCGCCAACACTTTGAGCCCACGCAACTCGCGCCGATCCTCGTGATCGACCAAATCGTTCGGATCGTCGTCGCGCCGGCCCTCCGGGTCGAAGCCACCGACCGGCGTACCCGGCAGTAGAAGGCTCGCGGACGCACGGTAGCGCCCATCCGTAGTCTTCGGCCCGGTTGCCAACACGCGATCGACATCCGTTTCGGTGAGCTTCACCTTCACGCCGGTTGGCGTCAGCGTCTTCGCGTCCGGCGAAAGCGTCAGCTGCTCACGCGCGAACGTGACCAACGTGTCTTCCGGAACGAAGTAGCCGACTGCCCAGAGCACTCGATTCACGACCACGCTCGACGCGGTCTGCATCTCCGGGTTTTGCTTCGTGTCGAACTTGATCAAGAACGTGCGCTGCGTAGCGTCGCGCGCAAAAAATCCTGGATTGCCTCCACCCGTATCCTTGCCTCGAATCACCGTGAGCGGTAGCTGCGGCGGCCCCGCCGTAACCGGACCGCGTGCAGCCTCGGCCGGCGTTAGATCGTGCGCGCCGAGGCGGTTCGTGAACCACGTCGAGTCGGGGACTTCATCCAGCGCGTTGACGTTGCGCGCAGGTTGTTTGTCGGGAAGCCCGAGCCCGTGTTCGATCGGACCCACGACTAACACCTCCCCGAAGTACTGAATTCTCTCGAACTCGTTGGTCTGCGGCTTAGCCATGTCCTGTCGGTCGTTCACGCGCCAGATCACGGGTTGATCTTTGAACGTGGGCGATGACACGCAGCCACCGAGCAGCAGCCCCAACACTAGCTGGCCTTGCCGATTCATAGCTGCTCACTCCTTCCGTCGAACGCCTGCGCCAGGTCAGTCGACAGATAGACGTGGAACCCGTCGCCGTAGGCTAAGTCGAGCTGGAACGCGATGTTGGATTCACTGCCGATGAGCAGGCCACCTCCGTACCCGACCTTCCAGCGATCGAGTTTCACCAAGTCGCGATAGTGCTCTGCGACGTAACCAGCTTCGATGAACAATAGACCGCGCACACTTTCATGGATGGGGTACTCGTATTCGATGCCGGCGAGGCTCGCGCGCGCATCGCGGAACTGAGCTTCGCGATAGCCACGCAACCGTTGCGAGCCACCGAGCCGCGGCAGATCGGTGAACGGAATGCGTGCCGTGTCGCCTTCGACTGCCTCGAGTGCCACGCGCAGTCGCAATAGTCGCGTCGTGCGGTAGAGGTCGATCGTGTGAGCCAGCTCGAAGCCGTAGTGCAGGTACGCATACTGGTCGAGCTCGGGGACACCCCCGATGAACCCCTCCAAGTACGTGCCACGTGTATCGAGCCCACGGTTCTCGCGCAGGTCGACGATCAAGTTGGCCTGCAGCTCGAGCGTGTTCACCTGATCTTCGTACCCAGGCACCTCAGTTGGGTCGTAGACGGACGCGAGCTGACGTTTACCGACCGAGTTCCGCGTGAACTCGCGGTGGTTGAAGATCACGCTGCCGCCGAATTTCACGAGCTCGCGCCGCTGGCCGGCCGTGTACCCGGCGCGAATCAAACCGAGCGCGCGCTGTTGCGCTAGGAACGTCAACTCATTGCTGTCGCGCGGATTCAAGTCCGATCCGGCAGCGTTTTGCTCGACTATGCCAATGCCACCAAACAACAAACCAGGTTCGGCCTCGTAGCGTCCCTGCACATCGAGCCAGAGTCGCGATCCGCCGGTCCGATCGCTCTTGAACGTTAGGCGATAACCCTGGGTGTATCGTCCGCCGTACACACCACTGACTGACAGCGACTCGTCGTGACCAAACAGCGCGTTGTGAAAGACCTTCGCTCCGCCCGTGGGCCCATAACCGCTTTGGTAAGAGACGAGCGGCATCCAGCCAAAGTAGTGCGCTTCATCGAAGAAGAGGATCCGCTCTGTGCGCTCGACCAAATGGTAGTGGTCGATCAGCTTGAAGCCCTGCTTTGGCAACCAGAAGACCGCGCTCAGCACCAGTCTCGGCAGCAGCAACACAGCGCGTGGAATGAACAACGCGACGTCTTCATCCTCGATCCCGGGTGGGTCGTCCCAGCCGCGCGCTTGATCCGGCTGCCCTTCTGCGCCCTCTGCGGTATCGAAACGGGGCGGAGACGCGACGGCCGGCTGCGGAAGCAAGGCGGGCAGTGCCATCGCTCCCGCGAGGACAAGCCAAGTAAGTCTCATGTCGCGGAATGCTGGTGCAGAAATGCTGCGGCAGATAGTGCAAGTGATGCACTTCCCCACGAATTCTAGATGTCGAACGCGCTTCGACTCTGAATCGAGCTCGGCGAACTATCGGTCGTCTCGAACGGACTTCCTCCTTCGCATTTGCTGTCACGGATGAATCGTTGCGCAGCCCGCAGCGGGAACATTCTCCCGTAGTTCTGCTGGTTTCATCTGCTGCACAGTCGAGTTCGTACCCAACTCGGCGCACTTAACCTGCGGCGTTAGGTCGTGAGAGAACACGCGCGTGAAGCCAGCGCAACCTCAACGAGCACACGCGACGCGTTCGACACGACTGCAGCGTCGATTCGCAAATCCTGTATTTGTACTGGTGGTGGCCGCGTACTGCGTCGCCTGTAGCGACGACGCAACCGCATCGCTGCCGATCGGCACCGCCGGTAGCGAAGCGGCCGGCACAAGCGGATCTGCAGGTGTAGGCGCGGCCGGCAGCTCGGGAGTCGCAGGCAGTCCCGCCCCTGCAGCTGGTAGCGGCGGAACGATGTCGCCGGTCGCTGCGGCGGGTCGCGGCGCTGCGGGTAGCGCGGGCGCCGCAGGAACTTCCGCGACTGGACAGTCAGGCCGTGGCGCAGCGGGAATGGCACTCGCAGGGCAGGGTGGCGCCGGAATGTCCGCCGCTGGCAGCGGCGGAAGTGCAGTCCCTGCAGCAGGCGCGGGCGGCGTAGCTAGCCCAGCAGGCTTCGAGCCGTGCCCCACCGGTCAGCCTTGTACGATCCTACCGCTCGGGGACTCGATTACTTACGGCATCGGCTACAACGGCGGCTATCGCGTCGAGCTCTTTCGCAAAGCGCACGCTGCCGGCAAGAACATCACGTTCACAGGCTCGCTTTCGAACGGACCCAACATGGTCGACGGCGTGACGTTCCCGAAGAACAATGAAGGCCACAGCGGCTGGAAGATCGATCAGCTGCTCCCGTTGATCCCCGACCCCGCACTCAAGCAAAAGCCTCAGATCATTCTGCTGATGATCGGCACGAACGACATCGCGCAGCGGGATGATCTGGCGAACGCACCCAAGCGATTGGGAGCACTCCTCGATACGCTGATCATGAACGCGCCCGACGCCCTCATCGTGGTCGCTCAGATCACGCCGCTCTCCTCGGGGAGTGACCCGATTCAGACCTACAACGCGGCGATCCCCGCGCTCATCGACGCGCGCGTCGCGGCGGGTAAACACCTCCAGCTCGTCGACATGTTCACCGGCTTCAGCGTCTCGATGCTCGGCGACGGCGTGCACCCGAACCAGGCGGGATACGAACGCATGGCAGGTGTTTGGTACGACGCGATCTCGGGTTTACTGCACTGACCGTTACTTCAGTCGACCGTCGAGCGCGATCGCCGCACAGGCGATCATCGCGGATTCGCGCAGGTACTGCAGCGCGGCGACGCGATCATCACACGCAGGTACGTGATCGTGCAGCGCCTCGGCAAAGTGCTTCGCGGCGGCGTGAATCGCTTCGTAGCTCTTCAGCGTAGCTCTTCAGCTTCTCCGGCGTCGCGTGGTGATGGCTGAACACGTACTCGGGGTCGAAGTCAGTTTCGCTCATGAAAGTCCTTTCTCGGCGTGTCCACTACTAACACGGCTCCCAGCGTTGCGAAACGTTTCGACCAGATGACCGATCCGCGAAGCCTCTGCGAAATTTGCGGCTGCGCTGCCGGTCGAGCCCAGAAAATGACAAAATCGATCGATGGGGGATCGGGGTGCCCATGCTAACGGGCAGTTCATGTTGCCCCCTCATTCATTTCGATCACTGATGTTCTCTTGCGTCCTTACGTGCGGCATCGCCGCCTGCGCTTCGGATGTCGACAGCACCAGCAGTGCTGACAGCGAATCCACCGCCGACCTCAACGCCGAAGCGTTACGTCCTGCCGCGACGCGGGCCGTCAACGACGTAGTGTTGGTCCACGGCGCTTGGGCCGACGGCTCGTGCTGGTCCGGCGTGATCCGCGTATTGCAAGACCGCGGCTTCAATGTGTTGGCAGTTCAACTGCGCGAACAGAGCGTGGCCGATGACGCCGCCGTCGTTCGCTACGCGGTCGACTCCATCCCCCGACCGGTCGTCCTCGTCGGTCACTCCTACGGTGGATTCGTGATCTCGGAAGCGTCCACGGGCGCGAGCAACGTGTCAGCGCTCGTGTACGTCGCTGCGTTTGCTCCCGATGCAGGTGAGTCGGTCGGAGGAGTCTCTGCTCCGTATCCGACGACACCGGCGATCATGAATCTCGTGGTCGACGACCAAGGCAATGCGACGATCGAACCCAGCGCGTTCGTTCGCTACTTCGCGTCGGACCTTCCGGAGCGTGACGCACGCGTGCTCGCCGCCGTGCAGCACCCGACGGCCGTCAGCATCTTGATGACCCCCGCGGGCGAGCCCGGTTGGAAGACCATCCCGAGCTACTATCAGATCTCGCTCGACGACGAAGTGATCGATCCCGCGCTCGAGCGTATGTTCGCCGAGCGCATGGGTGCCGAGACGATCGAGCTCGAAGCGAGCCACGTCTCGATGATTTCGCAGCCGCGCGCGATCGCGCGATTGATCGGCCGCGCCGCGAACGCGCGCTGAAACTACGCCTCTAGGCAGCTCTAGGGCAGCCCCAGTGCACGTGAGCACGCCTCGGCCCAGCCGGGCGTGCTCGCGTCTCCAAACTTGGTTGTCCTCGTAGCCGTTTCGGGGGATCGTCGCGTCGTGAGCTCCGAACACGACGACACAGACATTTTCGAAGAGCGGCTGTGGCAGAAATCCGGCTGGATCGCTCGAGTCATCAAGAACGAGGATGACGACGGCTGGGCGGTCGCGATGACTCGCGTGGGCGATAGCGAACCTGCGCTCGTCGGCCCATGGACGATGGGCCGCGACAAGAAGAATCCCAAGCCGCTCGACGCCAATGCGTTTGCAACGTTGGTGAAGACCGCTCGCGAGGTGCTGGTCCGGCACGAGCACGCGGCGCACGCGTTGCTGCACAAGTCACGCACGATCACCGACGACCAGGAACGGCGCATTCGCGTCGACTTCGACATCGTGCAAGACGAGGATGATCCACATGCGATCCTCGCCGCGTTCGGCGACGAATCGCCTGAGCCGATCGCGAGTCGTCGCGTCAGCGCTGCGTTCAAGCTTACTGAAGCGAGCGCTCAACATTTCGTTCGCACCGGCGAGGTTTGAACGCTCCCAGGCACGCGACCCGGCTTAGGCCGTGCGAATCGCGGCCACCTCGCCCAGTCCGAGCTCTTCGATCGCCATCGCGTGCAATCGAAACTTCTGCACTTTGCCGGTCACGTGAGTGGAAACGCATTCGTGAACTTCAGATAGCGCGGCACTTTGAAGTGCGCGATCCGCTGTTGGCAAAAGTCACGGATCTCTTGCTCGCTGAACTCGGCAAATCGCGGGTGCTCGAGTTGCGCGATGAACATCGTCGGTACGCCGTAGACGCTCGTGCAGCGCTCATGCTGAATCGTTTGCAGCGTCGCGAGGGGCTCGAACGTAGGTGCCGGATACACCACGCATGCACCGACCGTCATGCAGCCGAGGTTGCCGATGCCCATGCCGAAGCAGTGGTAGAGCGGCAGCGGAAGGCAGACGCGATCACTCGCGGTGTACCCGAGAATCTCGGCGATCGAGCGCGCGTTGTTGAGGATGTTGCGATGCGAGAGGGTCGCGCCCTTCGGATTGCCGGTGGTTCCGCTCGTGTACTGAATGTTGATCGGCTCGTTCGAATCGAGCGAGAGTTCACGCAGGTGTAGTTCGTCGAGTGACGCAGCGCTGCTGAATGCCGGCAGCTCGCTCCAGAGTAGGTCGGACGCACTGGCGGCCCGTTCATCGCCGAACGTAATGACGCGCGCGAGCTGCGGCAGCGACGCGCGAACCTCGGCGATCATCGCGAGATAATTGGATGACTTGAACGCGCTGGCGGTGAACAGCACGCGAACACCCGAGTGTCGAAGCGCGTAGCGCAACTCCTCCGCGCGATAGGCGGGATTGACGTTGACCAAGATCGCACCGATGCGAGCAGTTGCGAATTGAATGACGGTCCATTCGGCACAGTTTTGGGACCAGACACCGACGCGATCACCTTTCGCGATCCCGAGGCTGAGCAAGCTGAGCGCGAGTCGTTCGACTTCGCCGGCGAGATCTGCGTAGGTCCAGCGGATGTTTTGGTGACGTGAAACCAATGCCGGCGAATCGGGTCGCTTCAGCGGTCGCTGTGAATGCAGCGCCGACGGTACGGTGGTCGAGTTGATTTTCGGTCGAACCAGAAAAGTGTGATCGTGGTGCGACGTCGTCACGTAGTGTCGGAGTCGGCGCGCTAGGAACGACTGCGTTTGACTGACTCATGGAAGCCCCCCAAAGGTGTGAAGGCCGACATCGCAATCAGGGTGCCAATCAGATCGAATCTAGAATCCGCGTTCGAATCTGCGGGTATCGACCGATATCAGTACGCCGAGGCGGGCACATTCGAGCGGTACCAGCGGGCACGGTGCCGATTGGTGCCCGCCTAGCAATGGCCAACGCTGCGTAGTACGTTGCCGTCCGGCCTATGGACAAAGTGTTTCAAGCGCATTGTGCCTGCGGGAAGGTCACGTTCGAGGCGAAGCGCGAGCCGCTCGCTCGCATCGCCTGTTACTGCGACGACTGTCAGGCCGCAGGCAAATCGATCGGTGCGCGTCCTTCGGGGCACAGCGGGATGCGTGCCGATGGCGGAACCGTCAGTACGCTGTATCGCAAGGACCTCGTGCGTTGCACGAATGGTAGTGATCACCTACTCGATTACAAGCTGCGTCCTACGTCACCTGCGTGGCGAGTGATCGCGACGTGTTGCAACAGCAACATGCTGACGAAGTTCGACAACTGGTTGCCGATGGTCGAACTTCGTCAGCATGTTGACTGCGCACGCACTCGAAGAACGTCGAATCGGTCGTGCCCGCGATGTGCATCAATACGCGTTGGGCGCCAGACTTGAACAAGATTGCCCACACCGCGCCGCGTTACGCGAAGGTCCCGCCGTGGCTCGGCATCAAGGTCGCGGCGTCGGCACTCTACTTGGCGCTACCCACTTCGCTGCAAGCTGGTGTCTAATCTCGGGCATGACTGCCCGCACTCTTCTGACTGCAGTGGCGTTGTGTTGTGTGTTCGGGTCCCACGTTGCAGCTCGTCCGAGCTCGGACGAAGCGTGTGGACAGATCATCGTCGTGAGTTATGTCGGTGCGACAGCAGCCGCCAGCTCGATCACGCGGACTAAAGCGGAAGCCAAAGCTCGCGCCGAGACACTGCTGCGAGACGCCCAGCGCGGAGACTTTGCAGCCCTCGCCAAATCCGAATCCGATGCGCCCTCGAGCGCACCACGCGGTGGCGTCATGGGCACCTTCACGCGCGCCGAGTGGCCCGAGTTGCACGCGGCGCTCAAACAACCGGTCTTCAAGCTCGCGGAAGGCCAAGTCGCGCCAGCACCGATCACTGCGCCGTACGGCTTCGTGATTCTGAAGCGATGCAAAGTCGAGAAAGCGCACGCGCGCCATTTGTTGATTCGCTACGCCGGCGCGAAGAACGCAAAGCCAGAAGTCACGCGCACGCGGGAACAAGCGCTCGAACTCGCGAAGAAAATACTCACCGAGATTCACAGTCCGCAGGACTTTGCTCGCGCGATCGAGAGGTCTTCGGAGGACAGTTCAAGCGATCGCGGCGGCGACATCGGCAGCGTCGGTCGCGGTCGTTTGGCTATCGCGTTCGAGACCACTTTGTTCGGCCTGAAAGTCGGCGAGCGAAGTGGCGTGATTGAGACCGAATTTGGTTATCACATCATCGAGCGTTTGCCCGATCTGCCCTGACCCCGAAAGGTGGAGGTTCCAGTCGCATCCGAGGTAGGCTTTGCCCTCATTTGCCAACGAGGGGCTTTGCCTATGACGACGAACGAAACTCAACGGCAGCACCGTCACTGGTCGTTGCTCGCCGCCGTGCTCGCGTGCGGCTGCTTATTCTCGACGGCAGCTCACGCGCACGACCGTGACACTGGTTTCGAAGGAGGCCTGCGCGTCGGCTACGGGATTCCCTTGGGCGACGCTGACGGCGGCCCTGACAGCTCGCTGTCGGGCGGGATTTCAGGCCAAATCCCAATCCAGATCGATCTCGGCTATCGCGTCATTCCGAACCTCACGATCGGCCTCCGCGTCATTCCGAACCTCACGATCGGCCTCTACGGGCAGTACGGGTTCGGATTTGTGGGCGATGACGCCTCGGATGGGTGTGACGCATCGAGTCAGATCAGCTGCTCCGCGCACGACATCCGGTTGGGCATCCAAGCGCACTATCACTTCCAACCAGGTCAAAAGCTCGACCCCTGGATCGGCTTGGGCCTCGGTTACGAGTGGATGGGCTTCAGCGTCGAAGGCGGTGGTCTCGAAGTCTCCAGTACGTTGCACGGTTTCGAGTTCTTCAACTTCCAAGCCGGCTTGGACATCGCAGTCGCGGAGCACTTCTACATCGGCCCGGTTCTGACCTTGTCGTTCGCGCAGTTCTCGAGCCTGTCGATCGATTGTTCGTCCTCGTCAGGCCTGTGCGACCAGATGCCCAGTGCGAGTGGCGACATCGACGAGAAGGCGCTGCACGAGTGGTTGATGATCGGCGTGCGCGGCGTGTACGCGCCGTAGCAGCTCGCAAGCCGATAGCGAACGTTCGAAATCGCGCTCGATGCAGAGTCTCGCATCGAGCGCGAACAATTTAACGACCGTGCTGTCCTAGTCTCGAACACCGCTCGGACGCTCGGCCGCTGCGCTGCGAGATGTCGTGGGCTTTAAACCCACGCGCGCAGCTCGCACGCATCGTGCAAGCAGCCGGCAACAGCGCGTCCAGCGTGCAGGGAGGGTAACGATGCCGCAACTATCGTGTTCTCACATCGACCAGATCAAAGTCTTTCGCCCGGAGAACCACGTGTGTGAAGACTGCGTCGAGATCGGCGAACAATGGTTGCATCTGCGAATGTGTCTGACGTGTGGTCACATCGGTTGTTGCGACTCCTCTCCGAACAAGCACGCCAGTGAGCACTTTCGAGCTACGGCGCATCCGTTGATCCGGTCTGCGCAGCCGGGCGAAACGTGGACCTGGTGTTACGTGGACAAGCTGGAGCCGGGCGAGCTTCCAGCCTGACGCCGCCAGCGAGTGGGTGTACCGCGCCGTATGCCTACGTCGCAGCCGACCGGCCTGCGGGTTTACGCTGGTGCTCGGAGGACGGATGGGTTCCAAGAAGATCCTGATCGCGGACGACTCTCGCACTTTCCGACACGTGGAAGAGGAGCTGCTGAAGCGCAAAGGGCACACGCTCTTTCAAGCCG
>Ga0193752_1000897_pt1 | contig 26576 bp, 19 predicted proteins | sample H1c1metaG_FD_144924 | JGI IMG/M metagenome (GOLD analysis project Ga0193752, IMG submission 144924) | Soil microbial communities from a riparian zone of the East river system, Colorado, United States - H1c1 | ecosystem: Environmental > Terrestrial > Soil > Riparian zone | place: USA: East River...
GAGAGATATTTTCGAGCAGCTCACCACGCCCGGCGTCATGGCCGAAGTGATCGCCATCATCATGGCGGTGCTGCTGGCATCCGGACTCGGTCACTACATCAAGCTGTGGCTGCGGCCGATGTCGAACCGGGCCGATCTGGCACGCTGGCCGCGGCGGCTGATCGTCGCCGGCATGATCATCGCGCCCTCGTTCATGGCGCTGGTGCTGATGCTCGGCTTGCTGGTGCTGTTCGTCAGCTTCGAGCTTCCCACCGCGCTCATCGACATCGCCAAGGATCTCGCCACCGTCATGGTGCTGGTGCGCTTCGGAGTGCATTTCCTCAGCGTTTCGCTCGGGCCGAACAGCTGGGTGCGCGCCTGGGAATTGCGCATCACGTTTCTCATCTGGGTGACGATCGCCTTCCAGATCCTCGGCTGGTTCGACTTCATCGAACACACGCTCGACCGGATCGATCTGCTTCCGGGCAAGGCCGAATTCAGCCTCTGGTCGCTGGTCAAGGGCGTCGTGGTGATCGCCGGCTTCCTGATCGCCGGCAGCCTGATCGCGCGCACCGTCGAACGGCGCGTGATGAAACTCGAAGGCCTGGCGATCTCGACGCGCATCGGCATCTCGAAGTTCTCGACCTTCGGGCTGCTCACGCTCGGCGTGTTGTTAGGCATCAACGCCTCGGGCGTCGACCTGACCGCGTTGACCGTCCTCACCGGCGCGGTGGGCCTCGGGCTGGGTTTCGGCCTGCAGTCGATCGCGAGCAATTTCGTTTCCGGCTTCGTGTTGCTGCTGGACAAATCCATCAAGCCCGGCGACGTCATCAGCTTCACCGGCACCACCGGCACCAGCAGCGAGAACTTCGGCTGGGTGCAGGAATTGCGCGGCCGCTATATCGTCGTTCGCGACCGGGACGGCGTCGAAACGCTGGTCCCGAACCAGAACCTGATGACGAACTCCGTCATCAACTGGAGTTACTCCGACCAGCGGGTGCGCATCCGCCTGCCGGTGATGATCAGCTTCCACGACGACCCGGAAATCGCGCTGCAGGTGCTGATCGACGCGGCCGCCAATCACCCACGCATCCTCAAGGACCCGGGTCCGGTATCGCGGCTCATGAGCTTCGAGAATTACGGCATGCGCGTCGAAGTGCGTTTCTGGATCCGCGATCCGATGAACGGCGTGAACAACGTACGCTCCGACGTCAATCGCGAGATCTGGCGCCTGTTCAAGAAACACGGCATCACGATTCCGGTGCTGCAGCACGAAGTCCGCATGATCGCGCACGAGCCCGACGTTCCGGGTCATCGGCGCTGAACGCCGCCCATGAGTCTGTTAGTCAGGCCGGGCCTCGAAATCCCGGACGCGGATATCGAAGTGGCCTTCATCCGCTCGGCCGGTCCCGGTGGACAGAACGTCAACAAGGTGGCCACCGCCGTGCAGCTGCGTTTCGCGCTCGACCGCAACACCACGCTGCGACCCGACGTGAAGACGCGTTTGCGCGCGCTCGCGGGCCAGCGCGTCACCGACGCGGGCGAGATCCTCATCCAGGCGCGCGAGACCCGCAGCCAGGAGCAGAACCGCCGCGACGCCGAGGACCGGCTGCTCGACCTCATCCGCCGCGCGCTCGTAGTCCCCAAGAAACGCCATGCCACCAAACCCACGCGCGCCTCGAAGGAGCGGCGTCTTGATGCGAAATCGCGGTCGCAGAAAAACAAGCGCCTGCGTGGCAAGGTCCGGGATCACGATTAGGAGGCGGCGATGATTCCATGGCGCGAAAAATGGCGTGCCTTCGCGATCCATTTCGTGGTGACGTTGCTGCTCGCCATCGGCGCGGCAGCGATCATCTTCTGGGTCTGGTTCCCGGATCCATTCGACCGGCTGGTCGGAGGGGCCGAACTGTTCATGCTGGTGGTCGGCTGCGACCTGGTGCTGGGCCCGCTGATCTCGCTGGTCATCTACGACAGCCGCAAGAGCCGCGTCAAACTCGTCTTCGATTACTGCGTCATCGGCGTCATGCAGCTGGCCGCGCTGGTGTACGGGGTGTGGATAGTCGCCGGGTCACGCCCCGCCTATGTGGTTTTCGCCGGCGATCGACTGGAGATCGTGGTCGCCTCCGACATTCGTCCGGACGAGCTCTCGGCCGCGCGTGATCCGGCCTATCGTTCGCTGCCGGTCATGGGCCCGAGGCTGGTCGCCGCGGTCGTGCCCCCGGCGGACATGAACGATGCGATCTTCCAGGCGCTCCAGGGCAACGAAGATCACACTCGCCCGAAGTTCTACGTACCGTACGAATCGCAGCTCGCAAACGTGCTCAAGCGATCGAGGACTCTCGACGAGCTCGAGCAGCGCCATCCCGACAGCGCGCCGAAGCTGGCCGACGCACGCGCCGCCACCGGTTTGCCGGCAACGCGCCTGCGCTTCCTGCCGGTGCGTTTCCACCAGGTCTTCTGGACCGTCCTGATCGACGCCGAGAGCGGACAACCGCTCGCGTATTTCGATTTCGACCCGTATTGAGCGGCCCGCATCGAGCGGGCAAGGCGCGCTAGTTGTTAGGCGCGCCGCCGTTCGGAGCCGGCGGCGAAACGAGCTCGACCACCCAGCTGCTGATGCGCTTGAAGACTTCCGCGCCGGCCCATTCCACGCCGTCGTTGAAGATGATGCGCAGCGTGGACGCGTCGGGGATCAGGCCGAGATAGTTGTCGATGGTCATGCGATCGAGACCATCCTCGGTGCGCACCACGAGCGAATCGTTCTTGCGCGCCAGTGTCACCTCGGCGGGCTGGATCCCCGGACCGACGCGCAGGTCGAGACGTCCGGCGGTCCACCAGTCGGTGATCGCGACGTTGCCGGACCCGCGGCCCCAGAAATATTCCGCGTGCGCGGCGTTTTCGGGCTCGTCTTCGGCCTCGGCTTCGAGCCCCACGCGGAATTGCCCGCTGCGCTCGAGTTCGTCGAGGTATTCCTCGGCCTCCGGCGCGTACGGCAGATCTAACAACTTCGCGGTACTACTCGAGTCCTTCATTCAACGTCTCGCAGTCCCTGCATGAGACTTGTGGGGCACTTTTACTACGACGCGGCCCGCTGTCTATAGGTTCCCGCCGACACGACCTGCGCGGCTGTGCGGAAAGCCCGTACCCCCGCGCGTTATGTCGCCACAGAAACGCACACTTTTCGTACGTTTCAGGGTTTGGAGGAAGGCTCCCCGGCCGTCATTTCTTCCTGCGCCGCTCCAGCGCCTGCTTCTGGTCGACGTACGCCCGGCCTATCCACTGCTCGGCGTTGAAGTTCGCCCCGTATTTCTCCTCGAATTCCTTCGTCGGGCGGGCCGCCAGCACCTGCTCCTGCGTCTTGCCGGCCTTCACCAGCCTGGCGACGCGATCGCGCACCGTCACCAGCATGTCGTGATAGGCCTGCAGCTCGGCCTTGTTGCCGAGCGGGCCGTGGCCGCGAATGATCTTCGTGTCGTCGTCGACGGTGGCCAGCACCGTCTCGTGCGCCCGGATGAAGCCGTCGAGCGTGCCGCCGGTGTTGCCGTCGATGAAGGGAAATCCGCCGGTGAAGGTATCACCCATGTGCACGACGTTGGCCTTGCGGAACCGCACCACGATGTCGGTTTCGGTGTGCGCGCTGGGCAGATGCGTGAACTCGAGGTCGTCGTCGTTGAAGTGCAGCGTCGCCGTGTCCGCGAACGTGACCACCGGCAGCGCCTCGCGCGCGCGCGGTTCGATGGGTGCGTTGGTGGACGGATTCACCTGCGGGGTGCCGAGCCGTTTGCGCACGTTTTCCTGCGCGATGATCACCGCGCCGCTCTTGCCGAAGGCGTCGTTGCCGCCGGTGTGATCGCCGTGCAGATGCGTGTTGATCACGAATTTCACCGGCCGGTCGGACAACAGCGCGACCGCGGCGCGAATCTTCGGCGCCATGTCCGCGAACTGATCGTCGATGATGGCCGCGCCGTCGACACCGACGGTGAGGCCGACGTTGCCGCCGCGCCCCACCAGCATGTAGATGCCCGGCGCGATGCCGACGGTTTCGATCTTGACGTCCGGCGGCGTCGGCATCGGCGCGGGCGGAGTCTGCTGCGGCTGCGCCGCGGCACTGACAACCATGCCCAGCAGCGCGAAGGAGAACTTCTTCATCGTCATGCTCCTGGCCGGAATACGGCCTTTTCACGAATGACCCGCCACAGGTCGACCACGTGCTCGTGTTCGGTGGCGGCGCTTCCAAATGAGACTCGCACCGCCCAGCGATCCGCTACGACGGCGGGTGTCAGGCAGGCCTCGCCCGAATCGTTGACCGCCTGGGCCCAGGCGCGTGTATGGGCGTCGACGTCCGCGGCCGGGAGCCCCGGCGGTTCGTGGCGCAGCACCAGCGTCTGCAGGCGCACGGGCGCCAGGATCTTCCAGTCCGGCGTGCGCGCGAGCTGCCCGGCCAGCCACTGTGCGTGGCCCAGGTCGCGCCGGATGCGCGCCTGCAGCCCGCTGACGCCCTGCTCGCGGATCACGAACCACAATTTGAGCGCCCGCATGCGCCGGCCGAGCGGAATGCCCCAGTCCCGGTAGTTCTTCACCTGGCCGTCGGCGGCGGTCTGCAGGTAACTCGGATTGGTCGACATCACGCGCATGAGGAATTGCGGATCGCGCACGAAGTAGGTCGAGCAGTCGAACGACACGCCTAACCACTTGTGCGGATTCACCACGAGCGAGTCGGCGCCCTCGACCCCCGCCCACAATACGCGGCACTCCGGCGCGATCATGGCCGAGCCGGCCATCGCGGCGTCGACGTGCAGCCACAGCCGCTCGCGCGTCGCGAGCGTGGCAATGGCGGCGAGCGGATCGAACGCGGTGGTCGCCGTGCTGCCGCAGGTGGCGACGATGGCGCAGGGTTGAAGTCCGGCGGCGATGTCCCGTGCAACAGCCCGCTCGAGTTCGCTGACGTTCAAGTCGAAGTTTTCATCCACCGGGATCGCACGCAGGTTCTCGCGGCCGAAGCCCGCCAGCAACGCGGCCTTCTCCACCGAGCTGTGCGCCTGCGAGGAGACGTACACCACCAGCGGCGCCGGCTGCTGCTGCAGCCCGCCGCGCACGGCGCTGTAGTTGGTCGAGCGCTCGCGGGCGCATACCAGCGCCACGAGGGTCGCGGTCGAGGCGGTGTCCTGGATGACGCCGGACCAGAGCGGCGACAGGCCCAGCATCTGCCGCCACCAGTCGAGGCACACTTCCTCGAGCTCGGTGAGCGCGGGGCTCGCCTGCCAGTTGAGGCCGAGTTGTCCGAGACCCGCGCTCACCAGGTCGCCGAGCACCGCGGCCGGCAGGCCGTTCGAGGGGAAGTAGCCGTGAAAGCGCGGGTCCTGCCAGTGCGTGCAGGCCGGCAGGATCAACGTGTCGAGATCGCGCCGCACGGCCGCGAAGTCTTCGGGCTGCTGCGGCGGGATCCGCGGCAGCGCGTCGCGCAAGGCGCCCGGCGTGGTGCGTGCCATCACGGGAAATTCCGCGCGCGCGACGCGCTCGCGATAGTCCGCGATCCAGTCGATGAGATCGTGACCGGCGCGGCGAAACTCGTCGGGAGTCATGCCGGAGAAAAGGGGACAGATCTATTTTTCAGCGTCAGTTGAATCATTGGACGGCGCCCCGGCGAAAAATAGATCTGTCCCCTTTTCCGGCATGTCCCCTTTCCGCGGGTTTCACCAGCCAGGTCGCGAGCGCCGGCAGCAGCAGGATGGCGCCCAGCATGTTCACGAAGAACATGAACGTCAGCATGATGCCGATGTCGGCCTGGAATTGCAGCGGCGAGAACCCCAGGTCACGACCCCGATGGCGAGCGTGATGCCGGTGAAGATGATGCTGGCGCCGGTCACGCGCATCGTCTTCAGATACGCGTCGTGCACGTCGTCGCCGCCCTTCAGGTACTCCTGCATGCGGCTCCACAGATAGATGCCGTAGTCGACGCCGATACCCGCGCCCAACGCGACCATGGGCAACGTGTTGACCTTGAGGCCGATCCCGACGATGGCCATGACCGCGTAGACCAGGATCGACACCAGCGCCAGCGGCAGGAACACCAGCACCGTGCCCAGCAGGCTGCGGAACGTCAGCAGGCACATGAGGATCACGGCGGCGAACACCCAGCCGAGGATCGGATATTCCTTCGCCTTCACTTCCTCGTTGGTGGCCGCCATCACGCCGACGTTGCCGGTGGCCAGGTTGAAGGTGGCGTTCGCAAATGTGTTGAGCGCGCGCCAGGCCTTGACCTCGGCCACCACGCGCTCGATGGTCGCGGCCTTGTGATCGCGCAGGAACAGCATGACCGGCACGACGTTGCAGTCGGCATTCAGCAGGCCCGTGCTGGTTTCGATGTAACGGGTCGATTGCGTGAGCTGGCTGGGCTCGCGCGGGATGTTGCGCCACTTGAGGCTGCCCTCGTTCCAGCCGGCAATGGCGATCTTGGCGACCAGCGGCAGCGAGACCACCTCCTGCACGCCGTCGACGTTGCGCATCTTCCAGGAGAAATTGTCGATCGCGGTCATGAGCTCGTGGCTGGTGCACGCCGGCTCCTTCGTCTCGACGATCACGGTGAGGATGTCGACGCCGATGGAGAACTTCGTGGTGATGATGTTGCTGTCGCGGTTGTAACGCGAATCGGCCCGCAGCTCCGGCACGCCGGATTGGGTATCGCCGATGGGCGTCTCGCGACCCTTCCACACGCCGAACACGCCTAACAACACGGAACCGATGATGATGCCGAGCGCGATCTTGCGTTCGGTCACTCGCGCGAGCTTTTTCCAGTACAGGGCGAGCGTCGCCTGGCGCACCTCGACGCGCGCGCGGTACTGGTCGTCCCACTTGACCCACGACACGAGCACGGGCAGCAGCACGAGATCGGTGAGGATCACGATCGCGACACCGATGCTGGCGGTGACCGCCATCTCCTGCACGACCTGCACCGGGATCAAGAGGATCGTGACGAACCCGACCAGGTCCGCCAGCAGCGCGATGATCGCCGGCATCAACAACTGCCGGAACGTCTGGCGCGCGGCATCCATGCTGCCGACACCGGCCACCGCGGCTTCTTTCACGGCGCTGATCTTCTGCACGCCATGCGACACGCCGATCGCGAAGATGAGGAAGGGCACGAGGAGCCCGAGCGGATCGATGCCGTACCCGAGGGCCACCAGCGTACCGAGCTGCCAGATGACCGCGATGATCGAACAGACGATCGGCACCAGAGCCACTTTCAGCGACTGCACGTAATACCAGACTGCCAGCAGCGTCAGCAGGATCGTGATCACCGCGAACGTGATCACGGAAGAGGCGCCGTCGGCGATGTCGCCCACGACCTTCGCGAAGCCGATCATGTGCACGTCCACGCCCGAGGCGATGGCCGTCGAAGGATGCGCCTGCACCAGCACGTCGTTGCCCTGGATCCTGTCGCGCACCCGGCTTTCGAGCTGCCGCGCGACTTCGATCGGATCGATCGGCTTGCCGGTGGCGTCCTTCTCGAGGACGATGGCCGACACCAGCGCGCCCGAGAAATCGTTCGCCACGAGCCGGCCGCGGATGCCGGCCTTGAGGATGTTCTCGCGCACTTTCGCCAGTGCCTCGGCGGTCGGCACGAATTCCGAATCGACGACGTTGCCGGCGTCGATGCCACCTTCAACGACCTCCATGTAGCGCACGTTCGGCGTGAACAGCGACTGCACGCGCGTGCGGTCGATGCCGTCCATGACCAGCACTTCGTCGGTGGCCTTCTTGAGCGCGTCGAAGAACGCCGGCGTGAACATGTTGCCGTCGCGCGCGATGAGCGCCACCAACACGCGATTCGCGCCGCCGAACTCGCTCTGGTGCTTCACGAAGGTCTGCATGTACTCATGCTTGAGCGGCAGCTGCTTCGTGAACGACGCGTCGATGCGCAGGCCACGCGCCGCGATCGTGAGCATCGCGACGGTGATCAGCGCGAACACGATCACGATGACGAGCCGGTGCCCGAAGATCAGGTGTTCGAGCGTGGTCGCCACCTTTGAAGGCGGCAGGTCCTGGCTACCGTGGCCTGCCATGTCTAACCACCACCGCCGATCTGGATGGTGCGCACTCCGCCCTCACCCGCGACGATCACCGCGCCCGGCGGCCCCGGCAGCAACGCCGAGACGCCCTTGCGATCGTCCTGCTGCGTCAGCCGGAACGTCTCGCCGGCGTCACCCGACACCAGCAGCACGCCAGCCAGCCCGCCGATGACGACGCGCAGATCGTTGATGGCGACGCCGTCGGTCAGCATCGCGGTCGTATGCGAATCCAGTTCGTGCCAGGTCTCGCCGGCGTCGGCGGAGCGAAACAGGTGGCCGCGCAACCCGAATGCCAGCAGGCCCTCGCCGCGGATCGGCACGAGCCCGAAGAAGCTGCCCTCGTAAGGCGACGGCAACGCGCGCCAGCGGGCGCCGCGGTCGTCGGAGCGATAGAGCTGCCCGCCTTCCGCGGCGACGTACAGCCGGTTGCCCACGCCCACGATGCGATTGAGATGGTAGTCAGGCGGTGGTTCATCATCTGCGGACGCCGGCGCGCCCTCTTTTTTGGGCGCCGCCGGCGCGGCGAACTTCGCGCTGGCCCAATGCCGGCCGCCATCGTTGGTCGTGAAGTACGCGCCATAGGCGCCCACGGCAATCCCGCTGACGCGATTGGCGAACCACAGGTCGAGCAGCGGCTGCTGCGCTTCGGGCGCGAAGTGCGAACGCGTCCAGGACTCGCCGCCGTCGACGGTGTTAATGATGGTCTCGTCGTGACCCACGGCCCAGCCATAGTCGTTGTCGGCGAAGAACACGGCCGTGAGCATGGCGCGCGTGGGGACGCTCTTCGCCTGGCGCCACGTTGCGCCCTTGTCGTCGGAGAGCAGGACCTGGCCGCGCTCACCGACGGCGACGATGCGGTTGCCCGCGACGGCCAGGTCGAGCAGCAGCGACTGGGCCGCGAGCGGCTCGATCTCCGCCGGCTTGTTGGCGAAGTCGTTGGGGTCGATCTGGGCCCGCGCCACGCTGGGGACCGCCGACGCGAGGCCGCTGGCGATGAGAGCCGCGCACAGCGCGACGCCGGATCGACGTCTCATCCCAAACCCCCGTGGAAAATTCTTGTTGTCTGAAACTAAACGGGCCGGGTGATGTTAATCAACCGGCCCGTTTAGTGCGTTGACAAGGGCCATCAGCGCACGCCGCGGCGCTGCAAGGCGGCGGGCTGGTAGTCGGCCACGGTACGCTTCTGCGAGAAGTCGCGACTGCGCGGCTCTTCGTTGTCGAGGCCGAGCGCCAGATAACGGCCGTTGGTCAGGTCGTACACCGTTTCGAGCGCCGTCCACAGGGCCGGCACTTCGTAGAAATTGATGACGTGGCCTTCCTGCACCCGGTAGAGCTGGCCGCGGCTGTCGTAGCAGTCGACCGCGACGATCTGCCAGCTGTCCTCATCCACGTACAGAGTGCGTCTGCTGTAGAGATGGCTCTGACCCTTCTTAAGCTGCGAATCCACCACCCACACGCGATGCAGCTCGTAGCGCGCCACGTCGGGGTTGATGTGGTTCTTCTTGAGGATGTCGCCGTACTTGAGCGTGTTCGAATTCAGCTTGTAGCTGTTGTACGGCACGAGCAGTTCCTTCTTGCCGACCAGCGTCCAGTCGTAACGCTGCGGGCTGCCGTTGTACATGTCGAACTGATCGGAGGTGCGCAGGTTGTCCGAGTTGGTGCCCGGATTGTCGAACGCGACGTTCGGCGCGCGGCGCACGCGGCGCTGTCCCGGGTTGTAAACCCAGGCGCGGCGATTCTCGAGCGATTGATCCAGAGTCTCCTGCACCAGCAGCACTTCACCGGCGAGGCGCGCGGGCGCGACCGTCTCCTGGATGAAGTACGCGATGGTGTTGTTGAGGTTCTCGCTCTTCGCGCCCGCCAGGCTGTACGCGACCATCGTCTCGTCGCGGAACTTGACCATGGTGTAGTCGCCGCCGGCCGTCACCGGCGCCTGGCCGATGTTGCGGACGATGACGTCACCGCGATAACGCAGCACGTGGTTCCAGAAAACCTCGACGCCGGACTTCGGAATCGGGAATGGAATGCCTTCACCGGCATTGGTGACGCCGTTACCGTCTTTCGCGAGCTGCGCGGTGGTCGCGATGCGCTTGGTGGCGTCATAGATCCGTTGCGGCGCGGCGGCGCTGCGATGCGTCGGATAGACGTTCATCTTGAACGTCGCCCGGTAGGTCTGCAGCAGCTTCTTGTGCCCTTCGGTGAGCTTGTTCGCGTACTGACTCAGGTTCGCCGCGGTCACCGTGTACAGCGGTTTGTCGTTGGCGTACGGATCCGGGTGATGCTGGCCCGGACGGAAGTTCGCGAAGCCCGCCTGCGCGGCCGACGTGATGCCGCCATCCCAGGCCGGAATGGAGCCATCGGCGTTGCCGGCTTTTTCAGCGCCCAGCGGCGTGAGCTCGACGCCCAGCTTGGCCGCGTCGCTCGCCGATGCGGCCGCCAGCGAATGGGCGCCCAGCGCGAGGCCCGCGATCAACCCCAATGCGGGAGTTACGAATTTTTTCAGCATGGAAATTCCCCTCGTCGCGGTCAGAACGAGAACTTGAGCGTGGCCGCGACGTAGTCGCGATCGTTGAGGTCATTGAAGCGTCCGGCGCCACCGAACTTCGTCCATGACATGTCGACCGCCCAGGTGGCCCGGAGGTTCGCCTCGACACCGAGGGTGAGGCCGTAACGGCCTTCGACGAAGTTGCCGCCAGGTCCGGGCGTGGTGCCTTTGACGTCATGCTGCCAGTTGAAACGCGGCAGCACGTTCCACGGGCCCATGAGGCCGGGGTATTCGAGACGGCCAGCGACGCGATAGCCGTAGGAGGTGGCGTCGGCGAAGCGGTTCTGCGGTTCGACCAGGTTCAATGCCAGGCAGGCCGCCGCCGAGATCGTCGGGCAATGACGGCCGCGCAATTCGAAGTTTCCGCTGACGTTGGTGGCCGGGCCGTTGAAACGCAGGCCGCGATCGTTCGGCCCGCCAGTCAGTTTGTCCGGCATGTCCTGGATGTGGGTCATGCCGGCTTCGGCGACCAGCACCATCTGCGACGCTTTGAGGATGTTCGAGAAGGTCTTCGTCGCCGTGAACTGCACCTGGTAGGTGTCGTACAGGCCCCAGCCCTGCACTTTCTGATCGACGCCGAAGCCCCCGAGCTGGCCGCAATGCGTCAGTGTCGACGCGGCCGGCACGCCTTCCGGGCATGTGGTCGGCAGCGGCGTGCCGCGCAAGGTGGCGAGACCCTGCTCGAAGGGCGTGAGCGCCGCGAACAGCAGCTCGACGTCGTCCCACTGCAGCGGCACGTCCTGGCGATAGGCGACTTCGCCCTGCAGCGCGATGCCGCCCCACTGCAACTGGGTGTTGAACGACAGGCCGATCAGCTTGATGTCTTCGGGATACTCGGTGAAGTAACCGGCGGTGAGCGCGTATTCGTGCGTGGCGATGTTGGTCGCCTGCGCGGTGACGTCGCCGCGCGCGAGCTGCGTGCCCGCGCCGATGTTGGCGTACTCCGTGGCCGTCGCCAGCGACAGGTTGCCGCCCGCGGCGGCGGAGCGCGCCACGCCGAGTTGCGCCGCGGTTGCGACGGCCGCGGCCTGCGGCAGGCCGGCCGCGAGACCCTGCGCCGCCGCGCCGACGGCGTTCAAGGCGCCGAAGGCATTGCCGATGCCGGCTTGCGAACCGGTGCGGCCGGAAATCAGGGGCAGCCGGCTGTGGTAGTTCAGGAAGAACAACCCGAACTCGGTGCCGTTGTTGAATCCCGGCGCGAAGTATTTGAGGTTGAAGCCGTACTGGCCGCTGTCGGACGCCTTCTCCGTCGGCAGGCGGTTGACGGTCTGGAAATTCGAGATCAGCGGTCCGCCGAGCGGACGGAAGTCGACGCCCTGGTCCGAGAACGAGCCGAAGCCCAGCACGACTTTGCTGCCACCCGTGGGCGCGAAATCGTTGTTGCTGAAGTAGGAACCGGCCGGCTCCGGCACCGTCGCGTTCCAGTCGGTGATGTAGATAGCCTGCGCCGACAGGTTGTCGCCGAACTGCAGACTGAAATTGACCATCTCCTGCGGCAGGAAGGCTTCCTTGAGCTCGGAGCCCGGCACGCGCAGCGCCGACACGTCGAAATGGTTGATGACGTTGATGCCGTTCTGGATGAACGTGCTTTCGCCCCAGCTCACGGCCTGGCGGCCGACGCGTAACTCCGCGCCCATCTTGCCGATGTCGAACTTCGCGTACACGAACGCATCGAGCAACCGCGTGTAGTTCTGCACGAGGTCTTCGGATTTGTCGGACAACGGCGTGCGCTGCGTATCGCCCGCGGCATCGTCGTACAGCGCCGAGGCGCGCACGAAGGCGCCGATGCCGCGATAGTTGAGCGAAATTTCGGTCAGCGCCTTCATCGCCCGGCTGAACATGTCGGTGTCGTAGTTGAGGTCGCCGTCGTCGATGTTGGGCGAGCGGCCGCAGCCGCCGTCGGCGATTGCGATGAGGCGGCAATCGCGCGATTCGATGCGCCAGGCCTGGCCGTAGGTGAGCGTGGTGTCCCAGCTGCCGGTGAAGGTGCCGTCGTCGTTCTGAAAATCCCAGGCGTAAGCGGCGGGCGACCCCAGCGCCAGCGTTGCGACGATCGGAAGCGAACGCACGACGTATCGCCGGATCAGATCGTTACTCATTCTTTTCCCCTGAAGACCGCGGGACTGGCTGCGAGTGACGAGGGAGCAGCCTTACCGATTGGCCGTATCGTCTTAGAGTTCGCCACGCTGTTGCCTCCCCTCGTGGACGCCTTCGCGCGGACGTGTTGCGCGCGAGTATAGCAGCGGCTTCCGGGGCCAAAGCTAGGGAGCCGCCGCAGCCCGGGGAATCCCTAGCTGCCGCTAGACCTGGGTCACCTGGAGAATGCTGTGGCGTATCTGCTCCGACAACACCAGCTGGGCATCGGCCGCCACGCGCACCAGCACTTCGTCGAATTCGAGCGTGCCGCCCTCGCCCGCCTTCAGGACGCCGCGTTCGCGCAACAAGTCGATGAAATTTTCGAACAGCGCGCGGTCGAAGAATTCCGGTGAATTGAAGCCGTACAGCATGTTCATGCGCTGCGCCGCGAGCTGGCACTGCTGTTCCAGGGCCTTCTGGGTGATTGCGCCGCTGCCGGCCTTCATCAGCAGTGAGATCGCGAGGTAGTAGCGCTCGATCGTCTGGATGGTGGCCTGCGCCAGCATCGACAGCTGCATCGCGGCGGGCGAGTCGGGCGGCGGCCGTTGCCACGCCGTGCGATCCTCGTTAGGGCGCAGCACGCCTTGTTCGGCGAGCGCAGCAAGAACTCCGTCGATGACGGCCGCGAGCTCTTCTTCGCGCCAGCGCAGGAAAAGCTCGGCGGCCACGTACGGATAGACGCGCCATGCGAGTCGCTGGATGTCGGAGGTCTGCATCATGGAATTGCCAATGAATGCACAGGCCACCAGCGATGGCAGCGCGAACAGGTGCAGGACGTTATTGCGGTAATAGGCGATGAGCTGCGCGCTTTCATCGCTCATCTTCACGATGTCGCCGAGCTTGTGAGGCACCCGCGAGATGATCTTGAGCGTTTCGCCGTAGACCACGATTTCGGCCGGCGTGGCGTCGGTGACGGTTATGCGCGCGCTGTAGGGCGAGCTGCGCAGCAGTTTCAGATACAGCTCGAGCTGGAGCAGGAGGCCGCTTTCCGGCAACGCCCCGCGCGGCGACGCCAGCAGCGTGGTCGCGAGCAGGTTGATGGGAGTGACCGCGGCGGCCGAGTTGATGCCGCGCATGATCGACAGCGACAGCTCGCTTACCAGCGCGTTGACGGCGGGCAGGCGCGTATCGTCGTCGAAGCGTTGCTCGCGCCAGCTCGGCAACTGGGCATCGAGCAGCGTGTTGAGCCGAATCGGTTCGCCGACGTTCACGTGCACCGTGCCGAACCGCTCGCGCAGCACGCGCAGGGACATCAGCAGGTCCAGCCAGCTCTCCTTCTTCTTGGGCGCGCCCGAGAGCTCGGAAATGTAGGTGTTGGCCTCGACGATGCGCTCATAACCGAAGTACACCGGCACGAACACCACCGGCCGGACCGGATCGCGCAGGAAGCTGCGGACCGTCATCGACAACATGCCGGTCTTCGGGTGCAGCAGCCGGCCGGTGCGCGACCGTCCACCCTCGATGAAGTATTCGAGCGAATGGCCGCGCGCCATGATGGCGGCCAGGTACTTCATGAACACGACCGTGTACAACGCGTTGCCGGAGAACGAACGGCGGATGAAAAACGCGCCGCCCTTGCGCAGGAACCGGCCGACGATGGGGATGTTGAGGTTGATGCCCGCCGCGATGTGCGGCAACGCGTAACCGGCGTGATAGATCACGTACGACAGCAGCAGGTAGTCCATGTGGCTGCGATGGCAGGGCACGTAGACGACTTCGTTGCCCTCGGAGATCTCCTTGAGCGTCGCCGCGTGGTTGAACTTCACGCCGTCGTAGACGCGGTTCCATACGCGGCCGAGCAGCTTCTCGGCCACCTGCACGAACGGATGCGAGTAGTTAGCCGCGATCTCGAAGGCGTACTTGCGGGCCGTCAGGAGCCCGGGCCGGAACGACGTGTGTTTGTCCTGCGCCTCGGACGCGACCACGGCGCGCACCGCCCGCGCGCGCAGCACCCGCGCGACGATGGTGCGGCGGTGCGAGAGGTCGGGGCCGATGCGCGTGGCGCGCTGGCGGCGCAACACCCCCCTCAGCACGCGCGTGACGCGGCGCGCCTGGTCGGTGGCGGGGGCCGCGTCGAGCAGCGAACGCAGGCTGACGGGTGCGCCGATTTCCACGAATACGTTGCGGCCATTGATGAGCACGGCGATGAACTTGCGCGCACGCGTGGTCAGCGCCCAGTTCTCGGCGAACAGCAGCCGCAGCCACGAGCCCTCTTTCTGCGGGGCCCGGCCCCAGTACACCGCGGCCGGCACCAGCAGCACGTCGCGCACCGAATCGGCGCGCAGCGCCTCGATCAGCGCCAGCAGGTGCGGCGGCGGTCGGCGGGTGTGGGTCGCATCCCAGAAGCGGCGCCGACGGCCCACGTCGAAGTAGGAGCGACGCTGCTCGACCGGGAGACTGCTCGAACGCCTGTCGGGATACGGCAGGTTCATGCGGCCGGCGACGTTGCAGAGCACGGCGAGATCCGCGACCGAATCGCGCTCGAGCACGTAACACACCGGCGCGGCAGGCGCCGTCAGCGTCGGCGGTGCCTCCGCCGGTTGGACCGCGGCGCGGACCCAGAGCCTGAAGAATCGTCGCAGTAACCAACCCATGCGTCTCGCCCTGCGCCCCCGGCCTTATCACCCCGGCCTATCATGTTCGGCGCCGGAGTGTAGCCGACTCGGGCAGCAGTCCATCGACGGAAGGAATACATGAGCAAACTCGCAGGCCGCAGGATCATTCTCACGGGCGCATCCGAGGGCATCGGCCGCGCGCTGGCGCTGGCGCTGGTGGCGCAGGGAGCACGCGTGGCGCTCGCGGCGCGTGACGCCGCCCGGCTCGAGGAACTGGCGCGCGAGTGCCGCGCCCGGGGTGGAGACGCGGGTGGAGAAACTCTCGTCGTCCCCACCGACATCGCCAACGAAGTCGACTGCGGCTGGCTGGTCGAAACTACGCTGCAGAATTTCGGCGGGATAGATGTCGTCATCCACAACGCGGGCATCACGATGTGGAGCCGGTTCGACGCGGTTGCCGACTTCGAGATCTTCGAGCGGATCATGCAGGTGAATTACCTGGCGCCGGTACGGCTGACTTCGCTGGCGTTGCCACATCTCAAGCAGTCACGCGGCCTGCTGGTCGCCGTGGCGAGCATCGCCGGGCTGACCGGCGTACCCGAGCGCACGGGTTACGCCGCGAGCAAACACGCGATGATCGGGTTCTTCGACTCGCTGCGCATCGAGCTGCGCGGCACGGGCGTCGATGTGAGCGTCATCGCGCCGGATTTCGTGGTGACGGAGATCCACAAGCGCGCGATCGGGCCGGATGGCGAACCGCTCGGAGATTCGCCGCTGCAGGTTGCGAAGATCATGACCGCCGCGGATTGCGCGCAGCGCATCGTGCGCGCAATCCGGAAACGCGAACGGCTGGTGGTGATGTCGGCGCGCGGGAAGATAGGCCGCTGGCTGAAGCTGGTTGCGCCGTCGCTGATCGATCGGATCGCCGAGAAGGCAATCCGCGAGAAGCATTGATTCGAGGCCAGGCTCCCCGTGCTCAGGGAATGGGCCCGGGGAGCCCGGCCTCTATCCGCGGATCGTGAAAATCAAAACGAAACAAACAGGCATGTCCCCTTTATTTTTCGGGGGGCAGGCGCAGCGACGCCTGGCCGAAGGCATATAGCCAGCCCTTCGTCGTGCGCACGTACGTGTCGGTGAACCACAGCTTGTAGTCGAACGTGCTCGCATCGGCGCGTTTGCCCTCGAGCCACAGCAGCGCGGTCACGGTCGCGGTGTCGTTGCCAAACAGGCGCACGGTTTGTGTGCCAGGCATCTCGACCTGTTTCTCGAAGGTGAAGTTTCCCTTCCGCGCTTCGTCGAGCAGAGCGGCGCGCGACACGACGGTGCCGTTGCCGAGGACCAGCGTGAAGTCGGGATGCAGGATGCGATCCATCACCCGCCAGTCGTTGCGCTCGACCGCCGCCTGATACTCCGTGTCGAGCGCCGCAACAATCCGTGCGGGATCGTCCGCGCCGGTAGATAGACCCGGAGCGAGCAGCGCGGTCAGCAACGCGACGGGAGCCATGAGCCGGCAAATGGTCATCGGTGTTCTCACGCGGCCAGCGAAACGTCGAGCATACGGCGAATCGCGTGCAGCTGGCCCTCGGCCGCGCGCCGGCCGAGCTCATAGACGCGCGGCATGGCCGCGGTTTCCCACAGGCCGATGCGTCGGTCTATGTCGAGGGACAGGTGCAGCATGCGTTGCCCCGCGGCATGCGCCGCGCTCAGGCGCGCCTGTTGCAGGTTGTTGATCATGGTCGTCGTCACCCGGCCGATGAGCCGCGCCGGCCGGTCGACGCGGCGCGGCAGGGCGCCGCGGAACCCGAGCGTCACGATCGCCTGCGCGTCACGCGCGGCGGACACCGGCAGCGGGTCCGACAACACGCCATCGACGAGCTGGCGCCCCGCGTATTGCACACTCGGGAAGATCAGCGGCAACGCCATGCTGGCGCGCACCGCGGCCGCGACCGGACCGTGCGTCAACACCATCGAGTCCCCGCTCGACGCTTCCGTGGTGACGACCCGCAATGCGGTGGGCAGGTCTTCCAGCAACCTGTTGCCGAAGGCGAGCTCGACCCGCGCCCGGATCAGGCGCGCATCGCGCAACGAGAACCCGGCATCGAAGCCCATGAGCTTCGGCGCCAGCAACTCGAGGTACGCCCGCCAGCGCTTCTTTTCCGTGAGCTCGCGCGACCACAGGCAGGTGGCCGCTTCGAGTCCCTGCCCGCCCGTCATCCCCATCGCGATGCAGGCCCCGAACAGGGCGCCGGAACTGCAGCCGACCACCAGGTCGGGCTTCATCCCGGCGCCCGTGAGCACATCGGCGATACCGAGCGCCGCGATGCTGCGCACTCCGCCGCTGCCCAGCACCAGCGCGAGACGCGGCGAATTGGCCGCCTGGATGTTTGCCGTGTGCACGATCAGAACTTCAGGTTGGCGCGCAGGAAATACCGGCGGCCAAGCACATCGTAGGTGGAAGGATCGGTGTTCATCTGAATGGCTGCCGTATACACCGGCGGCGTCTCGTCGGTCAGGTTCTCGATGCCGGCGCGCAGCTCGAGCTTGTCGTCCATGCGCCAGGACAGGTTGGCGTCCAGGTAGGTGATCGACGGCACACCCACCGTGGTGAACGAATCGTAGGACGCGTACTTGTTCTCCATCGCCGGCAGGTACTGCACGCGTAATCCGGCGCCGAAGTTCGCGAGCGTCCAGCGCGCGTTGAACAGCAGCTTGTAGTCGGGGAACGCGCAGGCGATGCAATCGCCGATCGTGCCGCGGTAGTCGATCGTCGGCAGCCCCGGTAGATAGGCAATCTCCCACTTCTGCAGCCAGTTGCCGAGCAGGTTGAGATCGAGTTTTCCCGCCGCGCCGAGGCTCACGGGCACGTCCACCTGCACGTCGATGCCCGCGGTGCGCAGGGTCGAGACGTTGTCCGTACCCTGGCTCGGCACCGACGGGTCGCCGTTGGCGGGACCGCCATCGAGGTCGGTCGTGCGATTGATGGCGCGGCACGCCGGATCGTTCGGATCGAGCGCGGCGTTGTTGCCCGAGAACCCGTAACACAGCAGCAGGACTTCACCCGCGGGGACCGAGAAGATCGCGTCATTGAGCTTGATGTCATAGAAATCGACGGAAGCGCGCAGCATCTCGAAATCGAACACCACGCCGAACGTGAAAGTATCGCCCTGCTCCTCGCTCAAGTCGGGATTGCCACCGCCACGCGTGGGAATCTGCGTGTTGGTGAACGTGTAGGTGTCGATGCTGTCGGCGCGGATACCCTGCGCGATGCACAGGGTGCGAATGCCGTTGTTGCCGCCATGGCGTGTGTCGGCATTGGCACCGAAGTTGCGCGCCGCGGAGTTGTTGTCGCAAGGGTCCTCGAGCAACGACGGGTTGTTCTCGTCAGGCGGGCTGAACAGCTCGAAGATCGCCGGCGCGCGCACGGCGCGCTGAAACGACGCGCGCAGGCGCATCGCATCGAACATCTGCCAGTTGCCTTCCAGCTTGAAGGAATCCGAGCGGCCCGCGATCGAGTGATCGGAGGTGCGCGCTCCCAGCGTGAGGCCGATCTCCTTCGCGAGAGTCTTTCCGGCCAGCACCGGTAGATAGAGTTCGCCGAACAGATCGGTCACGTGGAACCCACCCTTGAGCGGATTCTGCTGGTTGAATCCCAGCAGGTCGTCATTGGCGACGGCGAGGTCCGGACGGAAGTCGAAGCTCTCTTCGCGCCAGCTGCCGCCGATCGAGAATTTCGCGTCACCCGCCGGCAGCGAGAACGCCTTGCCGCCGAAAGTCGCCTCCGCCAAGGAGCTGTCGAGCGTGGTGCGGTTGGTGAAATACGCCCGCACGTAGTTGGCGCAGTCGGGCGCGAGGCCCTCGGGCCCGGTGAACGGGTTGTACCCGCCGCACTTGTCCACTCCGCCGTCAGGCGATTCGAGCAGTTCGGCCAGGCGCTCCGCCGACACGTCGTTGTTGAGGAAAGTGGTCTGCGTCATGCGCGCAGTCGAGACGTTCACGTCCCAGTTGTAGTGCGCACCCAGGCTCCCGCGCACCCCGCCCAGCAGCTGGTAGACGTCGTACTGGTCGCGCGTCTCGCGCGGCCCGACGCCCTGCATGCGCTGGCGGAACTTGAACGGCGCATCCGGGTTTGGCCGCGATGCGAGCAACTCGGCCAGGTCGTCCGGAATGAACGGGTTCGTGACCGGAATATCCAGGCCGCCGGCCGGCACCGGCGCGAGAGTCGCGGTCGTGTCGTATGTCGTGAAGAAAGTCTGCACGTACGCTTCTGCATTTTCGCTCACGTCGAGATTGGCGAAGCCCGCGAGGTTCCAGCGCTTTACCGGCAACTGCAATGCGTTCGGCGGCGAGAAGTTGTAGCTGTAGCCACTGTCGTCGAACGCCGGATCGCTGGTGTCGCCGAGGAAGTGCGCCACCGTTCCGGGCGTGCCCGTACCCGTGGTGAACAGGCTGCCATCCGCGTTGAAGCTGACGTCCTGCGTGAACGGCACGCTGCCGGGGGCGGCGCCGTAGCGACCGAACACGCGGTCCATCGCCGCCTGCGTAAAGGAGTTGTCCTGGTCGCGGTCGTAGCGTCCTTCGAGAATGGTGATCGACCCTTGAGGAATGTCGCCGTCGCGGCGTATGTCCTTGGCGATACGCGAGAAGTCGCGCGCGCCCTGGTAGATAGCATCGCGCTCGGTGTACTGGAAACTGAACACCGCGTTGCCGCGGTCCTCGGCAAAGGCCGAGCCCACCGTGAGCGAGCTCGACCATTCGGCGCCGTCGCTCTCGGCAGTCTTCCCGAAGCCGGAATCGATGGCGATACCTTCGAAATCCTTCTTCAGCGTGAAATTCGTGACGCCCGCGATCGCGTCCGACCCGTACACCGCCGACGCGCCGCCGGTGACCACTTCGATGTTTTCGATGAGCGCCGCGGGCACGATGCTCACGTCGACGGTGCCGGTGGAGTTCGACGGCGGCAGCCGGCGGCCATTGAGCAGCACCAGGTTGCGCTGCGTGCCGAGGCCGCGCAGGTCGATGTTCGCCTGGCCGGCGTTGCCCGGGTTGTTGGAGGTGGTCGTGACGGACGGCACGAACTGCGGCAACTGATTGAGCAGGTGTTCGACCGAAGTCGAGCCGGTCTCGGACATCGCCGCCGCGTTTACCGTCACCACGGGACTGTCGGACACGTAGTCGTTGCGCTGGATGCGCGACCCGGTGACCGTCACCGTTTCGACCTCTTCCGCCGCGGCGGCGCTGGAATTCCCTTCCTGCGCGAGCGCGGGCGCGGCGGCCAGGATGGCAGCCACGCCGCTGAGCGCCACCCATGACGGATTCTTCGAGTTCTGATTTTTCATGAGATTCCCCGTGCCGCGCGTTCTGCCGCGCCGGCCGTTGAGTGAACGAGATGCGGCACGGTGCGCTGCGCCAGGGAATTCCTGGCGTATGCCAGTAGTTCGGCCGACCAGTCCGCGAACAGGTCGAACACGCGGAACGACAGGTCGAGGCAACGCATGCGCTCGAGCGAAGTCAGCGCGATGGCCTCGAGCGCGGTGTGATCGTGGCCGTGCATGGCGTGACCGGTCTCGCGCGCGAAATGGAAGTGCCCGAGGTAACGCAGCGCGGGCCCGCCGGACGCCTCGATCTGCGCGGCGATCTTGGCGGTGAGGCCGAACAACACGTTGCCGGTCTCCTCGATCGCTTCCACCACCACGAGCTTTTCGACCGGCGTCGTTCCGTGCAGCAGCTGCGCGAGGCGCGCGCCGAGCATGCGGTTTTCGCGCGCGTCGTCCTTCATGTACGAGCGCAGCACCTGCGTGACGTTCGCGCTTCGATCGAAGCCGAGCTTCGCGAAATCTTCGAGGTACCAGGGCCAGTGATGGTCGTCCTCGTAGGTGTGTTCGTTGATCAGTTTCTGGTACGGATCGTCCGATGCTTCGTCACGCAGCACGAAGCGGTTCAGATCCGAGAACGCCAGGATGAACGGCGCCATGCACGGAAGAAACGCCAGGCGGTCGCGGGCCGGGAGCGAGTCGGCGCGCAGGAATTCGAACAACGGAAGTCTTGAATAGTGGCGCTTTGCCTGCGCCATTTCTCGCATCACGGCCTTCATCGTTTCTCCATAACTTGAGGTCTCATGGAGAACGGACGCGAGCCGGCGCCAAATCCGGACAACGACCTCAGGACATGAAGATCAGTTCTTGTTCGTCGCCACCTGGTTAGACGCGCGCGCGATGGCGTCGCGCACGCGCAACGTGTCGGGGTGTGCCTCGCCCAGCGAGCCGGCGAATTGAACGGCGGCCGTCGCGAAGGCGTCGCGCGCCTCGCGCGGCCGGTGCTGCTGTTCGTAGACGAGACCGGTCAGGTACCAGGCACGCCCGGTGAAGCGCGAAAAGGATTCCTCGTCGACCTGCGGCGCGAGCGCGCGCGCCTGCGCCGCGTCATCGGCGGCGGTTGCGAGGTCTCGTCCGGCCAGCGCCAGTTCGCCGTGCATGGCGTGGGCCAGCGCGATGTGCGCGCGGCAGCAGCCCTGCGATTCGTAGCTGCGGATCGCCAGCGACAGCACGGCACTGGCGTCATCCGTGCGCTGCTGGGCGGCGAGCACCGCGGCGCGCGTCATGAGGTAGCGCGTGGTGACGACGTGATTCTCGCCAAGGTTGGCTTCGTGCAGGGAAAGCAGCGCCAGGTCGAGCAGCCGCGAGGCTTCGTCGAGCCTGCCCTGCTGGGCGATGACGTCCGCCTCGCCGATCAGGGCGCCGGCCACGCTCACGACGTTGCCGCGGCCCGACGCGAGGGTGCGCGCCTGCTCGAACTCGGTCATCGCCTCCTCGAAGCGGCCGAGCTGGCCGAGAATGCGCGCGCGCCGGTAGATGCGCCGATCGGAGATCTGCGCATTCGGCGAGATCTCGCGAATGATGTCCCAGCCGGCGTCGGTTTCCTCGAGCGCGCGGCGCGGATTGCCGGCGTTGAGCCACACGCTCGACCAGTCTTCGCGCACCTCCGCCGCCGCGCGGCCGCGACCGCGGCCCGCGGCGGTCAACAGATCGAGCGCCTCGCGATACTTGGCGTGCGCCGCGCCGAACTCGTCGCGCAGGCCATAGGCGGCGCCGATGTATTGCAGGATGTCCGAGCGTCCGTAGATCGTGTCGACACCGGCGACCTCGAAGCGTTTCAACGCGCGTTGCGCGTAGTCGAGCGCGCCGTCCGCGTCGCCGCTGTTGAGCGCGAATCCGGCGCGTGACAGCAGGCACTTCGACGCGATCGCGTCGTCGGCGATGCTGGCGGTGAGCTCGCGCGTGAGCATCGCCAGCGCCTCTTCCGAACGGCCGAGCTGGCTCCACAGCTCCGCGCGCGCGCAGCGCAGCGAGGCGCCGAGCGCGGCGGACTCGGGCGGGAGCGATTCGATCGTGCGCGTCAGCACCGCTTCGGCGTTGCGATACAAACCGTTGGCGCGATACCAGCTGGCGAGAAAATCCGTGGCGAAGATCCGCGTGCGCAGGTCGTCGCGCCCCGTCTGCCGCGCGATCTCCTCGCTGCGCGCGATGAGCTGCTCGAAGCTCAGCGATTCACCGGGTTGCATGCCTTCGATGAGCACGGTGGAGGTGAACATGGCCGCCGCCTGCGAGTCCGCCAGCCGCTCGACCGCCATCGCGCGTTGCCGTTCCGCGTCGCGCCACTGCCAGGCGGCCATGCCGAGCGCCACGCTCAGGATCAGCACGCCCAGCGACGCCACGGAGAGCGGCAGCGCATTGCGGCGCAGGAACTTGCGCGCGACGTAGGCAAAGGAACGCGGCCGCGCCGACACCGGCTCGCGCGCCAGGTAATGCTCGATGTCGCGCGCGAACGCTTCGACCGAGGCGTAACGATCGGCCGGCGCCTTTTCGACCGACTTCGCCACGATCGCATCGAGATCGCCGCGCAGATCGCCGACCTCCGCGGGCGGCGCGATACGGCTGGCGAGCGGCGGCTCGACGTGCAGGACTTCGTGTTCGTAGGCGCCCAGCGATCGGCCCGCGGGTGAATACGGGCTCGCGCCGGTCAGCATCTCGAACAGGATCACGCCGAGCGAGTACACGTCGGTGGCCACCGTGACGGGCTGGCCGGTGAACTGCTCCGGCGCCGCGTAGGCCGGGGTGAGCGCTCCGGCGCCCGCCATCGTGTGGTGCGCGGGCAGCGCGTCGTCGGGCTGTAACAGCCGCGCGATGCCGAAATCGAGCAGGTGCACTTCGCAGTCGCCGGCGATCAGGATGTTGTTGGGTTTGAGGTCGCGATGCACGATCAGCCGGGCGTGCGCGAACGCCACCGCGCGCAGGATCTTGAGGAACAAGCGGAGCTTGCCGCAGATGTCGAGTTGCGCGCTCAGGCAGTACTGATCCGGCGGTATGCCGTCGACGTACTCGAGCGCGAGGTACGGCCGGCCGCGCTCGTCCAGGCCGGCGTCATAGAGCCGCGCGATGTTCGGATGTTCGAGGCCGGCGAGGATCTGCCGCTCGCGCGCGATGCGCTCCGCGATACCGCGGTCCACCAGCCCCAGGTGCGGCAGCTTCAGTGCGACCTTGCGCTGGATCGAGTGATCGACGCGTTCGGCCAGCCACACCGTGGACGTGCCGCCCGTGCCGAGCTCGCGCAGCAGGCGATACGGCCCGACGACGGAGTCGGGCCCGAGCGTGAGGGCGCTCGGCGGCGCGCTGAACTCCGGCAGGCGATTGAGGAAGTCGTCGGTCTCGACGGCGGCGCGGCCCGCCAGCATCTCGCCCAGCGGCTCGCGCAGGTCCGCGTGTTCGGCCGGCAGCGCCGCCAGCCACGCCGCGCGCTCGGGGGGCGCAAGGTCGAGCGCCGCGTCGAGCAGCGGGCTCAGGCGTTTCCAGTCTGCGGCGGCTATTGGCAATGGGCGATCTCGCGCGAAGGCTTCTTCCGTTACGGACGCAATGCGTCGTCCGATCCGGACATCAACGCAACATGGCGGACAACAATAGTCGCGCCTTCTCCCAGTCACGCCGTACGGTGCGGTCGGTACGCCGAGTACGGTTGCGATTTCCTGCTCGGTCATGCCGGCGAAGTAGCGCATCTCCACCACCTGGACCAGGCGCGGATCCTCGGCCTGCAGCGCCTCGATGGCGTCGTTGATCTGGATGACCTCGTCCTCGCCGGCGTGGAGGTTTTCCGCCAGCTGCGCGTCGAGCGGCAGATGCACCGCGTCGCCGCCGCGGCGTTCGGCCTGCCGCTGGCGCGCGAAGTCCACGATGACCGAACGCATGACGCGCGCGGCGTAGGCAAAAAAATGCCCGCGCTCGCTGCCGGCCAGCTTGCCGGCGCGCTGGAAGCGCAGAAAGCTCTCGTGCAGCAGCACCGTGGTGTTCAGCAGCGTGTTGCGTCCGCCATCGCGCAGCTGCCGGCGCGCCTGGCCGCGCAGGTCTTCGTAGGCGACCGCGAACAGCCGCTCACGTGCGGCTTCGTCGCCGGCGTGTGCGCGCTGGATCAGCAGTGAGAGCTCGTCAGAAATGGGGACATTCCTCGTTTCCTAGCAAACGGGGACAGGCCTGGCCCGTGACACATGAGGGGCCGGCAGTTGAATGCTCGTCAGGCGCGCGTGGCGCGCGGCGAGGAGGGAGCGTCCGCGTGCGCTGCGAACCATGGCCTATCAGCAGGACTGAGGGAGCGATGGCGCACGCAGCTCCCGACGAGCGAACGCCAGAAATTCTCGCTTCGAGAATTTCTGAAGCGCGCGAGCCCCGCGCGCCTGACGAGCATTCAACTGCCGGCCCCCGCGTGGGGCGCGATCCAGGCCTGTCCCCGTTTGCTAGGAAACGAGGAATGTCCCCATTTCTCACGAAACGTCCTGCGGAAGGTCGAGCGAGATCAGGAAGTATTCGAACAGGTACTTGAGGAACCGCACCTCATCCTGCAAGCGATGATCGCTGTTGAGGATGTGCAGCGCGCAGCCGTGGCGGCGCGCGAATTCGATGCTCTGCTCGACCGGCACGATGTCGTCTTTCCAGCCATGGACGATGGTCGTGGGGCAATCGAGCACGCGCTCGCGCAGCGGCGGCAGCCCGGGCATCGTCAGCGCGGGCGCCATCAGGAACACGCCGCGCGCATGCAACAGCGAGGCGGCGGCCACCGATACATAGCCGCCGAGACTCGAGCCGCACAATACGAGATCGCCTTTGAGCTCCTTGCAGAACTCGACCAGCTTGTTCACGCGCTCGCGCGGGTCGTCGATGCCTTTGTAGTCCACCGACTCCACTTCATAGCCTTCGCTGCGCGCGTTGCCGGCCAGCGCGGTGATCTTGATGCCCCACGGGCCGGCATCCTTGCCGTGCGAGAAGACTACATATCGATCCGTCACGACCAGCGCCTCACAACTTCCACAACAAGGCGTCGAGACTGCGCGTGCCGGCCGCGTTGCGCTTGATGACGACGCGATTGCCGCGCGTTTCGACACCCTCGCGCGCCAGCCGCTGCAACTGCCTGCGCGCGCCGGCCGAACCCGCCGGAAAGGCAATGCGGCCGCCCGCGCCCGTGACGCGATGCCACGGCAGCTTCGGGCTGTCGCCCGACTCGCGCAGCACCTGGCCGACCAGCCGTGCACGGCCGGGAAGCCCCGCGCGCCGCGCCACCTCGCCGTAGCTCAGAAAGCTGCCGCGTTTGATGGCACGCACTGCGGCGCGGATCGCGGCGGCTCGTTTGGCCGCCGTTGAGACATTTTCGTCCATGGGTGTTCAAACAGTCTCTTCCAATTTTCTGGCCGAATCTGTATCGAATGTTTGCGGTCGCCGGTGCGCAACGATTAGAGTTTCGGCCCCGGCGGAGGATTCGATCACGCGATGGCCAGAGTAGCAACCGACGTACACACCGCCCGGCCCCAGATGGACTGGCTCACCATGACCGACACCACGCAAGCCGGTCCGACCCTGCGCGCCTGGATCCGCGCCCATCGCAGCGCTTTCGGCCGCTGGTTGTTCGCGCGCACGGTGTGCAAGCGCGCGCCTTACTTCGCGACCATCAAGCCGCGCTTCCTCGACCTGCAGCCCAAACTTTGCCGCGTCGCGATGCAGAAACGCCGCGCCGTCGAAAACCACATCCACACCGTGCACGCGCTCGCCATGGGAAATCTGTGCGAGCTCGCGGCCGGCCTGTGCACCGAGGTCACCATACCCGTCGGCATGCGCTGGATTCCGCGCGGCGTGACCATCGAATACCTCTCCAAGGCCGAGACCGACGTCATCGCGACCGCGCGGCTCGACAAGACCGAATGGACCGTCGCTGCGAACATCGGAGTGCCGGTCACCGTCACCGATACGAACGGCAAGG
>Ga0193752_1000898_pt1 | contig 26569 bp, 21 predicted proteins | sample H1c1metaG_FD_144924 | JGI IMG/M metagenome (GOLD analysis project Ga0193752, IMG submission 144924) | Soil microbial communities from a riparian zone of the East river system, Colorado, United States - H1c1 | ecosystem: Environmental > Terrestrial > Soil > Riparian zone | place: USA: East River...
CGGTGCTTGCCTGCGAATGCGTGCTGGCCGGTTACCAAGGCGTCATCTCGGTGTCGGCGAATGTCGTGCCTAAGCAGCTACGAGCCGTCATGGATGCGGCGCTGGCTCGCGACTACGCCGGGGCCCGAAAACTCGACGCAAAATTGCAGGGGCTGCACAGGGCGATGTTTCTGGAGTCGAATCCCATCCCGGCCAAATGGGCGCTCGCGCGCATGGGCCTGATCAATGGCGCGGTTCGCCTGCCCTTGACGACGTTGGCGCCGCAGTACCATTCGCAGCTAGAAGGCGCGCTGCGCGCGGCGGGCGTGACGTTGCCGTGATCTTTTGCGGTATTCGTTTGCGACGGGGCTAGGCGGACGTGTAATCTTCGCCGCCTTGCGAACAAGCTGTTAGTCGTTAGGGGTTAGTCGTTAGCCAATCCGAGAGCGTTTTCTCTGGCTAGAGACTAGCAACTAACCCCTAGCGACTGAGCGGTAGCGATTTTAGGAGAGGTGGCCGAGCGGTCGAAGGCGCTGGACTGGAATTCCAGTTACATCCTAACGGGTGTACGTGGGTTCGAATCCCACCCTCTCCGCCATAAATAAAAAGGGCCCTGCATCTTGCAGGGCCCTTTTTATTTATACGAGACGGGATGGGATTGAGAACCCACGTGGTGGGTTCGACAAAATCGTAAGGAACGATTTTGGACCGCAATTGCGGTCCCCACGGGGCGCGGCACATGGGTGAGGCGGTGCTTTTAAGCGAAGCATCGCTTCGCTCCGCCAAACGCCCAAGTCGATGCAGCGACTTGGGCTGGGCATCGCTCGCGATGTAAACGCGCACAAAATCGTACGGAACGATTTTGGACCGCTAAGCGGGCCCCACGGGGCGCGGTACACGGACGTAAGCGCGCAATCCTACCCGTGCTGAGGATCACTGAAACCTTCGCTGCGCCGTGCTTGTTTCACGGCTAGCATCGCTCGCAATGTGGAAGCGCATCCCACCCGCACCGACGATCACTCGTACGTTCGCCGCGCCGCTCTCGGCTCTCGATCAGTCAAACGACCGACCTACTTCCCGACTTCTTCCTCTCCCTCCGGCAGCGTAAAGTAAAACGTTGCACCCGCGCCGCGCGCGCCCTCGGCCCAGATACGTCCGCCATGTCTGCTCACGATCCGCGCTACTGTCGCAAGTCCGATTCCCGTCCCGGGAAATTCCTGCTCGGAATGCAAGCGCACGAAGGGGCGGAAGAGACGATCAGCGTACTGCGGATCGAAGCCCGCACCGTTGTCCTTGATGTAGAACACGGTGTCTTCGCCTTGCTGTAGAGAGCCGACGTCGATCTGCGCCGCTGCGGTTTTCGCGGTGTACTTCCATGCGTTGCCCAGTAAATTACCGACAGCCATGGCCAGTAAGCCTGGATCGCCCGTCGCTTGCATGCATTCCTGAATCCGAACCTCGACGTGCCGCTCGGGATCCGTCTCGCGCAGCGTCTTGAGCGACTCGGAAAATAGCGGCGTTAGATCGATCGACGTAAGTTGCAACGATTGCTGCGAGACGCGCGACAGTCCGAGCAAATTCTGGATCAGCGATCCCATCCGCAACGACCCATCGCGAATGCGTTGCAGGTAACGATGCCCGTTCTGATCGAGTTTCGTTGCATGCTCACGCAACAACAGATCCGCGAAGCCATTGACTGCTGTCAGGGGTGCACGCAGATCGTGCGAGACCGAATAGGCGAATGTTTCCAGCTCTTGATTCAAGCGCGCGAGTTCGTCTGTGCGCCGAGCTACGCGTCGTTCGAGATTTGCGGCGAGATACCGAAGCGAGTCAGCTGCGTTCTTACGCTCGGTAATATCGGTTGCGATTCCGCACAGCGCGTAAGGCGCGTTATCGGAATCTCGCAGAGCAAAGCACGTCGTGGCATAGATTCGCGGCGTGCCGGAATGATCGATGGTTTCCTCCCATTCGATCGTATGACCCGCGAGCGCTGCTAGGTCGTGCTGCGAACCTTTAGCTGCGCGATCGGCAGCGAACAGATCGGCATCGGTTTTACCCAACACCGCCGCGGCGTTGCGACCATGTAGTTGTTCAAAGCGGCGGTTGACGAAGGCGTAGCGACCGTCGATACGCTTGAGATAGACAATAGCCGGAACGTTGTCCAACACAGACTGCATCTGCGCATGGGTTCTGCGCCGCTCGAGTGTGAGGCCAACGCTCATGACGAGGACCGGCACCATCAAGGCGGGCGCAACGACATAAGAGAAATTGACGATGCCGAATTCAACCAGCCAATTGGCGACGAGGCTAGCCGCGAGTGGGATGGCGCAGAGAATCAATGCCCGAGCACGTGGTTTCGGTCCCCGTCGAAAAAGCCCGACACAGGCAAACGCCAAGTAGGCGATGACCAGGACATGCGCCGCCGATAAGACATTCGCCATCGCCGTTCCGCGTGTCGTGCTGCGCGTCCAATGCTCGCCCCATGGCATCGTGAGGGTTTGAAGCGACGGCGATTCTGCTTGCAGAATTGAATGCGGCGAAAGCAAATTGGCTACGAAGATCACGCCGTACACGGCGCTTACGGTGAGCGCCGGCCAGCGCTGCGGTTCCTGCGCATATGCGGTGACGAACCAAGGCAGCAAGCTGAAAAACGCCAACCACGCGATGCTGAAAACCCATAGTGCGGTTTGATACTGAGCAGGCGTTTGCGCCGTCGCCAGTTGAATGTTCCCGACGACGAACACGGCGACGCACAAGGCCAGCGTGCCAAATAGCCCGTGCGCGCGATCGATGGGCCGGCGCAGACCGATTTGCAGATGCGTGAACGCGGCGTAGAGGCAGATGCCGACGATCAGTGGCCAAATGAAAGTGAAGTATCCGAACATGCTCTAGCAGTCTCTTTCCTTGTCGTTCTTGACAGCCCTTATGGAGGACTTTTTGGCTTGCCTTGCGAGCAGCAGGCGTGTGACGTCCAGAAAAAATCCACCTGGCCATGCAACCAAACAATCCATCGCAACCATCCAAGAATTACGTGGGTCGGGGAGCCGGACCTGCCTTTCGATCAGGCTACAATAGGTGTCATGCCCAAACTATCGCGCAAACCCGCAAAGCGAACCGCCCTGTCCCAGCTTGGCCATGTGACGGCGTTGCCGGCCTCACCCGAACTTGCTCAGCTTGAACGAGTGCCGAACCCGCATCCGGATGTGAGTTATATGGCGCGATTTGCGGCACCGGAGTTTACGTCGCTATGTCCCATCACTGGGCAGCCGGATTTCGCGCACATCGTGATCGACTACGTGCCAGGCCGCTGGTTGGTCGAGAGTAAGTCGCTAAAATTGTTTCTGGGCTCGTTCCGCAATCACGGCGCCTTCCATGAGGACTGCACTGTTGGCATTGCGAAACGTCTGGTGCAGTTGCTGGGGCCTCGCTGGCTGCGCATTGGAGGCTATTGGTATCCGCGCGGCGGCATGCCGATCGATGTCTTTTGGCAGACGGGGCGTCCGCCGGGCGGGGTCTGGGTACCCGATCAGGGCGTGGCTGCCTATCGCGGCCGGTAGCGATGGCCAAGTCCCGAACGGGCCACGCTCTTCCTATTCAGGCGCTTCATGTTGCGGGGAGCGCTCTGCTATAGTCCGCCGCCCTCAAATCGAGGGAAGCCGCTAACAGTTTATGGCGGTCCGCGTCGGTTACTTCGCGACGATTAACCGTGAACCCCGCCAGGCCCGGAAGGGAGCAACGGTAACGGCGATATCGGGCGCCGAAGACCAGCTGGCGCGGGCCGTCTCCAGTGCGCGCACTCCGTGCGGGCGTGGCTACCGGCGTCGGGCTCGACTACGCGTCAGAGTAAGACAGAAAATGCCGCCAGCCCGCGCTACCCAAACTGGGATTGGAGATTGAGCCGGTAGCCGGCAGTCGGTAGCCTTCGTACTCGGATCGCTGGCATCGCAGCCCGACTCCCCGTCGTGTACAGTTAAATTTTGACGCTCTCAAAGTTACTCACTCATGTCTTATCTCGTTCTTGCCCGCAAATGGCGACCGCGCAGCTTCGGTGAATTGGTCGGGCAACAGCACGTGTTGCGCGCGCTGGTCAACGCGCTGAACTCCAACCGTGTTCATCATGCTTTTTTGTTTACGGGCACCCGCGGTGTCGGCAAGACGACTATCTCGCGCATCCTCGCCAAGTCGCTGAACTGCGAACGTGGTGTCAGCGCGGAGCCTTGCGGCCAATGCGGCGCCTGCCAAGAAATCGATGCGGGCCGCTTTGTGGACTTGCTGGAAGTCGACGCTGCATCGCGCACGAAAGTCGACGATACCCGCGAAATGCTCGACAACGTGCAGTACTCGCCTGCGCGCGGGCGCTACAAGATTTACCTCATCGACGAAGTGCACATGCTCTCGACGCATTCGTTCAACGCGTTGCTGAAAACGTTGGAGGAGCCGCCTCCGCACGTGAAGTTCCTGTTGGCCACGACCGATCCGCAGAAATTGCCGGTCACGGTTTTGTCGCGTTGCTTGCAGTTCAACTTAAAGCGGTTGACGCCTGCGCTGATCCTGAAGCGCCTGGTCGAGATCGCCGACGCTGAAAAGATCGAGCACGAGCCGGAAGCGCTGCGGCTCGTTGCGAAAGCCGCGCAGGGCAGTATGCGCGATGGATTGAGTCTGCTGGATCAGGCCATCGCATTCGCCGGCAATCGTTTGAGCGCGGCCGATATGCGCAGCATGTTGGGGACGATCGAGCAGACACATGTGATCGATTTGATCGACGCCTTGGCGGCGCGCGACGGCAAGCGCTTGCTCGCTCATGTTGCCGAATTGGACGAACGCTCCCCGGATTATCACGGCGTCTTGGCGGATATCGCTGCCACGCTGCAGCGCGTCGCTTTGATGCAAGCGGTGGCCGATATGCCGGCAGAGGAGGGCGAGGACACCGAGGCGCTCAACCGTTTCGTGCAACTGTTCACACCAGAAGAAGTGCAGTTGAACTATCAGATCGCATTGACCGGTCGACGCGACTTGGACTTGGCGCCGGATTCGCGTAATGGATTCGAGATGACGATGCTTCGTATGCTTGCTTTTCAACCCGCACGCGACGGCGCCGCGGAAACTCCGGCAGGTAGCACCCGGCCCCGGGTGGCCGCAGCACCCGCTTCGAGTAGCGCTCCGAGCGCCAACACCCGTTTGACGCAACCCGCTCCGGCGCAATCCATTGCAACGCAACCCACCTCGACACAACCCGCCGCCAAGATCGCAATGCCGAATCCCGGCGCGGTAGGCGAGGATTGGGCGTGCATCGTGTCGCAATTGAATCTGCAAGGCGGGGCCAGCACGCTTGCTTCTCACTGCTCGCTGTTGGGTCGCGAAGGAGCGCGAGTGCGGCTATTACTCGATCGCGCTGGCGAACAATTCCGGCGTCCCGTTATCGAGGACAAGCTCGTGCAGGCGTTGTGCGCTTACTTCGGTGAAGCCGTGAAAATCGACATTCAGCTGGAAGAAGAAGCGAAGGTCGACTTGGATACGCCGGCCCGACGGCAGCAAGTGCATGCGCAAGATCAACTGCGCGCGGCACGCGCATCCATCGACACGGATCCCAATGTGCAGGCAATGCGCGATATCTTCGGCGCCACCGTACAGCCCGATTCGGTTAAACCCAATTGAATGATAGTTATCGGAACGATCTGGTACTCACTAGCGTCATGGGCGGGATTTGGTTGGTCCGAGGTCTTGAGTGATTTGTGATTCGAGATTCGAGATTCGAGACTGGTTAGAGAAGTACGGTCTGCAGATCACTGGCTTTAACGAGTCCCGAGTCTCGATCGTCCGATTCGAGATGGACGGAGACTGAAGACTGCGATTTTTTGGCATATAGCAAAGTACAAGATCAGCAAGAGCGAGTGGAGCAAGTATGAAAGGCGGCATCGGCAATATGATGAAACAGGCGCAGCAGTTGCAGGCCAGCATGCAGCGCGCGCAAGCGGAAATCGCGGCTATGGAAGTGACCGGCGAATCAGGCGGCGGGATGGTAAAGGTCACGCTCACAGGCAAGCACGAAGCCAAGCGAGTGTCGATCGACCCGAGTCTGCTCAAAGATGACAAGGAAATGTTGGAGGATTTGGTGGCTGCCGCCATCAATGACGCCGTGCATAAGGTCGAACAGACCTCGCAGCAAAAGATGTCCGGCCTCATGTCCGGAATGCAACTACCGCCCGGCATGAAGCTGCCGTTCGGAATGTAACGCACGCAGATGCTGTATCCGCCTTCGCTCACGCTGCTCGTCGAGGCATTACGCTGTCTGCCGGGCGTTGGGCCGAAGTCTGCGCAGCGCATGGCATTTCATTTGCTGGAGCGTGATCGCCAAGGAGCCAAACGACTCGCGGATGCGATTGGACAGGCGGAGCAGAAGATTGGGCAGTGCAAACGCTGCCGCATGTTTGCGGAAACCGAATTGTGCCCGATCTGCGCATCCGCGAAACGCGAACGCGGTCTGCTATGCGTCGTCGAGTCGCCGGCGGACGTGGTGGCAGTTGAACAGTCCGGAAGTTATCGCGGCACCTACTTCGTGTTGATGGGGCATCTGTCGCCGCTCGACGGCATCGGTCCAGATCAATTGGGGCTGCCGCAATTGGATGCCTTGTTTAAACAAGACGAGATCCAGGAAGTGATCCTTGCGACCAATCCCACGGTCGAAGGCGCCGCGACCGCGCACTATATTGCCGAGTTGGCCAATCATCGCGGCATCAAAGCCAGCCGGATCGCACATGGAGTGCCGGTAGGCGGAGAACTGGAATATGTCGACGGCGGTACGCTCGCTCATGCGATCGCAGGGCGCCTTAAAGTCGAGTAGTTAGAACCTTTCGTGCGACGGCGCCAGTTGCCGCATGAGATTGAGTAATCGCCGGTAGCTATCGTAGCGGCGCTGACTGATCGATTCGTCATCGAGCGCCTTCAATACCGCACAGCCCGGCTCGCGTAGATGCAGACAGTTGTTGAAACGACAGCTGGGTGCGAGCGCGAGAATCTCAGACCAGCCGACTTGCACCTTGTCATCGGTCAGCGGGGGCGGTGCGTAATCGCGAACACCCGGCGAGTCGATGAGCGCGCCGTTGTTTGGCATATCGAACCACGCCGACGAGACCGTTGTATGGCGTCCTTCGCCGCTTGAACTCGAGAGCTCGCGCGTCGGTCGTTGAGATTGTGGCACGAGCGCGTTGGCCAACGTCGATTTACCGACACCGGATTGTCCGGCGAGTAGGATTTTTTTGCCGTTCACCCCAGCGCGTAGCGCTTCGAGTCCAGTGTCTTCTTTCGCGCTGATTTCGAGCGTGGTGTACCCCGCCCGCCGATAATCTTCCAGCCAATCCGAAACACCGAGATCGGACTTGTTGAACACGATCAGTGCATCGAGGCTGGCGTACGCCGCGCCCGCCAGGTAGCGATCGACGATATACAAATCCGGTTCCGGTTCGGGTGCGAAGACGACGGCCAGTAAATCCAGGTTCGCCGCCAACACCTCGATGCGTCCGCGGCTGTCCGTTCGCGAAAACGAAGTGCGGCGCGGCATCACTTCAAGCACCTGAAGTTCGTCGCTGTTGGCGGGCGTGCCTACGCGTACCTGATCGCCACAGACGATTGATGTGCGCTTACCGAAGACCGACGCCGCGATGCGGCGATCCGCCGTTTGAACGATGGCGCGTCTGCCGAAACATTCGACGACTGTTGCCGGCTCGCTCGTGTCTGTTCCCGCCGATACAGCGCTCGCGCCTGCACGCGATTTATGGGATGTCGGTTTCACGCGATGCTAGGTGCCTGGGCTCGTGTGTAATTGCTTTAAGTGCGCGATTCGCACCAGCGCTGGCGGATGCGAATCGTAGAACGCCGAATGCAGCGAGTCCGGCGTCAGCGTGTTCGCATTGTCCCGGTAGAGTTTAACGAGCGCAGTGGCGAGCTCGGTGCTGCTGGCATGCTCGGCGGCGAACTCATCCGCTTCGAATTCGTGGCGTCGCGACCACCATGCTCCAACCGGCGTCAACCAAAACGTGAAGGGCCCGGCGGCCAACATGAAGAGCAGCAGCGCCGCGTGTGCCGACGGCTGGTCGACGCCAAGCGCGGAATAAAATTCTGGCCATGACGACAGCGCACCCAGCACTGCAAATCCAGCGAGCGTCATGAGCACCGAGAAGATCATCCGGCTGCGAATATGGTTGCGGCGATAGTGGCCGAGTTCATGCGCCAACACACCCTCTATTTCGGCGACGCTCAATCGCTCGACCAGCGTGTCGAAGAACACCACGCGTTTGGTTTTGCCGAAGCCTGTGAAGTACGCGTTGCCGTGCGACGAGCGCAGCGATCCGTCCATCACGAACACGCCCTGCGCCTTGAAGCCGCAGCGTTGCAATAGATCCGAGATGCGGGCCTTCAATGCCTCATCTGCGAGCGGTGTGAACTTATTGAACAGCGGTGCAATGAAGGCGGGATAGGCCCACTGAATGAACAGCGTAAACGCGGTCATCAGCGCCCACGCATACAACCACCATTGATCGCCCGCTCGACTCATCAGATACAAGATGCCCGCGAGCAACGGCACTCCAAGCGCTAACCCCAGGGCCAGCTGTTTGACGAGGTCGACGACGAAGAGCTTTGGCGTAGTTCGGTTAAACCCGAAGCGCGCTTCGAGCCGGAACGTTCGATAGATCGACAGCGGCATGCCGATCAGCATTTGCGCGAAGAACACGGTGAGAATGACAGCCGTGCCCAGCCACGGCTGCGACAACCCGCTGTCACGCCAAAGGGAATCGAAATAAGCGATGCCGCCACCGAGCGTCAGCACCAGCAGCAGCGCGACATCGACGAGTGAGTCGATACGTCCGACACGTTCGCGAGCGACGGTGTAGTCGGCGGCTTTGCGGTGGTCGTCCTCGCTGATGCGCTCCGCAAACGGAGCCGGTACCCGATCGCGGTGCGCTTGGACCGCACGCGTTTGCCGGAATGAGAGCCAAAGTTGCGCGAGCAGGCTGGTAGCCACCGCGACGAGAAAAATTTGTGAAAGCCAGTGCATCGTTGCTGGGAACCCAATGAAAGGTGGTGCGTTAAAACGCAAGGTCCAAGAAGCAAGGACCTTTGGTGGTCATTGTAGCCAGTTTCCGACGCATCGCGGCCGCGGTCGGCCTGCTACTATCGATGCCCTCAAAGCGCGAATCTGCGGTCCGAATCTTAAAGTCCGACTCGGAGGCCCGACTCGTCTCGATTTGCCAATAATGGGAGTGTAGCGATCTATGCCTATGCGGAGCCCGGACAATCTAGTCTGGATCGATCTGGAAATGACCGGCCTCAATACGGACACTGACCACATCATCGAGATCGCGACGATTGTTACCGATAAGCACCTCAACCTGCTGGGTGAGGGTCCGGTGCTCGCCATCCATCAGCCGGATATCGTGCTCGAGGGCATGGACGAGTGGAACCGCCGGCAGCATGGCGGCTCCGGCCTAGTCGATCGCGTGCGCAGCAGTTTGGTGGGGACGGGCGAGGCCGAGCGACGTACGATCGAGTTTCTATCGCAGTGGATCGGCGCGGGGCAATCGCCGATGTGCGGCAATAGCATCTGTCAAGACCGGCGCTTCATGGCGCGTGAGATGCCGCAGCTAGAGCGCTTTTTCCACTACCGTAATTTGGATGTCAGCACCTTAAAAGAGCTGGCGAAACGATGGGCGCCGCGAATCTATTCCGGACTCAATAAATCATCGACACACTTGGCGTTGGACGACATTCGCGATTCGATCACCGAACTCGCGTACTACCGCGAGCACTTCCTGCGGCCGGAGTGACTTGAAGAAGCGGGCAGCGGTCGGTGATCGGCGGGTAGGACGATCAAGAGAATTTAACGCTGCGCTGTCTGTCTTGAAGTCTGTGCTAACCGCTAACCGCTAACCGCTTTTTCTCACTTCGCTATTTTCTGCCCCGCAAGGAATAGCCAAGTCTCGACGACCGTATCGGGGTTGAGCGAGATGCTGTCGATTCCCTGATCGAGCAGCCAGCGTGCAAAGTCGGGATGATCCGAAGGGCCTTGTCCGCAGATACCGATGTACTTGTTGGCTTTGCGGCACGCTTTGATCGCCATCGCGAGTAGTGCCTTGACGGCCTCATCGCGTTCGTCGAAGTGCTTCGCGATGATCGCAGAGTCTCGATCGAGGCCGAGCGTCAACTGCGTCATGTCATTGGAGCCAATCGACATGCCATCGAAGAACTCCAAATACTGATCCGCGAGCAATGCGTTGGTCGGCAGCTCGCACATCATGATGATTTTGAGATCGTTTTCGCCACGCTTTAGGCCATTGGCCGCCAGCAGTTGGGTCACCTCGCGCGCCTCGTTCACCGTGCGGACGAACGGCACCATGATCTGAACGTTTTTGAGCCCCATTTCTTCACGTACACGCTTCAGTGCGCGGCATTCGAGTTCGAAACATGGTCGGAATGATTCGTCTACGTAGCGGGAAGCACCGCGGAAACCGATCATCGGGTTCTCTTCGTGCGGCTCGTATTGCCGACCGCCAATCAAGTTGGCGTATTCGTTCGATTTGAAATCCGAGAGACGCACAATCACCGGCTGTGGCGCGAAGGCTGCCGCAATCGTCGCGATGCCTTCGCAAAGTTTGTCGACGAAGAAGTCGACCGGTGATGTGTAACCGGACATCTGCCGTGAAATCGTTTGCTTGAGTTCCGGTGTGAGCGAATCGAAGTCGAGCAGGGCGCGTGGATGCACGCCGATCATGCGGTTGATGATGAATTCGAGGCGTGCGAGGCCAACACCGCGATGCGGGATCGCAGCGAAATCAAAAGCGCGATCGGGATTGCCGACGTTCATCATGATCTTGACAGGGATGTCGGGCAACGAATCGAGCTCAATGCTCTTTTGTTCGAACTGCAACTCGCCATCGTAGATAAAGCCTGTATCGCCTTCGGCGCACGAGACGGTGACGCCCTGGCCTTCGGCGACTTTTTCAGTCGCATCGCCGCAGCCGACGACAGCGGGAATGCCGAGTTCACGCGCGATGATCGCCGCGTGGCACGTACGGCCGCCGCGATTCGTGATGATGGCCGATGCGCGTTTCATGACGGGTTCCCAATCCGGGTCGGTCATGTCGGCGACGAGCACATCACCGCTTTCCACGCGCGCCATCTCTTTGACGTCGCGAATGATGCGCGCCGGACCTGCGCCGATGCGTCGGCCGATCGCACGGCCGGTGGTGATGATCTTCGACTTCGATTTGAGCGTGTAGCGTTGCACGGTGCGGCCGGCGCGGCTCTGCACGGTTTCGGGTCTTGCCTGCAGAATATAGATCTTGCCGGTTTCGCCGTCTTTGCCCCACTCGATGTCCATCGGGCAGCCATAGTGTTTTTCAATGATTAGAGCTTGTTTGGAAAGCTCCACGATGTCCGCATCGGTGATCGAAAACTTCACTCGCTCGGCAGCCGCTACGTCAACGGTCACTGTGCGCTTGCCGGCTGTGCCGTCGCCATAAATCATCTTGATGGCTTTTGCGCCCAACGTGCGTCGGACGATCGCCGAGTAGCCGGCTTCCAGCGATTTCTTGTACACATAGAACTCGTCGGGATTCACGGCGCCTTGGACGACGGTTTCGCCCAGGCCGTACGACGAGGTAATAAATACGACGTCGCGGAATCCTGAGTCGGTATCGAGTGTGAACATGACGCCGCTCGCGCCGCGGTCACTGCGCACCATGTGCTGAATGCCCGCGGACAACGCGACTAACTCATGCGCGAATCCCTGATGCACGCGATACGCAATGGCGCGATCGTTGAACAGCGATGCAAACACTTCATGTACGGCCCTCAGCAACTCGGGCTTGCCGCGCACGTTAAGGAACGTCTCTTGTTGACCGGCGAAGGACGCATCCGGCAAATCCTCGGCAGTTGCTGACGATCGCACCGCGACTGCGATGTCTTGGCCGCCGCTCAACTTATCGAAGGCTGTGAGGATGTCGCGCTCCAACTGCGGTGGGAACGGCGTGCTCATGACCCAACCCCGGATCTTGGCACCGGAAGCGGCAAGCTTCACGACGTCGTCGACATTCAGCGTCGATAGCTCGGTTGCGATGCGTTTGGCGAGATCCTCGTGCGCCAAAAATTCCCGATAGGCTTCTGCGGTGGTGGCGAAGCCGGTGGGCACGCTGACGCCTAACTTAGACAGATGACTGATCATTTCGCCCAAGGACGAATTTTTGCCGCCGACGCTGTCCACGTCGTGACGGCCGAGTTGTTCGAATGGGATCGTATTAGTAGCCAAAGTCAGTCCTCAAAACGAAGGCGCGCAGGCCGTGCCTCCAGTTGAAATCGGTCAGGTCGCAGTCAGGTCGCAATTCCGGTCACAGTGTTCTGGTCGACCCGTTTCGGGTCGCCTTTTCAATCCGACTGGGAGCCGGTCCCTATCAAGTCTATCCGGCCCCATCTTGTTCCCATTCTCGTACTACCTGGCCGATTCGGTCTCGGGCGGTCGGGCTGCCGCAACGGGGCCGCTAGTATAGTGGGTTGGCGACCATGATATAAATTACTGGTCGCACCGCGATGTAGAGAAATTTTAAAGAGAGCGCAATGAGCCATCGGACCGTGTTTTTTGTTTCCGATCAGACCGGCGTCACGGCAGAGACGATGGGACATAGTCTATTGACCCAGTTCGGCGGACTGGCTTTTCGGCAAGTAACGCTGCCGTTCATCTCGACGACGGAGAAGGCCGAGGAGGCCGTCAGGCGTATCAACGCAACCGCCGTGTCAGAAGGCGTGAGGCCGGTCGTGTTCAGTACGTTGGTGCAGGAACCGCTGCGGGAGGTGGTCCGGCGAGCAAACGGCCTATTCCTCGATTTCTTCGACGCCTTCCTGACGCCGCTCGAAGCCGAGCTGCAAATGCGGTCTTCACGGACCGAAGGCCGAGCGCACGGCATTGCCGACATCGGCGCTTATACGATGCGCATCAATGCGACGAATTTCGCGCTCGCCAACGATGACGGCGGCGCGACGCAGGACTATGAGCGCGCAGATGTGATTTTGGTGGGCGTGTCGCGGTCCGGCAAGACGCCCACGTGCCTCTATATGGCGCTTCAGTACGGCATCTTTGCCGCCAACTATCCGCTCAACGATGACGACTTCGAGCAGAACCGGATGCCTTCGAGGCTGTCGAAGTACCAAAGCAAGCTGTACGGACTCACGATCGCGCCAGAGCGGCTGCAGCAGATTCGTAACGAACGCCGTCCCGACAGCAAGTACTCATCGGCGGCGCAAGTCGCCTATGAGTTGCGGTGTGCGGAAGCGCTGTTTCGTCAATACGGCATTCCATTCATCGATACCACCGAAACGTCGATCGAAGAAATTGCCAGCCGTATCATCGAACGAACGCAATTGGAGCGACGACTGCGGCCATAGCCCATAAGATCGTCGAGCGCCTTTACAGGGGCGTGACGCACGTCGCAACCGCAAAAATCCTGCGCGGCGGCAGTCGCGACACATTCCCGAAGCTCGGTTATAGTCCATACATCTTCATGTATCGCCCCCTCGTCCAGCTTCGAATCGCCGTATTGACTGAACGCGAATGAACGACTCGGTCTTGAACGATAGCTTGTGTGCCGCGACTTGGAATTCGCGGCCGGGCAGCTTCGTCGGTCTGATGACCGTCTACGAAAGCAACTACGTGCGTCTGAGGCAACTGATGGGCGATGTCCGGGATCTGCCTGATGAAGCCGTCTCGACTCCGCCTGACGATTGCGCGTTGTATCTGCGCGTCGAGGAACGCAGCCGGTATACGGTGACGTTCACCCTGACCTATCGCTTTCTCTCCGCCGACCAGGAAATCGCAGAGCCCGATCTTCAAATTCGCGTCTATCACGACGCGCGCTTGGCGGAAGCGCTCCATTGTTCGCGATGGCGGCGACACCCGACATTGTGTTTGACGCAAGCGCGCGAGCTACGCGTGATGCGGACACATGGCGATCAGCGCTGGCAGCGAAACATGATGCTGAATAAATGGCTCGACTACTGCTCCGAACGCGGTCATCGATTCACCGGCGCACACGCCTAAGCCGCAGCGGACCGCATGAGCGCTGCCCATTCTATTGCCCGATTTTGGCGGCGACTGCGCGGCCAGGCGGAAGATCCGCACCAAGAGCAGTTGCTGCGGCTCTATTGGAATCGGGCGGAGCTCAAAAAAGAACTATCGGATCTTCAGGATGAGCGCCAGGGATTGCTCTCCAAGCTCGATACTCAGCAAACAACCATTAAGCGCGCGAGCGAGCAGTTGGACGAACTGGCTGCCTATCTAGGCCGTCCGGCCGTCGGTGCGCAGGCATTGTTATATTTTCAGTTGCGCGCGCTGTGGATAGGGTGCGGGCGCAAGCTCAACCAATTGATGGCCGATCTGCGGCTGCAGCAGGAAGAGCGCGAGCGCAAACGTCATACTGCCGAATGCGCAACGCTGCGCACCGCTCAAGTCGCAGCGATCGAGGAACGGCTGCTAAATGCGCAGTCGCACGCGGATAGCCTCGAAGCCCGGCTCCGACTCGTGACCGCCAAGCTCGAAGCGGCCAAAAGTTTTTGGAAATTTCGGCAACGCCGTGAGTTGCGCGTCGAAGAAGCGCAAGTGCGTGCTGAATGGGAAAGCGCCGCGACTGCGGTCACCGACATTTCCGATGAACGTGCATCTGTGACGACTGCGCCGATGCCGGACTATCCGGGCTTGTCGTTGGACGGCAAGCGCATCGTCAATACGGCTGCGATTGCCTACGCCGAATGGTTGATTCTCAACTTGCCGAATCGAGCGCTCGCGCCGCTCGCGCGCCAAGCCATTAGCGTGCAGATCTACGATGCGAGCTTAGGGACGGTGGAGGAGTGTCAGAGGATCATGACGCTGGCAAAGACGGCGCTGGCGGCGTTAGAAGACCCCAATCGCTCGTTGGTGACGCTGAAAGAGCCCACGGAGCGTGTGCGTGCTCGCGCGATCTATCGGACTGCCCACGATGTGGTGCCGATGGGCGATTCTTTGGCGGAAATTCCGATTGTGTTGCAGGACGGGTCGCCACCTCTCGGTGGCGACCGCGTACCGGCGAAAATCAATGTCCTAGTCGATGACTATTGGTCGATCGCCCAAGCATTGCTGCAGTGAAGCTGCCGCCGCGCAAGGTGTGCTTTGCATAGGCTGAAGGCTGTAGCCAGATTTGGATTAGAAAAGAATCCTTCTGCCTACAGCCCACAGCCCACAGTCTTACCGCTAGCAGCGCAAGCGCAGTCTTCAGCGCGCACTCGGCTTCTGGGCGTCCGCCTGGAGCTTGGACAAACGCTGCTTGCTCCATTCATTGAGGTCAAGTGCAATCTGCGTCGTTTCCGTCAGGATGGCGTCGCGTTGCTCGTTGGCGGGTATGTCCGTCAGCGCTTTGATCGGTTCGATGCCCAACTGTTTGCGCCGGTCGTTCTCGTTCCCCAACCGTTGCGCTTCCAATTGCGTGCGCTCGTTTTGGCGCTTCTTGAGATTCAGCGAAACAGTTTTCTGACTGCGCGTCGTTTCGTAGATACCGATTTCTTTAACCAGCATCTGGAAGTCCGCGTCCGTGCCAACGCGCTTATCATGGGCCACCGTCAGAGGCTGGATGGACTGCGCCAGTGATGCGTCTTTGCCGAACGGCACACCATGAATGCGATCCCACGGCAACGCGTAATCCTGTGCGCTTTCGCCGACCTCGGTTTTGTCGATCGCCGATGGCAGTTCGATGTCCGGCTTGACGCCGCGATGCTGAGTGCTTTCACCCGTAATGCGGTAGTACTTGCCGATCGTGACGGTCAGCTGACCGAACGAAATATCCTGTCCGAGCGCATAGCGGTCGAGCGGATACAAATTCTGCACCGAGCCCTTGCCATAGGTTTGCTGACCGATCACTAAGCCGCGGCCATAGTCTTGGATAGCGGCGGCAAAAATTTCCGATGCCGACGCGCTAAATCGATCGACGAGGACGACCATCGGGCCGTCCCACGCAAGTTCTTCTTCCGGGTCGTCCAGCACTTCGATGCGGCCGCCTGTCTCTTTCAATTGCACGACCGGACCGGTTGGAATGAATAGACCCGTCAAACCGGTTGCTTCCGAGAGGTGGCCGCCGCCGTTGCCCCGCAAATCGAGCACAAGGCTTTCGACACCTTCTGTCTTCAGCTCGCCGATCAAACGGCGCACATCGCGCGTGGTGCTGCGGTAATCGTTGCTGCCCGAGGCGCGAGCATTGAAGTCTTGATAGAAGCTGGGCACGGTGATCACGCCCACCTTGAGATCGCGATCGCCGCGATGAATCTTGCGCAGATCCTTCTTGGCCGCCGCTTGTTCCATGATGACTTTGTTGCGCGTGATGTCGATCACTTTTTCCTGAGATCCCGGTGCCGCGCCGGCAGGCAACACTTGCAGACGCACGTTGGTATTGATCTTGCCGCGAATCAATTGCACGACATCGTCCAAGCGCCAGCCAATGACGTCCACGGGTTTGCCGGTTTTGCCTTCGCCGACGGCCACGATTCGGTCGTTCACGTTGAGCAGACCGCTGATCATTGCGGGACCGCCCGGCAACAGGTTTTGAATCGTTACGTAATCGTCGATCAAGCCGAGGGTCGCGCCGATGCCTTCATACGATAGGCTCATCTGAATTCGGTATTCCTCCGAATTGCGTGGCGAGAAGTAGTTCGAGTGCGGATCGAACACGTGCGCGAACGAGTTCATGAATATCTCGAAAATATCGTCCGCGTTGGTCTGCTCGGTCCGTTTCAGGACGCGCTCATAGCGCTTGCGCAGGATGTCGCTGGTGTCGGTCCAGCTCTTATCCGTAAGCATCAAAGACATCGCATCGTTTTTTACGCGGCGGCGCCAAATGTCGTTCAATTCCTCGGCGCTTTTTGCCCAAGGAGCTTTCGAGCGGTCGTATTCGAACGATTCGTCGATCTGGAAATTGGGTTCCGTCTTCAACGATTCGATGACGTGGGTGATGCGTTCACGATTGCGGGCTTGCAGGCGGTTATAGATCGTGAATACCGGATCGAGTGCGCCGGTGGTGACGGCGTCGTCCAGCTTGTAGCGGAATTGTTCGAACTCCGCGATATCGGAGGCAAGGAAGAAGCTGCGCTGCCCGTCGAGCGCTTCGATAAAGCGTTTCAACACTTCCGACGACAACTGATCGTTGATCGGCGATTGTCGATAGTGTTGCCGTTCGATTACCGTGCTCACCAGTTTAGCAACGCGTTGTTCGCGATCGGTCGGTGCGAGATCGGTTGTTGCGCCCACGGCGAGCGCGCGAGGTGCATCGGCGGTGCCGATCAGCACGATTACAAAGGAGACAGCCAGCGCTCGAGTGGCGTGCTGACCAAAACGCGTCATGCGCTTAATCCCTTGCTTGAACAGCTGTGTGGAAAGGGGGGAACCGGCATCTTGCAGGCTGGCCGAGGTTTCGGCGGAGGTCGTAGGAGCGTGCGCCGCGGCGGCGCAGCTGGAAGGGGAGCTTGCTCGATCCGATTCGTACACGTAGTTTCTCCTCGCGCGGGCGCGGGAATGAGTTAAGTATGGGGCTAGGCTAGAGATGACGTGCCCGGCAATCAAGAGTTCCGCTCACAAAGTTGCGAATGACGTCGCCGTCTTAGCGGTTGTCCGCCTAAGATGAGAGTTGCGCTGACACCTGGGCACGGGTGCTGTCTACTCCGACCGTCAAATTCGCCGTTATACGGCACATAGTCGAGCCTTAGCATGCAAAGAATTGCAATCGCCCGCTTAATGGGGCGCTGTCCCGAATGAGTCCGCTCGCAGTCATCAATGCGCTGATATTTGGCTCGGCGACGGCTATAGGGTTTGGTCTGACTGCCACTGCGGTTGTGTTCGCGGTGCTGCGCTCTGAGCAGCCCGCGCTCGAGAGGGAATTGCCCGTGCTGCTGGCGAGTTGTGCGTGGTTTTGGCTGCTGGCAGGGACTGCCGGTGCAAGCCTATATGCCACGCTGAAAAAGCTTTGGTGGCGCTGGTGGGGACAGGCTGTAATGGGGGCCAGCTTAGTGCTGATCGCATTCGTTTACTGGCCCAAGAGCGCCAGCTAGTAGCCCCGCTTGTAGCCTTCAGCGCCGACTGGTTGCTCGGCCTCGGACCAATGTGGTCAATGGCTAATCCTGCTGGCCGGAGAGGTAACGCTCAGACAAGTATTGCCCGGACAGGCGTTCAGCGTCGCGTGACGCGTTTCCACGCATCGTCTTTCTTGAAGGTGCCGCTATTGTAAGGGTCGAATCCCGAGGGCTTGCCGTTCGATTCCCGAGCGCGTCGCTTGTTGAAGTCCGTTTGCGGACCGGTGCGGAGTGAATTCGGGTCGGCCGGGAACCGCGCCGGCTCCTCGTCTTCCGAGATCTCCGGTTTGCGTTTCTGTCCGCCGAATAACTTTGCAAGCCACATAAACATTCCCGATGGATCTCTCGTTGCGCGACCGTTGTTCCTCCTTTGAGGGGATCAAGTGTTGCGAGCCTTTCTTGGCTATCGGCAGCTTTGCGCCTCTTGATAAGCGCCGCTCCCTGCATTGTGTCTCCGCCTTTTCCCGCATGCCCGTCAAGTCATTCATAGACCTACGGTTTAACAGCAGCTTAGCGGCGATCCGCCTCTGGGCAGCCTGCATTCACAGGAATTGTGAGCTACCGCACGCTTTCGTCTCTCGCGCTCTGGCAATGCGAGGGACCGAAGGGGGTTAAGACCCGACGAATGGCTCGCGCCGCTTCGCCGCCGTCGCCGGTTGCGCACGCGATCTTTGCGGCGTGTGCTCTGCGACTTTTTTTTCTGTGTCGTCAGGTGCCTGTGGGGCCGGGAGGCGTTGCGGCCGAAAAACGATCCGTAGCAGCCATAAAAACAGGTAGGGCGCCAAAACAATGAACCAAGCGCGCAACTTCCCGCCGCCTAAGTTCCGGAAAAAATCGCCATAAAACGACCCGAGATGCGGACCTCCGCCGTATTCGCCGAGGAGCGCGGTCCCTACGCCGTAGATCAACCCCGGCAGCACCAACACACCGATCGCGAGACTTGACGCTGCAAGGATCAATTCGCGTCGACCGCTGCGGCGAGTGGGCGTGGATGAAGCAGTTGTGGTCATAGTGGTGGTCTGAGGGAAGGCTGGACATTGTTGACGAGCGAGGTCGGCGCCGCAAGCGCGACCGTTGATTGAGCCGGCAAGCCCGGCGGTGGCTGTATGATTCGAGGCGCTGGCGCGGATATCATTCTTCCCCGGTCGGCTTCCGGGCGATTTAGCCCGGAAGCTATCTGGTCGACCATCCGCTCGGTTTGTCGAATCGAGTGGCGGGTGTCATTCGACTGCGCTCAATCTGGATTCTCTCGCTCCGGCTCAATGCGGCGGCTTCGCCAAAGGCGGATTTTTGACTTCGACTTCTTCTCCGGCAGTACTGCGCACAGCCGTCATCGGCGTCGGCTATCTCGGTCGTTTTCACGCCCAAAAGTATCGTCAGCTGCCGGGATCGACTTTGGTCGGCGTCGTCGACGCAAGTGCGGAGACGGCGCAGAAAGTTGCGGCGGAATTGCAAACGACGGCGTTCACCGACTACCGACAGCTGCTCGGCAAAGTCGATGCGGTGAGTATTGCCGTGCCGACGCCCATGCACTTTCAAGTAGCCAAGGAGTTTCTGGAAACGGGCGTGCACGTATTGGTCGAGAAACCGATCACCACGACGGTGGCGGAAGCCGACGAGTTGATCGCGATCGCCGCGCGCAAGTCTTGCGTGCTGCAAGTGGGACATCTGGAACGTTTCAATCCGGCAATCGTCGCTGCGGCAGGCATATTAAAGACGCCGCGCTTCGTCGAGTCGCATCGCTTGGCGCCGTTCAAGCAACGCGGAACGGATGTGAGTGTCGTGCTCGATTTAATGATTCACGATATCGATTTGATTCAGGAGCTGGTCGGTGCACCGATCGAATCGATCGATGCGGCGGGCTCGGCCATCTTCTCGGGTGATCTTGATATTGCAAACGCACGCATTCGGTTTACCAACGGCTGTGTAGCCAACACAACTGCGAGTCGCGTAAGTCTCAAACAGGAACGCAAGATCCGTATTTTCCAAAGCGATGCGTATCTATCCATCGACCTGCAACAAAAAATTCTCACGGTGATTCGCAAAAAAGGCGACGCACCGGTCGAGTCGCCTGCGCAAGTGGCTATCGAAGAGCGAACGTTCGATCAAGGCGATGCTTTGCTGGACGAAATCGAAGCATTTCTTCGTGCTGTTCGGGAAGGCACGTCGCCAGTTGTCACAGGGGAACACGGCCGCCGCGCGCTGGAAACGGCGACGAAGATCGCGGAGTTAGTAAAAACCAGTTAGGGCCGGTACCATGCGCGCCGCGCCAAGCGCGTCCACCGATCGCCTGTCAAAGTGAGCGCGCGTTTTTCATTCACGTTTTTCGAGTAGATGAGGTTTCGTATGACGAATTCCGCCGGAGCCGAACTTCGCCAGGCGGTCCGCGAAGAGCGACCGCTGCAAGTGGTCGGCGCCATCAATGCGTATACGGCTCGCATGGCGGAGGCCAGCGGCTTTCGAGCGCTTTATCTTTCCGGCGGCGGCGTTGCCGCAAATTCCCTCGGCATTCCCGATTTAGGAATCAGTGCTCTCGATGACGTGCTGACCGACATTCGCCGCATCACCGATGCGTCGTCCCTCCCGTTGCTGGTCGATGCGGATACCGGTTGGGGTGGCGCATTCAATATCGCTCGCACGGTGAAGTCGTTTACCAAATTCGGCGCGGCCGGTATGCATATCGAAGACCAAGTGCAGGCGAAGCGTTGCGGTCATCGGCCCGGCAAAGAAATCGTGTCGCAGGAAGAGATGGTCGATCGCGTGAAGGCGGCCGTCGATGCGCGCACCGACGATCAATTCGTCATCATGGCCCGCACGGATGCGCTTGCGGTCGAAGGCATTGACAAGGCGATCGAGCGCGCGGTGAAGTGCGTCGAGGCCGGCGCCGACATGATTTTCCCCGAAGCAATTACCGATTTGGCGATGTACAAGAAGTTCAAGGCCGCCGTCAAAGTGCCCATTCTCGCGAACATCACCGAGTTCGGTCAGACGCCGCTCTTCACCTGCGACGAGTTGGGGAGCGCGAACGTCGACATCGTGTTGTTCTGTTGCTCGGCATATCGCGCGATGAACGCGGCGGCCCTCAATGTCTATCAAGCCATTCGCCGTGATGGCACGCAGAAGAATGTCGTGAACACGATGCAAACGCGCGCCGACCTATACAAATACCTCGACTACCACTCCTACGAGCAGAAGTTGGATTCGCTGTTCGCTTCGGGCAGAGGGAAGTGAAAAATGGAAGTCGTTAGGGGTTAGTCGTTAGTTGTTAGCCAGAGACTAAGACTGCTCGTAGGGCTTCCCGTTTTCTCTGGCTAACGGCTAACCCCTAACGACTTCTTTTTCGCTTCGGCTCAAGCTAACGCATACTGAAACGAAATTAGATTACAGGTTGAAATAACGGTAAGACCATGAGCACTCCAGAAACCCAAGCCGGACCCAAGCCCAAGAAATCGGTCGCGCTCTCCGGCGTACCGGCCGGCAACACGGCGCTATGCACCGTGGGCCGCACGGGTAACGATTTGCACTATCGCGGCTACGACATTCTCGATGTTGCCGACCAATGCCAGTACGAAGAAGTCGCACATCTTCTGATTCACGGCAAGCTGCCGAATCGGGTGGAGTTGGGTGCCTACAAGCAAAAGCTCGCGCGATTGCGCGGGTTGCCGCAAGCGGTCAAGCAAGTGTTGGAAGCATTACCGGCATCGAGTCACCCGATGGATGTGATGCGCAGCGGGGTCTCTGCACTCGGGTGCGTACTACCCGAGAAGGACGATCACAACGCTGCCGGCGCTCGCGACATCGCGGATCGCCTCATCGCTTGCACGGGGTCGATGCTCTGTTACTGGCATCACTTCAGTCAAAACGGTCGCCGCATTGACGTCGAAACCGAGGCCGATTCGATCGGCGGTAATTTCCTGCACATGTTGCACGGCAAGCGACCTTCGCCGCTCTGGGTGCACGCCATGCACACATCGCTCATCCTGTACGCCGAACATGAGTTCAATGCTTCGACGTTCGCTTGTCGCGTCATCGCAGGCACGGGCTCCGACATGTATTCGGCCATCACCGGCGGTATCGGCGCGTTGCGCGGTCCGAAACATGGCGGTGCGAATGAAGTCGCGTTTGAAATCCAACAACGGTATGACACGCCGGAGGTCGCCGAGGCGGATATCCGCAAACGCGTCGCCAATAAAGAAGTTGTGATCGGCTTCGGCCATCCTGTGTACACAATTGCCGATCCACGCAATCAAGTCATCAAGGAAGTCGCCCGACGCCTATCGAAAGATGTCGGCGATATGAAGATGTTCGACATCGCGGATCGGTTGGAAGCGGTCATGAAGGACGCCAAGAACATGTTCCCTAATTTGGATTGGTTTTCCGCCGTGGCGTACAACCAAATGGGCGTGCCGACTGCGATGTTCACGCCGCTCTTTGTCATCGCGCGCACAGCAGGCTGGGCGGCGCATGTTGTCGAGCAGCGCATCGACGGCAAGATTATTCGCCCAAGTGCGGTCTACACGGGGCCCGAGAATTTGCAATTTGTGCCACTCGATCAACGTCCTTAAGTCCATTTATCGCCCTCTCCATGCAGGAGAGGGCTACTCTCTCGCTATGAATTCCGCATTCCGCAAAAATCTCCCCGGCACGCCGCACGACTACTTCGATACGCGCGCTGCCGTCGATGCCATTCAACCCGGCTCGTACGAAACTCTTCCCTACACATCGCGTGTGCTGGCCGAAAATCTGGTGCGCCGGTGCGATCCGTCGACGCTCACGGATTCGCTGAAGCAGCTGATCGAGCGGAAGCGCGACTTGGATTTTCCTTGGTTTCCTGCACGAGTCGTCTGCCACGATATCTTGGGTCAAACCGCGCTCGTGGATTTGGCCGGACTACGCGACGCGATTGCGATGCAGGGCGGCGACCCGTCGCTCGTCAATCCTGTGGTGCCCACACAGTTGGTTGTAGATCACTCGCTGGCTGTCGAGTGCGGTGGTTTCGACAAAGAGGCATTCGCGAAGAACCGCGCAATCGAAGATCGCCGCAATGAGGACCGTTTCCATTTCATCAATTGGACCAAGAAGGCATTCAAGAACGTCGACGTCATCCCGCCGGGCAACGGCATCCTGCATCAGATCAACCTGGAGCGGATGTCGCCGGTGATTCAGGTGCAAGACGGTGTCGCGTTTCCCGACACGCTCGTAGGTACCGATAGCCATACGCCAATGGTGGATGCCCTTGGGGTGATCGCCATCGGAGTCGGAGGTCTCGAGGCCGAGACGGTGATGTTGGGTCGCGCTTCATGGATGCGCTTGCCGGACATCGTGGGTGTCGAATTGACGGGTAGGCCGCAACCCGGAATTACTGCCACCGACACCGTGTTGGCATTGACGGAATATTTGCGTAAGGAAAAAGTGGTGTCTGCTTATCTTGAGTTTTTCGGTCCAGGCGCTGCGGCGCTGACGTTGGGCGATCGTGCGACGATCTCGAACATGGCGCCGGAGTTCGGCGCAACTGCTGCGATGTTCTACATCGACGATCAGACCATCACTTATTTGAAGCTGACAGGGCGCGAGGACAGCGTTGTCAAACTCGTCGAGACCTACGCAAAGCAAGCGGGTTTATGGGCGTCGACGTTGCAGAAGGCGGAATACGAGCGAGTGTTGGCGTTCGATCTGTCGAGTGTCGTTCGCAACATAGCGGGGCCGTCGAATCCGCACGCACGTGTGCCAACCTCCGAACTCGCGGCTCGCGGCATTGCCGGCAAGGTCGAGAATGAAGCGGGCAAGATGCCCGATGGCGCGGTGATCATTGCGGCGATCACGAGCTGCACCAACACCAACAATCCTCGCAACATGATCGCGGCTGGCCTCATGGCGCGAAACGCGGTGAAGCTGGGACTCGTCCGGAAGCCGTGGGTGAAGACCTCGCTGGCACCGGGGTCGAAAACGGTGGCGCTGTATCTGGAAGAAGCGGGGTTGATGGCGGATTTAGAGACGCTTGGGTTTGGCGTCGTCGGATTCGCGTGCACGACTTGCAACGGCATGTCGGGTGCGTTGGATCCGGAGATTCAAAAAGAAGTCATCGATCGCGATCTGTATGCCACGGCTGTGCTGTCGGGCAATCGAAATTTCGATGGCCGCATTCATCCGTATGCCAAGCAGGCATTTCTAGCGTCGCCGCCGCTGGTGGTCGCTTATGCGATAGCCGGAACGATTCGTTTCGACATCGAGAAGGATGTCCTCGGCGTCGATGCATCGGGCAAGGAAATACGATTGAAAGATCTATGGCCGTCCGATGCGGAGATCGATGCGCTAATCGCCTCGAGCGTGAAGCCCGAGCAATTCCGCAAAGTGTACGAGCCGATGTTCAAGTTCACCGTCGAATCGAATGTCGGCTTGAGTCCTCTTTACGACTGGCGGCCGCAGAGCACTTATATTCGCCGGCCTCCGTACTGGGACAAAGAGGGGCAGGGCGCATTGGCTGCCCGCGAGCGCACCCTCAAAGGCATGCGTCCGCTAGCGCTGTTGGGCGACAACATCACCACCGATCATCTCTCGCCGTCGAATGCGATTCTGCTCGACAGCGCAGCGGGGGAATACCTGGCGAAAATGGGCTTGCCGGAAGAAGACTTCAACTCCTACGCGACGCATCGCGGCGATCATCTGACTGCACAACGAGCGACGTTCGCGAATCCGACCTTGAAGAACGAGATGGTCACGCTCGATGGCAAGGTGAAATCCGGATCACTCGCGCGGATGGAACCCGATGGCCATGTCGTGCGGATGTGGGAGGCGATCGAAACGTATATGGATCGCGCACAACCTCTGATCGTGATCGCCGGCGCCGACTATGGGCAAGGCTCGTCGCGCGACTGGGCAGCTAAGGGCGTGCGACTGGCTGGCGTCGAAGCCATCGCCGCTGAAGGCTTCGAACGTATTCATCGCACCAACCTCATCGGCATGGGTGTGCTGCCCCTCGAATTCAAGCCGGGCGTCAGTCGCAAGACGTTAGCGATCGATGGTACCGAAACTTTCGATGTAGTCGGCACGCGGCAGCCACGCGCAGATTTGATGCTCGTGATTCATCGTAAAAACGGCGAGCGCGTCGAAGCCCCAGTGACCTGTCGATTGGACACGGCGGAAGAGGTGTCCATTTACGAGGCCGGCGGCGTGTTGCAACGATTCGCGCAGGACTTCTTGGAATCGAAGCGGTCGCCGCAGCAAGCTGCGCGCGTCTAGCCAATGGCGCACTTCCCGCAGATCAAGATTCCCGCGACATACATGCGCGGTGGCACGAGCAAAGGTGTGTTCTTCCGGGTCCAGGATTTGCCTACCAAGGCGCAAGTGCCTGGCGCGGCGCGCGACGCACTACTGCTGCGGGTGATCGGGAGTCCGGACCCCTATGCAAAACAAATCGATGGGATGGGTGGGGCCACTTCAAGCACCAGCAAGACGGTGATTCTTGCTAAGAGCACGCGGCCGGATCACGATGTCGATTACTTGTTTGGCCAAGTCTCCATCGACAAAGCATTCGTCGATTGGAGCGGCAACTGCGGTAATTTATCCGCAGCCGTCGGTCCGTATGCAATCAGCAACGGTTTGATCGACGCCGACCGTCTTCCAAAGAATGGGTTGGCGACGGTGCGAATTTGGCAAGCTAATATCGGCAAGACTATCATCGCGCATGTGCCGATGACGGACGGTGTCGTACAAGAGACGGGCGACTTCGAACTCGACGGTGTGACGTTTCCCGCGGCTGAGGTGCGCTTGGAGTTCATCGATCCCGCAGCCGACGAAGACGGCGCTGGCGGGTCGATGTTTCCCACGGGACATCTCGTAGACGAGTTGGAAGTGCCCGGCGTGGGCACTCTCAAGGCAACCCTGATCAATGCAGGCATCCCCACTATATTCGTCAATGCCGATGCCATCGGCTACTCCGGAACAGAACTGCAAGACGCGATCAACGGCGATCCTAAAGCGCTGTCGATGTTCGAGGCGATTCGCGCGCATGGCGCTTTACGCATGGGGCTGATCAAACACGTCGACGAAGCCGCCAAACGACAGCACACCCCCAAAGTCGCATTCGTTGCGCCGCCAAAGGACTATGTGGCGTCCAGCGGAAAGGCGATGAAGGCGGGCGACATCGATTTACTGGTGCGCGCGATGTCCATGGGCAAATTGCATCATGCGATGATGGGTACTTGCGCAGTGGCCATCGGGACCGCGGCCGCCATTTCCGGCACGTTGGTGAATCTGGCCGCGGGTGGCAAACCTCGCGCAGCCGTTCGATTCGGTCATCCGTCCGGCTCGCTGCGCGTCGGCGCGGAAGCTAATCAGATCGGCGACGAATGGCAGGTGACCAAAGCCATCATGAGCCGCAGCGCCAGGGTACTGATGGAAGGCACCGTCCGAGTGCCCGGGGATTCGTTCTAACGCCGAGCGGGTATTTCGTTCTGCGTAG
>Ga0193752_1000899_pt1 | contig 26566 bp, 20 predicted proteins | sample H1c1metaG_FD_144924 | JGI IMG/M metagenome (GOLD analysis project Ga0193752, IMG submission 144924) | Soil microbial communities from a riparian zone of the East river system, Colorado, United States - H1c1 | ecosystem: Environmental > Terrestrial > Soil > Riparian zone | place: USA: East River...
GCGGCTTCGACCGAGTCCGGATCACGAATGTCGCCGTGTCGCAGGTCGACTTGTCCCAACATCGGCGCGAGTCGCTCCCGCGAGCCGCGCGAATCATTGTCGAACGAGCGCACCACTGCGCCCGCGCCGAGGAGTGTTTTCACCAAGCTCGCGCCGATGAACCCGGTTCCGCCCGTCACGAGGATCTTGAGCCCTTGCAGGTCCATTCGAATGCTTTCACTCCGGATCGAGATCGATGACGCGGCGCTGTTCGCTCGAGCGCTGCACCGCATCCATCAAGCGCTGAACGCGCAGACCATCCATCACGTCTGGAGCGCTGGCACGGCCTTTCTGAATCCCATCGACGAAGCGACGCACGACCGCCGCGGTCGCGAGCACTCGCCCGTCGCTCTCCGCTGAGCTCGGCTCGACGCGACTTCCCACGCTGGCCCGGTCGTTCGCACGCAGAAACGTCTGCAGCTCGAACCCAGAGATATAGTCCGCGCTGCGGTTCTCGATCACGAGCGTGCCGCCTTCGCCGTAGATCTCGACGCGATGGCCGGACCCCTGATAGGCGTCGGTCGCAATACTCACGACGATCGGCAAACCTGCTCGCGTGACGAGCGACAGCGTAACCAGCGTATCGAGCGCGCGAGTGTCAGCGGCGGGCCGCTCGAGCGCCGCCGAGACCGACTTCACGGGGCCGAACAGCCACTCGAGGTAATACAAGACGTGCGAGCCGAACAGGTTGAGCGCGCCGCCGCCGGCTGCAGTCTCCGACTTCCACGTGTCAGATGGCTCGAGCTTCATGCGATTGTTGTATGTCTCGATGCGCCAGGTCACCGCGACATGACGTAACGTCCCGATCGCGCCCGCCGTGAGACTCTGCTTCGCGTCGCGAAACGCGGGGATCTCTGGAAACTCGAAGTCGATCGCAGTGACGACATTCGCTTGCCCTCGCGCCGCCGCCGCGAGCTGCTCTGCACCGGCGAGGGTATCCGCGAGCGGCTTCTCGAACAGCACGTGTTTGCCAGCCTGCAGAGCCGCGCTGCCGATCTCGGGTTGTGCCCTCGCGGGAACTGCGAGCGACACCACATCGATGTCATGGCTCGCGATCAATGTTCGCCAGTCCGTCAATGCGCGCGAAATGCCGAGCACGCGCGCCGCACTCTCCACGCGTTCCAACTGCCGGCTACACAACGCGACCACTTCACACCGCGGATCCTGACGAAACGCAGCGACGTGAACCGACCCAAAGCCTAGGCCAACTACGGCGACTCGCAGCGGCGCTGGGCCACGCTCCATGGCGGGGACTCTCACCCACCTCGACTAAGCGGTCAAGCCGTGGCGCTCTGCGCTAGGTACCGAGCTTGTGCGCGACCGAAACCACGAAAGTTCCCAGTCGCGATTCGAGCGGCGACCACCGCACGACCTGTTCGTACAAGTTGTAGAGCGGCAGTAAGCGCCGGGCATTCGCGCTCTCGATGTAGCGATACGCGATCCCACTCACACCCCGCACCCGCACCTTGCGAAACCCGGCCGAGCTCAGCTCACCGGTGAGCTCGGCGCGCGACAGCAACACCTCGTTGTCGGTCTTCCCGGCTTCTGAGTACAACGGCGAGCGCGGGTCTCGATAGAGCCACATCGACGGACTGTGCTGGTTCGGATCGTACGCAAACAACCGTCCACCCGGCGCGAGCAAGCGATAGCCTTCGCGGAGTACCGCCGCGCGATCGACTTGGGTCGGAAAGTGATGCAACACGCCCGAGTAGAGTACCACGTCATACGATGCATCAGGCAGGCCGGAAGCCGTGATGTCGCCCACGTGGTAGTGCTCCGCCGCACTCGCCTTCGATGCGAACGCGACCGCGGCCGGCGAGATGTCCATGCCTTCTGCCTTCACACCGAAGCGGTTGAGGCGGCGAGTGAACGCTCCCGTACCGCATCCCAAGTCGATACAGCGTTCGCCCGCGCGGGGCTTGATCCAGCGCGCGAAGACGCCTTCGAGCCGCCGGTACGCGACCTCACTCAGCACGTCGTAGTCGCCGTTCTTTTCGACGAACTCGTCGAAGAAGGCGACTTCATCTTGCGTGCGCTGGCGGCGCGCAGACTCGGCGTCATCCGAACCCTTACGCGTGTTTTTCGACATATTTGCGGGACTTTGGCACGGCGCTCCCGAGGGAGCAACGAGCAGCTCCGGCCGTCGCCGCTCATGGCGTCGAGACCTTGAGCTTGTCGATTATCCTCGGCGGTCCGGTTAGATTGCCGCGATGAACAACACAGTCGCCGGAACCGTGGCGATCGTCGGCGGCTGCGGTCACGTCGGTCTACCGCTGGGCTTGAGCTTCGCCGAAGCAGGTCGGGACGTCGTGCTGTACGACATCAACGTCGAAGCCGTGCGAGGCCTCGAGTCGGGCCGGCTTGGATTCGTGGAAGAAGGTGGAGAAGCGCTCTTGAAGCGCCACTACGGCAAGCGCCTCACCGCCTCGACCGATCCGCAGTGTCTGTCCACGGCCGAGAACGTGATCTGCATCATCGGCACGCCGATCGACGAGCACCTGAATCCGAAGATGGACACGCTGCTGAGCGTGATCGACAGCTTGGTCTCGCACCTGAACGAGTCACAGCTGTTCGTGCTTCGCAGCACCGTGTTCCCGGGCGCGACGCAAAAAGTCCACGCGCACCTGCAGCGCCGCCTGCCGGGCATCGACGTCGCATTCTGTCCCGAGCGAGTTGCCCAGGGCGCCGCGATCAAAGAGATCCGTACGATGCCGCAGATGATCTCGGGCATCGGCGACCGCGCCCTCACTCGCGCGCGGAACTTGTTCGAGAGCATTTCGCACTCCACGGTCGACTTGCAGCCGATGGAGGCGGAGCTCGCGAAGTTGTTCTGCAACGCTTGGCGTTACATCACATTCGCGATCGCCAACCAGTTCTACACCGTGTGTGCCGACAACGGGCTCGATTACTATCGGATCTGGGAAGCGGTCACGCGCGACTATCCGCGCATGCAAGGTTTGCCCAAAGCCGGCTTTGCTGCCGGACCGTGTCTGTTCAAAGACACGATGCAGCTGGCAGCGTTCTTCGCGAACGACTTTCCGCTCGGGCACTCCGCAATGCTCGTCAACGAGCAGCTGCCGCGCGCGATCGTCCGCCAACTCGCCGAGCGCTACGACTTGTCCAAGCTGACGGTCGGCATTCTCGGGATGGCGTTCAAAGCCGACAACGACGACATTCGTGAATCGCTCGCGTTCAAGCTTCGCAAGCTGCTCGCTTTCGAGTGTGAAGCAGTATTGTGCACCGACGAGTACGCCGATCTACCTTGGTTTCATCCGCTCGATCATGTGCTGGAGCATTCCGACGTGTTAGTCATCGGCGCGCCTCACTCGCGGTATCGTTCGCTCACTCTTGCGACGCCATTCATCGACATCTGGAACCTCCTAGGTCGAGGCGGGCTCGTCCAACCTTCAGTCTAGCGCGCGGCTCATGAACCACTCGGGTCACTCGCGACTGCGTACCGTGCTCAGCTGTAGCGCGCCGGCGCTCGGATTCTTCCTCGTGTCGCTGATCGGGCTCGATCGCATCCCGTACTTCGGCGGCGACGAAGCCTATCCCGCCAGTACCGCCTGGACGTTTGTGAGCCAAGGTCGTTTCGCCCGCGAGATCACCGCTGGCAGCCTCGGCACCAACGTCTTCGATGCCTACCCGCCGCTCTGGATCCTGCTGCTATCGGGCGTGTACAAGGTCTTTGACGCCGGCATTTGGACGACGCGCGTGCCGAGCATTGCCGCCGCGGCACTCACGATCGCACTGCTCTCCTGTGCGGTCCGAACGCTCACGGGCTCGAACCTGAAAGCAACTTTCGCTGGCGTCGTGTACGCGTTCGATCCGCTTCTGCTGCAGCGGGCCCGCATCGGACGCATGGAGCCACTCGCAGTATTGTTCGTGTGCGCGGGCATCTGCGCCACGTGTGCGCGCGGTCGACGCTGGTGGTGGTTCGCCGGATTGTGCTTCGCGTGCGCAGTCGCGAGCTACCAGTTTGCAGCACTGGCTGCAGCGGCGTGGCTACTGGGACTACTTGCGGCCCGCGAGCTGCGACGCGCGTGCTTCGTCGCGCTCGGCGGCGCGACCGGCGTCGCGCTGTGGACCGTGTGGGCGTGGGGCCACTGGGACCAGTTTCGAGCGCAGGTGCTCGATACCGGTCAGGCCTACACCGAACCCGTGCTGCTTGCGGTGGTCCACGAGTGGCAGCGCTACTTCAATCTGCATGCCGCTCTTCATGCGCCGACGGCGATCCCGTTCTACGCGCTCGCGCCGCTGCTGGCTGCATTCGCCTTTGTGCGCTCGAAGCTGCCGCTCGAGCGCGCGGTCTGCGTCGCGTGCATCGCCGAAATCGTACTGTTCGCATTCGTCGGCATGAAGTCGTCGGCTTTCTACTTCATGTTCGCGACGCCGTTCGTCGTTTTGGTCCTGTCGATGTCGATCGATGCGACCGCTCGCTGGACGCGCAGGCTCAGCTTCGCGCTGGCGGCGGGCTCCGTGCTCGGCGGCGCGCTCGTGCTCGGCGGACTAGGCTATCGGCTCGCGAAGGAATGGTCGTGTCGCGATCCCTATCGCTTCGACACTGCGGTCGGCCCGGTCCTCGAGCGTGCGATCAGTGCGGGCAAGACGGTCGTCGGCCCGAACGCGCTTTGGCTACCCACGATCCGCCGTGGCGGCGTTCACCGCGTGATCTTCGACGACCAAGGTGCTCAGACCGAGTCGCTGCTGCGCGGCTTCGCGGATGACGGCGCAGCGCTCGCAGCGGCAGGTGTGATCGCGTTCGACGACGGTGCCGAGACGCTGATCCGCCGCTACCCGGCACTGCAGCGCGAGCTGACCTCGCGGACGAAGACGTTGGATCTGACCGCTGGCTGCAACCCGAGCACGTTTGGAGTCACGTTCTACGAGCGTACAGCGGGTGACGCTCTGCACACTTCGGAGTAGGCTGTCCGCCCCGCTCCAAACCCTCGAGATTGCGCGAGCGAGCGCGGGCCGTGTCGATGATCGAGAGCGAAATAAACGACGTGGCGGCGAGCTCAGCGACGCGACGGCGCGCGCGCAGGCGCAGGAACTCCAGTGAAGGCCGGCAACGGACACGCGCGGAGCTAGCTGCGCTGACTGCGCTCAGCTTGCACCTCACGCTCGCCCCGATGTTGCTCGGAGGCGTTTTGCCTTGGGGCGTTCTATGCATCGCGATCAGTTCGCTCGTGTGTTCGGCCTTGGCTGCGTTCGCATACCGGCGCGAGCTCCGTGCTCCAGCGCCGCTCGTGTTCTGGGCTGCATTGGGGTTGGTCGCATACACAGCGCTTCAGGCATTGCCGCTGCCGTGCGGCATCGTCGACGTCCTCGCGCCCGGATCCGCGCGCAACACGCGCGCCGCGTACGCAGCCCTCGGCGTCGCCACCGGGTCCTCGTGCACGCTCTCGGCGGATCCGGGGGCAACCCAGGAAGAGATCGTCAAGGGCATCGCGATCATCGCGACGTTCGCAGCGGTTTGGCTTCTCGGTGCACACGGTGCGCGCCGTGCCGTGTTCTGGATGATCGCAGTGTCCACGCTCGCGATGAGTGTCGTCGCGCTTGGACACGGGCTCGCAGGTCTCGATCGAGTGTTCGGTCTTTACAAACCGGCGGAGGTCGGGCGCCAGCTTCTCCTCGCACCGCTGATGAATCAGAACAACCTCGGCGGGTTCGCAGCGCTCGGCGTGCCGCTCTGGATCGGTTTGTCCTATCGCGCGCAAGTGCGCGAGGTGCGCTGGTTCGGCCGGCTGGCGGTCGTGCTGACCGCGCTCACCGCGATCCTGTCGCTGTCTCGTGGTGCAGTCGGCCAGCTCGCCCTCGGTGCGCTTCTCGCAGTCGCATGCGTGCAGCTCGTGAGTCGCCGCCGTGAGCGGCAAACGGCTGCGCGTAGTTGGTGGTCCCGCACGCTCGGCCTCGCGCTCGCGATCGTGGCTGCGGCTGCAATCGCGATGTACGTGGACAGCAAGCTGATAACGCGCGAGCTCGAAAATCGTGACCTCAGCAAATTCGCACTCCTGCAACGCGGCGCCGCCTTCGCCTGGAATCACGCTTGGCTCGGCATCGGTCGCGGCGCGTTCTCGAGTGCGTTCGTCGGCGTCGAAGGCCAAACCGTCCGCTTCGCTTACGCAGAAAACTTTCTGATCCAGTGGGCGAGCGAGTGGGGCCTCCCCATCACGTTGGCGTGGACATCCCTGCTCGCGCTCGCGCTCGCGCGCACGGCACGGCGTACCCGCTCGCTCGCGCACTTGTGTGCGGGTAGCGCCCTACTCGCCTACTGCCTGCAAAATCTGGTGGATCTCGGCTTCGAGCTCGTGGGTATCGCGGTCGTCGCAGCTGCGCTTCTCGCAGCGATCATCGCGCCCAAGAAGCTGGAACAGACCCAGGCCTTGCGCGGCAGAAGCTTGCTGATCCCGATCACGGCGTTGTGCACCGCGGGTGTCGTCGTCCTCGCAACGCTCGGGCCGCGCTTACCGAGCCAATCGATCAGCGCGCTCGATGCTCGCTTGCGCGAACAGCTGCGTGTCCAAGACCGCTCGGGATTCCAGCGCACGCTCGCACGGGCACTGTCGCTCCACCCTGCCGAGCCTGTGTTCGGCGTGGTGGCCGCGAGCGAAGCCCTGAAGCATTCGGATCGCCGCGCTGGGGTCTGGATCAATCACGCGATGCAGCGCGCTCCAAACTGGGCCGCGCCGCACGTGCTCGCGTTCCAGTGGTTGTGGCGCGTCGGTCAGCGCGATCAAGCACTGGTGGAGCTGCGGCAAGCCGCTGAGATCGATCCGCGCCCGTGGCAAGCGCAAATCTGCTCGCTCGCCGGCCGCAAAGGTGATCCCGCGCTGCTCGCTGCACCGCAGGGTGAGTGGCGCGCGGGGTACCTCGAACTCGCAGCCCTTTGCCTCCACCCTACCCATCCGTCGGCGGCGGCGATCGACGACGTGCTGATCGACGAGTTCCCCGAACGGCCTCTCGCCTTCGAGCGCAAAGCCTATCGACTTGCGCTCGAAGGTGAGATCGATGAAGGGCTCGCGAGCTTGAACGCGCTGCTCGAACGGCAACCGGACAACCCGCGGGCGCGTGCGACTCGCGTGGAGATGCTGCTCACCGCAGGGCGGTACCAAGAGGCGATCGATCAGGCGGAGCGCGACTTGCCGCTGACGGCTGCGAACTACAAGCTGCAGATCCTACGTGCCGAAGGCGTGGCGTTCGCTCGGCTCGGCGACGTCGCCGGTGCCCAACGAGTGATCCTGTCCTATCGCCACCACAGCGCGGGCAGCGTCGAAGGCCTCGCCGACAGCTACGCGTTCGAAGCGGGAATTCAGCTCGCCTTGCAGAACAACAACTCGGCGCTCGCGGCGTATCGAGAAGCTTATAGTATCAACCAGGAAACGAGTTATCTCGTGCAAATCGCGGAACTTGCAGGCGCTCTCGGCGATCGCGCCCAAATGGTGTGGGCGTACGTCCAGCTCTGCGCACGCGAGCCGCTGACGGCGTCGTACTGCGCGACACGCGATCGGATCCTCGCTCCACGGCCGCGAGACGTCCGATGATGCATACTCGAATCTGCACATGACAAAACCGCTGATAGTCGTGACGGGTGCCGGAGGTTTCATCGGAGGCCACCTCGTCGCAGCCTTACGTCGGAGCGGCGACGTTCGCATCCGTGCCGTCGACATTCGGTCCGAGCACGACTGGTACCAGCGCTTTCCGGACGTCGAGAGCTTACAGCTCGACCTCCGCTTGCGCGAAGCCTGCTTCGAAACCTGTCAGGGTGCGACCGACGTCTATCAGCTCGCGGCGGACATGGGCGGAATGGGCTTCATCGAATCGCACAAAGCCGAGTGCATGTTGAGCGTCATGATCAACACGCACATGTTGCTCGCAGCGCGCGAGCACGGCGTGAAACGGTTCTTCTATTCGTCTTCCGCCTGCGCGTACAACGTGGAGCTCCAGCGCGCTGCGCAGGTCGTGCCGCTCAAAGAAGCAGACGCGTACCCAGCGCTGCCGGAAGACGGTTACGGCTGGGAGAAGTTGTTCTCCGAGCGCATGTGTCGTCACTTCACGGAAGACTTCGGTCTGTACACGCGGGTCGCGCGGTTTCACAACGTCTACGGTCCATTCGGCACGTGGGACGGCGGTCGCGAGAAAGCGCCGGCTGCGATCTGCCGTAAGGTCATCGAAGCCGCTGAGAGCGGCGAGCACGTGATCGACATCTGGGGTACGGGCGAGCAGACGCGCAGCTTCATGTACGTCGACGACTGCATTCACGGCATTCGAACGATCATGGACAGCCCCGCCGTAACCGAGCCGATCAACTTGGGGTCGAGCGAGCTCGTGACGATCAACCAACTCGTCACGATCGCGGAGCGCTTCGCCGGTTTCCAGCTCGAGCGGCGCTATGATCTCGGCGCACCGAAGGGCGTGAACGGTCGCAATAGCGACAACACGCTCATCCGCGAGAAGCTCGGTTGGGAGCCCTCATTGCCCCTCGAGCAGGGCCTGCGGCACACCTACGACTGGATCTATGCCCAGTTCCGGGCCCGCCGCTCTGGGCAGCGGGTCGCGGTTTGAAGCCGCTGGCGGCCTTTCCGAGGCGCGCACGTTGCAGACTTAATCATCTGTGATACAGCTCGTTCGGCCTGCATTTTAAGCGCTGAGACTCGCTTCGCGTGGGCCATAACGTGCTCCCTGAATTGCCGGGGCCGGCGGCGCATCCAACTCGGACGCAAGCTATCTTCCCCAGCGTGAACGGAGCCCGCGCGACCGACGTGGTCTGACCCGCTGCAGCGTGAATCCTTGAGTACCCAACCCACGAGTTTGTCCACCGGCCGCGCTGCCACTACGCAAGTGGTCGAGTACTTCGGCGTCCTCTGGAAGCGGAAGTGGATCGTCCTGCTCGTGGCCGTGCTCGGAACCGCAGCCGCGTACGCCTGGACGATGCGCCAGCCCCGCGTCTACCAAGCGGACTGTCTAATCGAGTACGACCCCAACCCACCGAAGCCGCTCGGTCGCGAAGTCGAAGACGTCGCATCGCCGATGATGTGGTGGGAGACGCGCGAGTACTTCGCGACTCAGAACAAGATCATCGCGAGTCGTGCGGTCGCAGAGCGCGTCGTGCGCAAGCTGTCGCTTCACGAGAATCCGGACTTCATGGGGATCTCGGAAGAGGAGCGGTCGACGTGGAAGCGCGCGTCGACCCTCGACGCAGCGCGGTCCCTGCAGCGCATGCTGACAGTGTCGCAAGAGCGTGAGACGCGGCTGGTCCACATCCTCGTCAACGATCGCAGTCCCGAACGTGCAGTCCTGCTCGCGAACACTATCGCGTCGTCTTACATCGAAAAGATCATGGAAGACCGGCTTGGCGCGACGACAAACGCGCTCGACTGGCTCGGCAAACAACTGGACGGTTTGAAGCGGCAACTCGAGCACTCCGAGCTCGCACTCCACGAGTTCAGTGAGCAGCACACGAATCTCGCCGTGTCGCTGGAAGACCAGCAGAACATCGTCGCCAGCAACATCGGGCAGCTTTCGAGGCAGCTGACGGATTCGAAAACTCGGCGCATCGAGCTGGAAGCGCGGCTCAACGAGCTTCGCGCCGCGAATACGGACGACCCGCTGACCGTGTACGCGAGCGTCTTCTTCTCGAGCATGACTCTGTCGCAGCTGCGCGCGACCTATCAAGCACTGCTTCGCGAGCGAGAGTCGCTGTCGGTTCAGTACGGCGAGAACCACCCTCGGATCGTCGCGATCGGCACTCAGCTCGACAGCGTGAAGAAGGCGCTACGTTCCGAGATCGACGGAATGATGTCCGCTGCGCAATCGGACTTGAACGAAGCGATCGACATCGAGAAGGGCTTGAAGTCCGCGCTCGATCAGGCGAATCGCATCGGGCTCGATCTCAACTTACAAGAGATCTCGCATCGCCGTCTTCAGCGCGAGCGCGACAACACTTCGAAGCTGTACGGGACACTTCTCGAGCGCACCGCTCAGACGGATCTCACACGTGCGCTGCAAGTCTCGTTCGTACGCGTGGTCGACCAGGCGCTCGCGCCGCAGTTGCCGATCTCACCGCGCGTGAACCTCAACTTGGCGCTCGGCACGCTCGTAGGGTTTCTGCTCGGCATCATGGCTGCGCTGACGCTCGATCAGCTGGATCGAACGATCCGCACGGTTGAGGACGCAGAGGCGACCGGAATCACGATCCTCGGCATCATGCCGAAGATCGATGAGTCGCTTTCGAGCAACGGCACGTACGGGCGCAAGCGGCGCAACGGCAAACCTGGAGAGCAGCTCGCGAATCGCGACCTCGTCGTACACACGCATCCGAAGTCGTCCGCCGCAGAATGTTTTCGCACGATCCGGACGAACCTGACGTTCATGTCCGCGGAAAAACCGCGCCGGACCGTCGTCGTAACGAGCGGCAGCCCGCGCGAGGGCAAGACGACGGTGGCGCTGAGCCTCGCAATCTCGCTCGCACAGGGCGGCAAGCGCGTGCTCGTGGTCGATACCGATCTGCGCAAACCGCGCATTCACCGGGCGCTCGGGACGACGCTTTCGAAGGGTGTGACGACGGTGCTCGTCGGGGAGAGCAGCGCCAAAGACGCGATCCAAGACACGCAGATTCCCGGCCTTTCTTTCCTCGCCTCGGGGCCAATCCCACCAAATCCATCCGAGCTGCTGCACACGGCGCAGTTTCGCCAGTTGCTCCAGGATTTGTCGAAAATGTACGACCACGTCGTGCTCGATAGCCCTCCGCTCGCGGCAGTCACGGACGCTGCGATCATCGCGCCACAGGTCGACTCAACGATTCTCGTCATCCACAGCACGCGCACGACGCGAGATGCGTTGAAAGTCGCGCTCCGTCAGCTGAAGGACGTGGGCTGTCAGCCGACCGGCGGGGTACTAAACGAAGTGGACTTGTCGGCGCATCGGTACGGCTACGGCTCTTACTACTACTACAGCAGTGAGGGCTACTATCAGTCCGAGGCATCCGAAGACGAGGCAGACGAGAAGCCCTCGCGCCCGATCGCGCAGGCGTAAGCCGGACTAACAGATGCTGAGTTCCGTCTTCGTATTTGCCGGATCGATGCTCGTAGCGATCATGACCACGCCCGTCGTGCGGACTGTGGCGTTGCGCCTCGGTGCGATCGATCGGCCGGGTGATCGCCGCGTCCACGGCCGCGTGACGCCGCGGCTCGGCGGGATTGCCATTCTGCTCGGGTTCTTCGCGCCGATCCTCGCGCTGTTCGCAGCCCAGACCGCCGTCGCGGACCTGTTCTTTGCGCAGCCCAGCCACTTCCTCGGATTGATCGCAGGCGGCCTGCTCGTCTGCGCCCTCGGCGCGCTCGATGACCTGCGTGGCGTTCGCGCCTGGCACAAGCTCTGGGTCCAATGCGCGGCGGCGTGCACTGCGTACGCCTGCGGCTTTCGGATCGATGCGATCAAGTTGCCGTTCATCGGCGACTTGCAGATGGGCTCGTTCGGCATCGTCGTGACGGCACTCTGGATCGTCGCGATCGTAAACGCGATCAACCTCATCGACGGGCTCGACGGGCTCGCCGGCGGCGTCGCGTTTTTTGCGTGCGTCACGAATTTCGTGGTCGGCGCGATCAATCACGACGTGATCGTGATGTTGTTATCGGCCAGTCTCGGCGGAGCCGCGCTCGGCTTCTTGCTGTTCAACTTCAGCCCGGCCAGCATCTTCATGGGCGATTCGGGGAGCATGTTCCTCGGCTTCGTGCTCGCGACGACGTCGATCCTGGGCAACTCCGTCAAGAGCTCTACGACCGTCGCGATCCTAGTTCCGTTCGTCGCGCTCGGGCTGCCGATCATCGACACGCTGCTCGCGATGATGCGGCGGGTCCTCGAACATCGCTCGATCTTCTCGGCCGATCGCGGCCACATCCATCATCAGTTGCTCGCGATGGGGCTCACTCATCGGCGCGCGGTCTTACTCCTGTACGGCCTGTCGGTGCTCTTCACTGCGAGCGCGATCATCGTGTCGGTGGGGCGCAACACCGCGGTGGGCGCATGCCTGATCGTCATCACGATCGCCGCGGTTGGCATCGTCCGTTCGCTCGGCAACCTCGAAAACGCGCTGCAACGTTGGTTGCGCAAAGAACGCATTCGTCCGGCCGTCATCGAGCACCTGCGCTCCGAGATGGCAAGCGCGCTCGAGCGCATCGCCGCAACGCGTGAACCGAGTGAAATCGTAGCCGTGCTCGAAGACTTCGGCGCACACGTTCAACTCGAGGTCGTCGAGTACACCGGCCCTTCGGAAGGTCCGCTCGAGTCGTTTTATTGGGCGAAAGATCGGCCCACCCCCAAACGATTGGAGGCAGAGGCGTTTACGTCCGTCACTGCCAGCTTCGCGGTGCCATCGCTCGGCGGTGTGTTGCACTTCTCATGGGCGAGCGACACCGGACACGTGCTGCCGGAAGCCGATATCCTTTTGCAGCTCGTGGCGGATGCGGTCGAAAATCGAATCAAGCGCGCGGCGGAAGCCAATCGGCCGAGTAGTCACTTGCGCTCGGTTTGAGCCGCGGCTTTCGCTGCTTTGGTCAAGGCCCAGCGATAGAACGCGAGCGGCGTCAGATATTGCTCCCACAAGCTGCGATTCGCGCGCTGCAACGCCTGAAATGCCGCGTCATCGAGGCCCCGATGAAACTCGGCCACTAGCTCACCGATGCGATCGATCGCGTCTTCTTCGACCCACACGCAGTGCTTCTTCCAGTCGATCTCGCTCTCGCACGGCAAAACCGCATCGCTGTTCAGATAGATCGGAATGCGACCGGCCGAGAGCACTTCGTAGAATCGATACGAGAAGTTTCCGGCCCCGCGCACGCACACCGTGTAGTCCGAATCGAGCAAGTTGCGCGCGAAGTCACTCCGAACCCTGGCTGCGATCGCTCGGTCGGGATTGAGCACTCCCGCAGCAGTCCCGAGGAATCGATTGTTTCGCACGAAGCGGCAGTCCAGGTGTTCGTTTGCCTCCAGCCGATCGAGCACGCGCGAACGCAGCTCGAGACCGACGGCTTTCTGGCTGCGGCCGAGCAGTCGATAGATCATGCGCAGTGGGCGATTGCCGACGTATCCACAAAAACCGATCGACGGCTTGGAGCTCTTGCTGCGGACTTCGAGTCGCTCCGCGGGTGCGGCCAGCATGTCCTCACACGGCGCCGGCATCGCGTCTTCGCCGGGCGCGCGCGTGCTCGCGAAGATCGAATGCCGGTACACCACACCGTACGGAACGCGAATCGCCCCCGCCGCATCTCCGGTCTTGAGAAAGATGAGCGGCAATCCGCGTGACTGCGCGAGCCGCATCACTTCGTCGGCGTGCTCGCCTGGCTCGTACATGTGCGGATAGAACACGATCTGAGCGTCGTTCAGGTCGACCGCAACGAACTCGGATTGCGCCTGCTCGAACAGCGAGCGGTAGCGAATGCTCCAGGGGTCCTCGCGATACGCTGCGAAGCCGTCGCGGACTGCACTGACGAGCTCGAGCTCCTCGACTCCAGGCTTACCGCGAGGAAAGTGCAGACGAAGCATCGCGCGAGACTATCCGCCGATCACCCCTAACGCCAGGCGAGCACAGTCGCGCAACCGGCCGGCTAGTGCAGCACTAGAGAGCTTTCACTCCCGCGGATCCTCACCGAAGTAGTAGTGCCGCACCGCTCGCCGAATCTCCGAAGCCGGCGCGAGCAACGGCCGCACGTGCATGCCGGTGTGCTGCGCGACCTTCTCCATCGCGCTGAAGTTCGTCGGGTCGTCCACCGCGACGTAGAGAATCTTTTCCTTCGTGCGCTCGATCCGGAAGAACACTGGGATCAAGTTGAGTTCCTGCGCGAGCTCGGGCGGAACCAAGCTCAAGAGTTCGCGCGTGAACTCGACGTAACCGAGCGATACCCAAGCCACGCTCGCGCGATTGGACAGAATCTGCGTGAGCTCGTGTTCGTGGATGCAACCACGACGCACCAAGATCTCACCGAGACGCCCGCCGAGCGTTTCTTGCTCCTGCAAGGCCTGCTCCAGTGCGTTTCGCGTCAAGAGACCCGCGCTAACGAGCAGCTCTCCAATGCGCACGCCAGCCTTTCCGCTCATCGAGGATCAGACTAACACAGCCGTCCAACCTGGAGTTTGCAGCACATGGCGTCGCGCCTTGCACTCGTCGCCCGCCGTGCTGACAGAACTCACACGTCGCACTGTGTCAGCTGTCGAAGGTGTCAGTTGTCGAAGGTGTCAGCGATCGTCTCAGCTGTCCGATGTTTCTCGCGCGCGATCGAACGCGCGCAACGCAGCGATGACTACTCCGCGCGGAAGCGAACGCTCGAGCACGAAGCCCGGCAGCATTGCCCACCCCGACTCTGCGCTGGCGTATTCGCGCAGCGCGAGCATCGATCGCGCGCACGCGTCCCCGATCCGATCGGGCGTGAGCGCCGCCGATGTCGCTCGGCAAAAGCCTGCCGGATCGAAGCTGTCCGGCACGCACTGCAGCGCGTAGCGGCTGGCGCGCGCGAGGCCGCATCGCTCGAGATGGCGCGCAGTCGCGGCTGGTTCCAAGCCGAAGCGCGCGGCGAGCGCGGGCAAGTCGCGCGGCTCGTGACTGCGGCTGTCGCGCCCGCCCCTACTCTTCACGAAATGTCCGACTAGATGGGCGAACACGTCGCGCGGATCGGGCGAGACGACCGGCGCACCGTAGGCGTTTTCGTCGACTTGGCCTCGCGCGAAGAGCTCGCTCGAGGGCATTCGGTATCCGCTGCGGGCGAAGAGCTCACGGTGCAGGTCGAGCGGCAACGGCCAGTCGGGCGAGCGCAACGCGGTCTCGGCGACGTTGCCACCGCGGCGCTCCCAACCCGCTTCGCCCAACACGTCGACTGCGCGCGCGTACAGCCAATCCGGCACGATCACGTCGACGTCAGTGATCGTTCGCTCGCTCGGGTCGGCGTACACGAATTGCTGCAGCCAGATGCCCTTGAGCGGCATGACTGGAATCGCGTGTTCGCCGAGCAGCCGCGCGCTCGCCTCGAGCACAGCGCGCCCGATTAGGTGGCTCGCCAGACCCCGGCTGTTCAATCCGGGCACAGACTCAGCGCGAGTCGTCGTCGCTCGGACCGAGCTCGTTCACGTCCGGCGCCGGTGCGTTCGGGTCGGCACTACCATCGTGCGTCGCGTGCAGCCGAGACGCGATCTTGGTCTTCACCGCAGTTTTTGCCGAGCCCACCGCCGTTGCGATGCCGGCGCCGAGGTCGTGCACTTCGGGCGTGTTCGCGATTCGCACCAGGTGCTCGCGAAACGTTCGATCACCGAGTCGCACGAACCACGCCGCGTAGAGACCGAGCGCCACGACAACTATGGAAACAACCATCTTCGCCACGGTGGAGCTCCTTTCCTCGAATCGAGAGAACCCTCGACTCTCGATTGCAGACTCGTCTAGCACGCCTAGCCGGGAGTTCCAAGAAAGCCAGACGATCGTGGCATCCGCAAAACCGCCCCGGCGCCTTCAGAACAGACGTTCCGGTACGAAAATGATGTCGCCGTTCATCAGCGTGAAATCTCGTTCGCGTCCCTCAGCGATCAGCCCTACGTGCACTTTGTACCGCTTGGGTTGGTCACCTCGCTGCCGCGTCACGATCGTGTCGTTGGCGGCGGCGAGCGGCGTGAGCCCGCCAGCGACGCTGATCGCCTGCACGACGCTCATGCCCGACATCCACGCGATGCTGCCCGGCTTCTGGACCGCCCCGACCACGTTTACGCGCTTCGAAGCGTATTCGACGACGAAGAGCGAGACGCTCGGGTTGCGCAGGATCTTTTTGTCCCGCAGCGCGGCCTGGATGTCGCGCGCGATCACGTTCGGGGGCTTACCTTCGACCTTCAACGTTCCGACGAGCGGAAAGTTGATCATCCCGTCATCCGCGACCTGATATTTCCCGGACAGCTCTTTCTCGTCATAGACGGTGACTTCGAACGTGTCGCCGGGGCCGAGCGTGACGTCGGGCGCTGGAAGTGCGGATTGAACGTCGTACCCGCGCTCACGCGTTCCACAGCCGAGGAGCGCAAGTGCGAGTCCGAAGCTGACGACGCGATTCGAGCGCATTCCGGTTCGCCGCCCTACGCTGCAGACGCGCTCAGAAGAACGCACGCAGACCGAGCCAGGCTTCGAACGTATTGAACTTCGCCGGATCAACCAACGTCTGGGTGCCGCCGCCGGGAACGTCCACTCTGGACTCGAACACGTACTCGGTCGTGTCGATCAGTGCAGTGAACTGGGCAGTCGCAGCCAGCCAGTCGATGAAGCGGTACTCACCATTGACGTCTGCGGAGTAACGCGTGTCCCGGCGTGGACCTTGGTTGCCTCGCGGGTCAGGGCCGAAGCTCAGGAACTCGACGGCGAGCTTCGTGCCCACGACGAACGCGCCGCCGAAGAAGTAGCGCAAACGCGTGTAGATTTGATTGCGCAGCACGAAGTTGCCTTCGAACGCGGATGAAAACGCGCGTTCGTAGCCCAAGCCGAGTTCGGATACCGGCGACGGCACCCAACGACCTTCGACGTTGGCAGTGAAGCCTTCGAAGTCATTGCCACCGAAAAAGCCGACCGCGTAACCAGCCGCGATCGTCGCCGAAATCCGCGACGTGATCGCTCCGTTGAAACCGATGCGTGTGGTGACTTGATCGTTGTCGACGAGCGGGCTTCTCAGCGGATCGCCCTCGCTCTGTTCGCGATTCGTGTAGGTCTGATGCGCAAACGTCGCGTCGTAAAACAGCGCGGACTTAGGCAAAAACTCCCACGCGCCCGTGAGGTTCACGCTGTGGACGAGGTTGTTGTTCTGAACGAACGCCTCGTCTTCGAACCAGCCGTAGCTCAAGCGATAGCCGAGACCGCCCGTGAGCAACCCACCGTCCGTCCGCGCGTCCAACTTTGCGCCGATCGTCTCGGTGTAGCGCGCGAAGCTCACCGTCGGCGCCGCCTTTACGGCGTTCACCGGCACCACCGTATTGCCGGGCCCGGGTTCATTCACCGGATCCGAAAACGGTCGCACCGATCGATTGAACACTTCGGTCACCGTGAACGACACGGGTCGCTCCGGCGCGAGCGTCAGCAGCAAGTTCACGTCGGTCGAGACGTCGGTGTCCGGCGTGCCTTCCGCGAAGTATTGAAACAACGACGCCTGCAACCCGCCTCTGAACGCGATGATGCCAGGCTTGAAACCTTCGTCTTGACCGCTGCGCTCGCCACCGAGTGTCGACAGAAACAAATGTGGTGCAACGCGCAAAACGACGCTCGAGATCCGCTCGCCGGGTTCTGCGTTGTAAACGTTGCTCGTGTAGCCGAGCTCGGTGCCGATACCCGGATGCAACTCGAAGTCGCCCAACCGAATGCCGGAGCCTTCTGCACGCTTACGATCAGACAACCACGACTGGGCCTGCGCCGACGACGTGGCAACCGCAAGAATCGAGCAAGCCAAACTCAGTACAAGCCAGGGGTGGTGGGAACCGCTCATGTCCCGGAGTTCTCCACGGGGGCCGGGAAACTACTCCCCCTAAGCGTGCCTAGAGCGTGATGCAAAGCAGTTGGTGCGCGGGCTACTTGGTTCCGCTCGAGAACGGAGGCAGCTCAGGAATGGCGCTGGGTGGCGGGGGCGTCGGTATCGACACGTCTTCTTCGTACGGCAACAGCGCCGTGTCGATCTCGGTTTGCACCTTCGTGGAGCCGGTATCGTAGATATCCTGGCCCACGCAGCGATTCGCCTCCTGGTCGAGAACCTGAAACTTCTGCCCGAGAACGCCGAGCACCGTGGCCTCGTGATTGCGCGTCTCTGGATCGCTCGCCGACTCGAAGGCCGACATGCGCGTCTGCGCCGTTCGCATGTTCGCGTTCACTTGTGTGAGCTTGTCGTTCAAGCACGTCACACGAATGATGTCCGCCTCGCGCCGCGCTTCTTCGAGCATTGCCGAAATGCGCTGCGCTAGGACCGAGCCGCGTTGCACGGCTGAACGTGCGGTCGCGACTTGTTCCGCGGACGTCGGGGCGGCACGCCGCGACGGGGTACCCGCCGGTGCGTCGCCCTCTTGAGCTGCACTTCCCCCAGTAGTCGCTCCGAGCAACAGCGCACCGAGCACTGCTACATTCCTCAGGTTGCTGCTCACTCGACTCATGGGACCGTACCTCACACGCTGGCCGAGTATAACGACCCGACCCTACGTGTCAATGCACAAGAATATCGGCGACTTACCGCGCAACGCCCGGCTGGTGACGGCTCGAGTGCACTAGTACCACGGAGCCCTGTCGGATAACTCGAACTGCGGACGGGCTTCATACACATAGTGTTGCTTGGCCGTAAGGCCACGTTCAAACGGTTCAACTCTGCCTTAGTTTTGGGGCGAGAACACGAAAGGATAGGCGTAGGTAACGCTGCCGCCTTCAGGACCGGGGTTGAAACGGAAGGTACTCACCGTATTGGCGACGCAAGTCCCGACCGCGGCGTCGTTCGTGGTGTTTTCCTTAACCTTCACGTCGGTCACGTTGCCGCGCGGCTGAATCGAAAACTCCACGGTGACCTTGCCGGCCAAGGTTGGGTTCCGGCGGAGTTGCTGCTCGTAACACATCTGGATCGCACGCAAGCGCGTCTTGATCAGCGCTACGACGACGCTCGAATCGAAGTCGCCGGAGCCACCGATCTCGTCGCCGGGAGTGCTCTTCACGCTGCCCTTGACCGTACGCTCCTGGACCTGCCCGCCTTCGCCGACCGCGTTCGTCGTGCCTTCCTTGCGCGCGAGGCTGCCGAGCCCCGACACGCCGCTGCTCGCACCGCCTGAGCGCTGTCGCAGATCGCCACCGGAGCCTGATTTTGCAACGCCGACGCCCATCGCTTGCGACAGGATGTCTTGTGCGTTGCCCGTCACTGCGCCGCCCGCAAGCACGTCCGCGAGCGCGCCGCCCGCTTCGCTGCTGAGCGCGCCGACGATCAAAGCCTCGGCGGCCTGCGCGGCTTCCTGCGCGATGCGCGCTGACTTCTCAGCCACGGCTTGCTGCTGCTCCGGGCTGTCTTTTTCCGGGCCAGGCTCCTCGGCCTTGGCCGGTTGTTTGTCCGGCTTCTTGTCCGGCGCCTTCGCTTGCTCGGGCGCAGAGTCGCTGTCCGACGTCTCCTCAGGCTTCTCTTCGGGCGGCGGAGTCGGCTCTTCGAAGATTAGATGCGCGATATCTTCGGGCACCGCGGCGAGGCCGCTGTCGATCGGCCAGTCGGCGTTCTCGAGGTACACGATGAAGCCGAACATGCTCATGAACGTGAAGACCATGAACGCCGTGAACAGCCAATCGATGCTGCGCACGAAGCCGGCGCGCGCTGCTGCTGGCAGCTGCGGGCGCGGTTGAACGGTCGGCGGGACGACGAACTGGAACAGCAGCGTGGTGTTGCCGATCACCACCTTGCCGCGCGAGTTGTCGTTGATCTTGACCTGGAAATGCGTGCCGGCATTGCGCGCCGCGCCGCTGTCCCGCATTTGCGTGAGGTCTTGCACGCCGCCGGGCAACCCGACGCGCCCGGTCATGATGTTCGTGAAGTTGAGGATGTAGTCGCCGCCGACGAGCTGAAAGAGCTCGAAGCGAGCGGGCATGCCCTCGGTGTGAATGACGAAGTGATTCTTCTCGGAGCTGCCGACAGTGACGCTCTCACGCCGGCGGATCACGCGCTCTTCGACGATCTTGCCGGCCTGAATGATGCCGATGCGCAGGACCTTCGGACCGGTCGACTTCGGCGCGGCCGCCTGCATCGCCATTGTCATCGCGCCGGGGCGGCTGCCCGCACCGGTCGTCTGCTGCGTTTCGGGAGTCTTTTCCGTGCTCATTCTAGGCCCGTGAGAGGCGGTCACAGTACCACCGACCGCCGAGCAGGGTCTAGCTTCGGCCGGTTTCGGATGTAGTTGCTCCGCGCGCGTGCACGGAGGCTCAGGTACGTAATCATCGCCCGAACGACGCGAACAGCGCGTCGCTCGCGAGCTGTGCCTCGCGCAGGCGCTGCGCGCCCTCGCGCACGAGCACGGCGTAACTCAGCTGACACGCGACCGACAGCGCGATTCCGACGCTGACCACGAACACCCCTCGCGTGAATGCCTGCCCGGCCGCCCACGCGCGGTCCAGCTCGGGATTGAAGCCGCGCCCGAGCTCCACCATGGCGATCGCCAGTGTGAGCGGAAGCGCGATCCGCCCGAGCGAGCGGATCGCGAGGAGCCCGCGCTGGGCTGCGAGCTCCAGCTCGGCGCGGGCGTCTTCGATCGCGTATTTCAGCTGTGCAGGGTCCTCGCGGCTGTCGAGCGCGCGGAGCACGAGCTCGGCAGCCCAGGCTGGCCGGAGCTGCAGCGCGAGCGCTCGCGCGGCTTCGATTTGGCCGGCTTCCAGCCGCGTCCGCAGCTCGCGTCCGAAGCTCGCACCGTCGAGTGCCGCGACGAACGCCACCGCGCGCAGCCGGAGCGCGATCAGTCCGAGCGCGGCCGCTGCAGCGAGGAGCGGCAGCGCGGTCCAGGCGTCGAGCGCCGGCATGTCAGAAGGTGTCGGTTTGAACCGAACGCACGACGTCGCGAATGAAGCTCGTGCGCAGGTCCATGACCTCGTAGCCGAGCTGCGAGCGGTTCAAGATGTAGAACGCGTTGGGCTTCTGCACGCGGCCCTCGATCTTGATCTCTTCGAGCTGGATGACCTTCGGAGCGCGCTTCGGCTTGCTCTGCGCTTGCGCGGAGCCACCGGCGAGGAGACCGAGCGCGACGAGAGCGAGGAAAATTGCGTTTCGCACAGCCGAACCTCGTTTCACTGCGCGCCTTCACGCGGCGCGCGTTGAGCGTCTTTGGCAGCTTTCGTCTTTTCGCGTTCGATCCGCTTTTTCTCGCGATCGATCTGCCGCTGCACGTCGGTCATGTAGGTTCCTGAAGCATCGCCCGGAGGCAACTTCGGGCCGACTTGAGAACGATAGGTGTTGAACTCGGTGAGCGATCGATCGAGCGCATCGAGCAGCGTCAAACCGGGGAAGTTGGCGCCGGCCGACATGTACATCAACGCGAGGTTGTAGTGCGCTTCGGGAAGCTGCGTTTGCATGCGCAAGGCTTTGTCGAACTCGCGCTTGGCGTCTTGCCAGCGTTGCATCGCGCGGTACGCATCGCCGAGGTTCAAGTGCGCTTGGACGAGGGTCGGGACGAGCTTCGACGTCGCTTCGAACTGCTCGACGGCTTCGTTGTAATTGCCCGAAGCCATGAACTGAATGCCGAGCGCCATCCGCGCTTCGGCGTAGTCGGGGTTCAGCTCGACTGCTCGGCGATACGCCGCGAGCGCGTTCGCGAGGTCCCCATCCCGCTGGTACTTCTTCCCCAGCATGAATTGCACTTCGGGATTGTTCGCGTCGATCTCGCGCGCTTGATCGAGCATCGAGTCCGCTAGCTCTTTGCGGCCCCGACGCGCACTGGCTTTCGACAGCGCGAGGATCGCGGGCACGAAGCGCTCGTCGCGCGAGAGTGCACGACGGGCGACACGCTCTGCCTCGTCGACCCGGTCCGCACGCACGAGCACATCGGCGTAGATCGCCTGCAGATACAAGTTGCGCTGCCACTTGTTCGCAATCGGATCGACGTACTGCACCGCGCTCTCGGGCGTGCCGCGCCGGAGCAGGATGTTCACAGTGCCCTGCACTGCCGCTTCGTAGTCGGGCTGAACCTGCAGCGCCTTGGCGTAGTGCTGCATCGCTTCGTCCGGCGCGCCGTTGCGATCGGCCATGACGCCCGCATTGTATTCGGCTTGGAACGACGCCGCATTGTTGCGCGGCGGAAGCGGCGTGCCGGCTTCAGTCTCCGGCGCGCCCCATGAGCTCGCGGTGTTCGTCTCGCCTTCGGGCGCAACCGCCGCGAGCTTGGGGACGGGCGGCGTCTTGATCAGCTCCACCGGCTTTTTCGTAGGCGTTCCGCCTTGCGACTGCTCGGTGCCGGGCGCCTTCGGCACCTTCTTGGCCATCGCAGTCATCGACTCGTCTTCGTCGCCAGACGTAGCGGCGGACGAAGGCGTCTCGGAGTCGTCGCCGCCACACGCTGCGAGTGCGGCGAGCAGAAGAAGCGCGATGAGCTGTGAACGCGTGGGCATCACTTCACCACCGGCGGAGGAGCGACGCTCGTCGGAATGTCGAGGTTGAGGCCGCGCGGAGCCCGCGTGAACTCGCCTGCCGCGTAGGCGGCGAACGTCGGGTCTTGCGCCGCAGCTTGCGCGACGCACTCTGCGATACGCTCGTCGCCGTACGCGTTGATGCGGTCGGTCGCGTCGCGCGTGTACTGATCGTCGATGTTGCCGGCGCGACCGGCGCGCGATGCGAGCGCGTAACGCGCGACCGCGAGACACTCGATCGGCCGCACCTGTTGATCGAGCAGCTGATGGATCGCGTCTTCGACTTGAACCTTGATGTCGTCCTTCGCGTAGTCTGGCAAACCCTTCATCTTCGCTTGCAGGTCTGCCGGAACGACGAACGGTGTGTTCAACACGGCGCGCGCGAGGATCTCGTAGATGCGGCCCTGTCTCACGAACGCCGCGATCGTCCAGTTCGGGCGCCGATACGGCGGGATCGTATTGTAGCCTTCAGCCTTCGACTTGGCCGTCTTCGCGCCGTTTTCGATCTGCGTCTTCACGCCGCCGACGTACGCGTTGAGAGTCGCCGGCTTGCCCGGCTGAATGCCGAACTTATCGAAGTCTTCGGTGCCTTTATCGACGAGCGTAAACTGCGCTTGAGCTGCGTGCTCCGCCGCGTATGAACCGGGCTGCTGGCCCGACTTCGCAAACGCAGTGACCACGTCGCGTAGCGCGGGGTCGTAGTCCTTCTCCGGTCCGGCTTGGCGCTTGATCTCGGCGATTCGCCAATACGCTTCGACGAGCAGCTCGCCCGCGTCCCGATCGACTTGATAACGCGTGATGAAGTCCTTCATCTCCTTCAGCGCGCGCGGCCATTGCTTCAACTTGAACGGCATCTCCGCGACGCGGAAGTACGCCGCACGCTTCTCGTTCGCGTCGCGCAGGATGTCCGCCGCGCGCTTGTAATACTGCGCCGCGCGGTCGTACTGCTGCTGGTACTCGAGAATCTTGGCCGCGTTGATCAGCGCGCCTTCGCGCCACTCCGCCGCCGTCGGCGCGGTCGACTTCGCAAAGCGATCCGAGTCCGCGAGGATCTTGTAGTTCTCGATCGCTCGGTCGTAGTCGAAGAAGCGGTTTGCGTTGTAACCGAGGCGGAAGTAGGCGTTGCCGAGGATCGCGTCGAACTGCGCCTGTTCTTCCGGCGTCGCGCCTTTGCGCGGACCGACTTCGTCGACGATGCGTTGATACAACCGCGCCGCAGATTCGAACCGGCTCGTTCGCTCGAGCGCGATCGCCGCCTTTTCGAGCGCGAGTGGCGCTTGCGGGTGTTTCGGCTCGTCGTTGACCGCCTTCACCAACTCGGTCGCAGCGCGCTCGTAGAGCTTGCGCTGATCGTCGCCCTGCGCAGCTTCCGCGCGCGTGAAGATGTCGACCGCGTCCTTGTAACGCAGGTTCGTGATGTCGGCGCCGGCGAGGCAGCGCGGCTTGTCTTTGTTCTCGAGCTTCGTGCAGTCGACCGCGGCCAGGGCCGACGCGTCCTTCGTGAACGTGCACTGCCGAACTTCGAGGTCCTTGCCGAGCTGGCGCACTTCGTCGGAGTGATCGAGCGCGACGGCCATGTTGCGCAGGTTGAACCACGCGATCTGCCCGGTCTCGTCGCCATTCGCGCCTTTGCAGTGCGCGTCGTACGTGATCAAGAACCGATCGCGCGCGAAATCCCAGTACCCGTAGAGGTAGAGCAACAGCGAGTTGTTGTAGAAGTAACTCTCGCGCACGTGTTCGGTGTCGTGCGCTTCATCGATCCGCGCGAGGTACATCTCGCGCGCACTCGCGAGCTTTTGGACCAAATCCGGCATGGCGAGCGGCCCAACTTGCGGTGGCGTGCCTGACGCGGCAGGCGGCTCAGTGCGCAGCACGATCGTGCCGGCCTTCGCTTGTTGGTCGACCAGCTGCTTCAGCGATTCGACCGCGAGCCGAGCCGCTTGCGACAAGTACGTGTCGTCGAGGTTCGAGTCGCGAACCGCCGCGTACTCGCGCGCCGCCTCTTCGTAGTTCTCGGACCAATACAGCGCATCGGCGAGGTTGTACTGAAGCTCGTACGCCTGGGGGTTGTTCGGGTAGTGCTGGATGTAGCCGCGGTACGCGAGCGCAGCGAGCTGGTACTCCGCCTGGGCTTGCTTGCACAGATCGAGATCCTGGTTCTCGACGCAGGTGCGACGCAGCTGCTGCGCGCGCTGATGGTGGTTGATCGCCGTGTTGATCAACGCATCTTCCGCGAGCTCTTCGGCTTGCCGCTGCTCGACTGGATGATCCTTGTTCGCTTCCCACCAGTCGCTGGCCTCGGCGTAGTTGCCGAGCTTCGCGCGCGCTTCGATCGCGAGCTCGCCCTCGTTGTGGCGCGTGTACGCCCGCGCGATCATGTTCTGCATCGCGGGCGCGTTGGTCGCCATCGGCCAGCGCGAAAGCGCGAGCTGCCAAACCTGAACCGCCTCGGGGTACTTCGCCTCGTCGAAGTAGATGTAGCCGAGCCGTTCGTACACGTCCGGCGTCCAAGCCTTGTCTTGCGGCAAGAGTTTTGAATCCTGGACGCGCGCGATGCCGGTCGAACCGCCTTCGTTCGGATCTGGAACTTGGTTCTCGTTCCAGTCGTCGTAGGCGAAACCGATGCCCAAGTACTGGATCGCTTCTTCGCGAAGCTCCGAACCTTTGCCCGTCTTCTTCCGCTCTTCGTCCGACCAATCGACGAGCTTCCAGAAGTGCTCCATGGCTTCCGGATAGCGGCTCGCGCGGTAGTACGCCCACGCGACCTTGTACAGAGCGAGGTTGTAGTTCCGGTCGTCCGGTTGCTCGAGCACCTTGCGGTACGCGCTGATCGAGCGCGACAAGCCGTGTTCGCCGAAGTCGAAGTCGAAGTGGTACTCGCCGATGCGTAGCCACGTCTCGGCGAAGAACTTCGAGTCCTTGACCGCCGGCTCGCAATCGCCGTAGGGGTCTTCGAAGTTCGTCGGTTGCCCCGGGGCCGGCGCGTCGAGATCGAGCGCAGGGTGCGCCTTCTTCTTGGCTGCGAGCGGGTCTTCCACCAGCTCGCTCGGCGGCGCTTCGCCCTTGTATTGGTAGTGGTTGGCGCAGACGAGGTTCAGCCACGCGAGGCGTGCCTCGTTCGACTCGCCCATCTCGTTCAAGCAGTAGCCGATCAAGTAGTACACGCCGTCGAGGCGCGTGTACTCGGGGAACTGCTTCACCAGCGTGCGATACAGATTGATCGTGGAGTCGAAGTGTTTCGTCGGCTCGACACCGACTTCATTGCCCGCGGCGAGCTCTTTGTCGCGCGCTTCCATGTACGCTTCCATCTCCTGCTGTTGCAGGATGGCGTCGCGCTCGAAGTACATCTCACCGAGCCGGAACATCGCGTCGGGCGTGTAACGTGCGTCGTCTGGATACTTCGCGACGAACTTTTCGAAGAGCGCGATCGCGGACAACCGCGCTTTGTCTTCGAGCTCTTCCTCGTCGTGGACTTGTCGCGCGTACGACTGATCTTGGGTGTAGCGCTTACGCAGGTACTCGCGCTGCAAGAGCGCCGCGAGCGTGTCGCGATACGAGCCGCCGATCTTCGTGAAGCGCGCAACTTCCTCGTCGAGCTCTTTCAAGCCCGCGACTTCTTCCTTCGTCGGCGCCGCCCGCTGATCTCGGATGCGGGTATCGGCCGTGTTCAAAAAGCCGGGCGGTGTGCCGGACGCGTCGGGCAAAGTCGGCGTAGTCCACGGCAACGTCCCTGCAGCCGCTGGCTGCGCGGATTGAACCGCTGCTGCCTCGGGAGCCGGTGGCGGCGCTGCAGTTTGCGGCGCCAGCGGCGATTGCGCGCGCACGCCCCGCGCGAACAGCCCGAGCGCAAGCGTCAGCGCCAACGCCGTGCCCCTCGTAATCGCAATCCCGCCCAGCCGCACGGCAGGCTGCCGCTCGCTACGCGCCGCGCCGAAGCGGCCCATCATTTAGTGCCCCGTTCGTCAGTGATCTCGTTGAACTCTTCATCGAGTGATTGCAGCGCGCGGTTGCGTTCGCGCGTCAACAGATCGATGCGCGTGCGATGTTCCTCGCGCTCCGCCCAGCCCACGTCGATCAATCCGACGTCCGCCTTTAGCACCAAGTCGTAAAAGCGGTGTTGCACCTTGCGAAAGTTCGCATACGTGATCCCGCCCACGACGTCTTCGGTCTCGCCGTCGAGCTCGACGATCCGCTGCTGGTAGCTGGTCAGATTCACGCTTTCTTCGTCGATCACCTTCTGCATGTCGGCCGAGCGTTCCGCGACGACCTTGTCGATCGCCTGGTCGTGCTGCGTCAGAAGAGCTTCAGCCACGTCCGCCCGGCGGAACATCTCGTCGATGTTCTTCGGGCTCTTGCCGCCCGCGAGCTGAATCAACTGCCGTTCCTTCGCGACGAGCTGCG
>Ga0193752_1000900_pt1 | contig 26525 bp, 29 predicted proteins | sample H1c1metaG_FD_144924 | JGI IMG/M metagenome (GOLD analysis project Ga0193752, IMG submission 144924) | Soil microbial communities from a riparian zone of the East river system, Colorado, United States - H1c1 | ecosystem: Environmental > Terrestrial > Soil > Riparian zone | place: USA: East River...
CCCAAAAAATGCCCCGGGGGAGCATTTTCTGTGCACAATCCTAAAGGCACCCCTTAGAAAGGCATGGAAACCCTGACTCAACCCCGGGCAAGCTCGGTCAAAGCGGTCACAACTTTTGTCACCAGGAGGTTTATTTTGGGCGCACCGAACATGCATCTCACCTACGATCAGCTGGCGCATCGCTTCCAGTTCCACCCGGCTGATTCGAACAACCGGAAGGAAGCGCACGAGACCGTGCGTAACGTTCTGCTCGACGCAGCCAACCAGATCGTCTTGGTCACCGGCCCACCGACCCGGGAGCAGTCGGTCGCGGTTACCAAGCTCGAGGAAGCGATGTTCTGGGCGAACGCCGCCATCGCTCGCAGCGACGGACCCCACACGTAGTCGCAGTTCCCAACCTGTACCCCAACGAAAGGTTTTTTCATGCCGCCCATCGGCGACGACAACGTCACCCACGAGGCCGAGCACGCCTCGGCCACCGACGCGCAGATGCGTCGCACCAGCACGCAGGCCGCCATCCCCAACGCCGTCGTCGCCGTCGGCGCCGCCCCGACGAAGGCCGAGCACGACGCGGTGGTGGCCAAGCTCAACCTGGTCCTCGGAGTCCTCCGCGACGCCGAGCTGATCCCCGCGGCCTAGCCGGCCAAGGACACTCTTGGGGGCGGAGGCTTCCCGCCGGCCTTCGCCCTCGAGACAAATTCTACGTGAGTGAAAGGAGTGTTGGACATGGCCCGAGCACGATCGTCTGAGAACGGTGATCAACGGCGCTCTCCCGCTCGCACTCCTGAAGCCCGTGAAGATGAGCTGACGGGAGTTGCGTACGATCTGGCTGAATCTCAGATCCGCAGTGGAACCGCGTCATCACAAGTTATCACCCACTTCCTGAAGGCGGGATCTCGTCGTGAGCGAATGGAGCAGATGCGCATGGAGCATGAGATCGAACTGATGGAAGTGAAGAAGCAGCAACTGGAAGGTCAGAAGCGAGTGGAGGAGCTCTATGTCTCTGCGCTTGAGGCCATGCGTTCCTACTCTGGGTTTGGGCCACAGCCCGAGCTCGATGAGGACGTCGGCTAGTCGGCAGTGCTACGAGCTTACCTTCCTGGAAGCAGGATGGGACCTCCCCGACCTCTGGGGTAACGATGCGGTCGGGGGTTGGTCGGACATCTAAGGAGGAGGGAAAGTGTGAGCGAAGTTCGTCCTAGCATACAAGTCGACCACATGACGATTGCCGAGTTCAAGGACGAGGGTTATTTGCAGGAGCTGAATCGTAAGTTCCTGCACCCGTTGGGTCTTGCCTTGGAAGTCGTGGTCGACGAGAACGGTAACGCCACCGAGTTTGGTGGGGTGTGGGATTTTCGTGACGATGCCGAGGGCATCATCTACGGAGGCGCCGGTCCTGACATCGTGAAGGCCAAGCGGATTCGGCACTACGAGGAGGATCGCAAGCCGGAACGCATCGCGCGCGTAGGGTACTGGATTCAGCCGGCTGATGCGGACTAGAAAGTATTCGGAGCTGCGTCGGCTGACCACCTTCGAAGAGCGCTTCGAGTACCTCTCTCTGTTGGGAGCGGTGGGTGAGGCCACGTTCGGTTTCGATCGTTGGATCAATCAGCGATTTTATCGTTCCCGAGAATGGCAACAAGTTCGTGACGTGGTAGTGCTGCGTGACGAGGCGTGTGATCTTGGCATCCAAGGCTACGAGATCCGGAGCCGGCTGTTGGTCCACCACATGAATCCGATCGTACCAGATGACCTCGCGCGCGGGGAACAGTGGGTACTCGATCCGGAATACTTGATTACTACTACACACCGTACGCACAACGCGATTCACTACGGTGATCAGAGCCTGTTGCCCAGACCCTTCGTCGAGCGACGCCCGGGGGACACACGGCTTTGGTGAAAGGAGGTCCGTATGGCGAAGTATATTCTTGACACTCGTCTAGGTGAGGACCACTACGTGGTCTGCACGGAAGCGATTCGTCGCGGCGTCATCGAGCCGGAAGATCTCAACGAGGGTCGACGGACGATGCCCGAGCAGTGGGCGTTCTGGCGTAACCAACCGCCGCTGGCGGCGTTTCCTTCGGCGAATGCTCCGCACATCTGGTTGCTGCGCAACTATCACGCGATCGACGCCAACTCACTCCGAGGAGCGGCGAAGCGCCTGGCCAACTTCTACAAGTCATTGGGTATCCCGGTGGTGTTCAACGTTCCGGGCGAAGACTGGCACGCTCAGCCGACGTCCGGTGGGCCGTTGAAGGCGGCGGCAGCCAAGATTCGTCGCGATCGGGACAAGGCAGTGCTGCACAAGGGCGAGCGCGAGAACGCGGTCAAGTTCTTCAAGCACCAGCTGCACTACATCCACGACCCGGACACCAAGCAGCCATACTTCCGACCGAACGGGACCAAGCCGGAGGACGGCTGGGGCACGCTGTTCGACGACGAGTTCGAGGCTGCGGTCCGCAAGTTCCAGCGCGACCACAAGCTCACGGCCGACGGACGCATCGGCGCGGTGACCGATCGCAAGATCGACACGGCGTACGCTCGGGCGCAGAAGCGTCGCAAGCGCCCGTCACCCAAGGAGCGGGCCAAGGCTCGCTCGGCCGCACACGCGCGCGGGGAGCTGTGATGACCCAAGCTCGCACGTTCAAGCTCGACGAAGCCGGCCAGCCCATGAAGGGCGAAGACGTCAAGGTCTGGCAGCAACGGATCAAAGGTCTGTTCAAGAAGATGGACATCGACTGTCCCATCGAACCTGACGGTACCTACGGTGTGAACACACGTTCGTTCACCGCCGCGCTGTGTCATGCCTCGGGGCTGTCGTCGGGTAAGGCCATGTGCAATGGTGTCACTTCGGAGCTGCGGACCAAGCTGCGCAACAACGACCTCACGCCCGCGCAACGGAAGACCAAGGGGTCCAAGGCACGTCGGGATTACCGACAGAAGCTGCGCCGGCAATGGGCGGTGAAGAAGGTCCATCCACCGGTCAACGCCATCCTCGAGGATTCGTGGGGGTATGTCCCCGGGGTCCATGATGGTCTCGACGTCATCTGCAAGGCCAACGCGGCGGTGTTCGCCATGGTCAAGGGGCGAGTGTTTGATGTTCGCACCGAGGGCTGGTGGAGCAAGTCTCCGTCTGGCGATGTCAGCAAGGGCGATGGCATCGTGCAGATCGAAGTGCTGGAGACGGTGGGGCCGTTTGTGAAGGGGATGCACATCGGCTACGGTCACTGTGAGCATCCACGGGTGAAGGCAGGCGACATCGTCGAGGCCGGCGAAGTCATTGCGTTGGCCGGCCTGGCCAACCTGTGGCACGTTCACCTCATGGTCAACGATGGCAGCACCACTCGAGGGAAGGGCAATCGCAATCCGCGACCGCTCCTCGACTACTCCGTCAAGCACGGATGAAGTTCGTTCCCAGTGGAGGCGGCCTGTTCTTGGCGGCCTCGGTCATCTTCGTGATCGGTCTGGGCATCGGCTTCTGTGTCGGACGATTCGGGTAATCAAAATGGGGAGTAGTTTAACTATGGGTCAACCATTGGCCACAGTGAGTCAGATCGACGTCGCGCTAAGACGACTCACTCAGCCTCGAGTCCACCGCACCCAGGAGTTGTCGATTGAGTTTGGTCGGGACAAGCTTCCCGGCAGCTTGGTCTTGTCTCTTGGACTGCGTGAGACGTGGCTGCGCAATATTCTGGGGGGCGCCAAGCAAGTCGGCGGTCGGTGGGTGGGTCTTGATCCCGAGACCGACTGGGCAGAGATGGATGCCGGCGCCCTGCAGATCAGCAAACGCTATCACAAGGATGCGCTGCTGGAGATGGAGGGGGCGCTCTCGGGTACCTGGGCACTGATCGAGGGTGCCAACGCGTATGACAAGGGCTTTGTGCCCACCTTCCGAGATGCGGTCCCGTTCGTCTTGCAAGAGATGGCGGACTCTCTCGATTTCGCGCGTGCGCAGGAGGTTCCGGAAAGCATGCGTCAACGATTTGCCGTTGCGGCGCACAATGCCGGAAGAGGCGGGGCTTTGTCCGGTTTCCGAGCCGGAGACATCGATCGCAACACCGCCGGCGGCGACTACTCGTCGTGGGTTCTGGATGCCAACGGGAAGGTTCAGCACTGGCTCGAGGCGCATCTGAACTGGAAGATCTAGTACCTGACCAGCTTATCTGCAAGGAGACGACTTCATGGCCAACAAGAGCGCTGCCGCGAAGAAGCGCAGCGAGGCGGCGAAGAAGGCTGCCGAGACGCGGAAGAAGAACGAGGAGGAGGCCCAGGCTGCCGAAGCGGAAGCCGCCAAGGCGAAGGCCGCCGAGGAAGAGACTCCTCCGACCGAAGAGAACCCGCCCAACCCCGGTGACGACACCCCTTCCGCCGAGGACACCCCTCCCGCTGAGGATGAGGATCAGGAGACCGTGGAAGCGGTCGAGTCGGAGCCTGACTACGAGATGACCGAGGAGGAGACCACCGGGCTGTCTGAGTATCAGCCGAAGCATCCGGTACTTGAGGCCGCCGGTCAGGATCAGCATGCCGTGGAAGAGCATCGGCAGGCCCAGCTCGCGGATCAGCGGGAGGATCACAACTACCGAACGGCAGGCTGGTAGTACCGACACCGTTGTGGTCCTGTCAATCGGATGTCGCTCTCCGATGCACGGCGCCACCGCCAGCGAGCTGAAGGACTGGGATAGGTTCGCTTCAATCTACAAAGGAGTGATATTCGTGCAGGACGAGACGCCGCAGGACTCGCAGCAGGAGGCCACCGAGGACTCGGGGCTGCAGACGCCTCAGCCGGACCAGCCACATCCGCCGGTCAGCGAGACTGTCGAGTCGGAGGACGAGACGCTCGACACCGCGGACTCCGACGAGGATGACGACTCCGACGACGGGGAGTAGCCCAAGCCAAGACGAGAAAGGGGGTGGAGAATGGAACAGAGCATCCTGAAGAGCACCAAGAAGATTCTGGGCGTGGGCCCCGATGACGAATCGTTCGATCTCGACATCATCACCCATATCAACGCGGAGTTCTCCATCCTCTCCGATCTGGGTGTGGGACCCGACGAAGGCTTCGTCATCGAGGACGACACGGTCCAGTGGGCAACGTATTTTCCCGACGAGGAAGATCCGGTCAAGCTGAAGATCTGGATGAGCAAAGTCAAGGCCTGCGTGTGGATGCGCACTCGACTGTTGTTCGATCCGCCTACGTCGTCATATCACCTGGACGCACTCAAGGCACAGCTGCTGGAGCAAGAGTGGCGCCTCAGTGCCAACCGCGAAGCGGTCGAGTACGTCGATCCTGCTCCGCGTGAGACGGATGACGACGAGCCGGCCGATACGACACCGGTGTTCGACGGCGGTGAGATCTAGGCCATGGCTGTCACGTTCAAACTCAAGCGGGGTCTCTCCGACGAGTGGGAAACCAAGAATCCCATTCTCGCGGCGGGTGAACCGGGTGTCGAGAAGGACACCAGTCTGTTGAAGATTGGCGACGGCACGACGCCGTGGAACTCACTGCCATATTCCGTCGGTGGCGGAGGAGAACCCGGCCCCGAAGGCGCTGAAGGACCGGAAGGTCCAGAGGGACCCCAGGGTACTCAGGGGATTCAGGGACCTCGTGGTTTGACAGGTCCGGAAGGCAGCCTTGGTCCGGAGGGTCCCGAAGGCCCAGAAGGACCAACCGGCCCAACTGGCTCAGAGGGTCCTCGCGGGTTCAAGGGGGATCCGGGGGACGACGGTGCCGACGGAGTTGCCGGCGCTGACGGTACCGACGGAGTTGCCGGCGCTGACGGTACCGACGGAGTTGCCGGCGCTGATGGCGCCGAGGGTCCTGCCGGCCCAGAAGGTCCGGCTGGTGATATTGGTCCAGAGGGTCCGCAAGGTCCCGAAGGTCCTGCCGGCCCAGAAGGCCCGGAAGGTCCTGCTGGCCCAGAAGGCGATGCCGGCCCCGAAGGCCCTGAAGGTCCGGAAGGATCCGGTGGCGGTGGTAGCAGCATGGAGGTGCATGCTTCTATCTCGGCACGTCCGGCCGCATCAACCGTTCCGTATACTTTCATCGTAGTCACTGATCAGCCTCCTGATTCGAAGCTGCAGTGGTCGGATGGCACGAAGTGGTATGCGGTGGCGACGGGAGCTGAGGTTCCGGACACCCTGGATCTGTTCTTCACCGCCAATGGCGACACCAACGGTCTCATCTACTGGCTGGGTACTCGGAGTGGTGGCTTTGCCACACCGGTCCCGACCTCGATCGGTTTGTCCCTCGACGGAACTCAGCTCAAGCTCGATGCGTCGTCGGCGGAAGCCAGTTTGAATCAGCTCTATGCTCTGGTCGATCGTACGGCGAACGTATTCGCAACGAACAACGTCGCCGGTCCGACCATTCGCTTCGATCTGAAGAATCGAAAGATGAAGGTCAACCGATACGCGCTGCGCGCGCGTCAGGACGCGGTCGGCAACATGCCGAGAAACTGGGTGCTCGAAGCATCGAATGACGCATCCAGCTGGACGACGTTGAAGACGCACGCAGCGGACACCACGCTGACCACAGCATCACAGTGGGCTTCGTTCGCGATTACCAATACGGATTCATGGCGTTATCTACGCTTGCGCGGTACGGGCGTGGACAGCAGCGGAAGCGCGCAGTACATCGTGCTCGGTGAAGTCGAGTTCTATGGAACCTTGACGCTCTGATGAGAAACGAAAGGAGTTGAGTACATGAGTAACCTCGTCATCGTCGCCATTCCGGATGAGAACGATCGCGTTTGGAAGGTCTCGAGTGAGAAGATCCCCCATCTCACCCTGTTGCACTTGGGTGATTCGGATGACGTGGCGAACCTCGATCAAATCATGCTCTTCGCGGAGCATGCGGCCAACACGACGCTGCGGAGGTTCTACCTACCGGTGGATCGTCGCGGTGAACTGGGCGATGCCAAGGCGGACGTGCTCTTCTTTAAGAAGGGACGTTACGACTACAAGGCGGTTCGGGATTTCCGGGTTCAGCTGCTGAAGGACGACAACATCCGGACAGCCAACGATTCGGTCGCACAGTTCGAGGGCCCATGGAATCCCCATCTGACGTTGGGGTATCCGGACAAGCCGGCCAAGCCCGATGCCACCGATCGCGACTTCGGGTTCTACGACGTCGGTTTCAACAAGATCGCCGTGTGGGTCGACAACTACGACGGCCCGGAGTTCCTGCTCAAGGACTACTGGGACGAGTGGGAGGCGCTGGAGTCCGTGCCCATGGATGTCGCCATGAGCGATATTCGTCCGCTGGATCCTGTCGCCCATACCTCCGATGTAGGCGCCAAGTTTCTGGCACACTACGGGGTTAGGGGCATGAAGTGGGGGGAGCGCAAGGTAGGAGAACCAAATGGCTGGCTGGACCCCTCCGGTCGTGAGGTCAGCTCAGATATCTCTAAGGCAGCGATCGGTGTCATCGTGCCTGTCGTTGCTCCGCTCACCATTCCGGCACAGGTTCGCTTGATTCGAGGTGGAGCTCGCGCACTTAAGGCGCGCTCACTTCACAAGGAGGAGCAGAAGTTCGAGAAGGTCGCCAAGTCACAGGAAGGCTTCGTCGCAATTCACAACGGAGCCGCCGCTAAGATCAACCGCGACATCGGTCCGCTCAACGCAAAGCATCCGGGGGATTTGACCAAGGATTCCGCCAAGCAGAAGGCGTATGACAAAGACGTCACGAAGCTGATGCAGGATGCTTACCGCGAGTCAGCCAATTCGCTTACCAACAAGCGAGGCACCAAGCACGTCGATCTCGAATTCCACAACGACGGCATGGACTTCACCATCAAGGTGAAGGACGGTCCGCCGATCCCCACGGTGGAGCGAGTCAAGCACGCTGCCGAAGACGAAGGTCCGAGTGAGGCCACGTTCAAGGGAAAGATCAAGCGCGACGCCACCGGTCATATCGTCGGACTGAACTTCGACGACTTCGATCAGGTCGTGGAGCACTCGGCAGTCGATGTAGGTGCCGAGTTCGTTCTCGAACACGTCGGCGTCAAGGGCATGCGCTGGGGGGTGCGCAAGGAAGAGCCGGCGGCGGTGGGAGTCACCGCCACCTCGGTCGTCCCACACGGGGCGCGGCGCAAGACCAAGATCAAGACCGAGGGTGGGGAGAACCATCCGGCCAGCCAGGACGCCGTCAAGGTGGCTGTGGCCAAGGCTAAGCTCAGGAAGAGTGGTACCTCAGCGCTGAGCAACCAGGAGTTGCAGGAGCTCCAGACTCGAATGAACCTGGAGCGCAACGTCAGTCAGCTCGTGGGTGGAAGCACGGCAATCGGTCGCGGACGCAAGTTCGTCAAGGATCTCACCGGCGCCAACAAGGAGTTCAACGAGACGATCGGTACGGGCATCCAGTCGGCTCGTCTCGTCAAGCAAGTGCGATAAAAGGGGGTGTTCGTTTGGGTCTCGCTCTGATTCTCATCGGACTCGTCGTGTTGGTCCTGTGGTCGACACTGCTCGGGGGTCTCCTGATCATCGTCGGGATTGCCCTGTTGTTCGTGCCGAACACGTACGGCTATTCGTCATGGCGAGGCCGTAGGGGACCACCGTAATAGAAAGGAGGGGTAAGTGGCACTGTCCAACTCAGCAGTCCCGGTGTACTACGGGCAGTTTCGCCACGCGGTGATGCGCGGAGAAATTCCGGTCAACCGGGAGATCTCTATGGAGATGAACCGGATCGACGCGCTTGTCACAAACCCCAACATCTACTACGACGATCAGGCGGTGGAGGGTTTTCTGCGCTTCTGCGAAGGGGAGATGACCCTGACGGAAGGCAGTGACCTCCACCTCCTGTTCACGTTCAAACTGTGGTCCGAGCAGATCTTTGGCTGGTACTACTTTGTGAACCGGTCGGTCTACGTCCCCTCGGACGGTAACCACGGTGGCCACTACGAGACCCGAACGGTCAAGATTCGACTGATCAAGAAGTTCTATCTGATCGTGGCCCGAGGGTCGGCCAAGTCGATGTTTGCCGCTTTGATCCAGGCCTACTACATGACGGTCGATACCTCGACCACCCACCAGATCACCACGGCCCCGACCATGAAGCAGGCCGAAGAGGTGATGTCTCCGATTCGCACGGCTATCACCCGTTCACGTGGACCATTGCTCAAGTTCCTCACCGAGGGATCGATGCAGAATACCACGGGTAATCGGATGATGCGGCAAAAGCTGGCGGCTACCAAGAAGGGTATCGAGAACTTTCTCACCGGATCTCTTCTGGAGATTCGCCCCATGGCCATCAACAAGCTTCAGGGTCTTCGGACCAAGATTGCCACAGTCGATGAATGGCTTTCCGGCGATCTGAGAGAAGATGTCATCGGGGCAATTGAGCAGGGAGCATCCAAGTTGGATGACTACTTGATCATTGCCATCAGCTCAGAAGGTACAGTCCGAGCCGGTTCGGGTGACACCATCAAAATGGAACTAATGGACATCCTTAAGGGGGAGTTCATTGCTCCGCACATCTCAATCTGGCACTACAAGCTAGACGATCTGGAAGAAGTTGCTGATCCAGAGATGTGGTTGAAGGCGAATCCGAATCTGGGACAGACGGTTACCTACGAGACGTACCAACTGGATGTTGAACGCGCGGAGAAAGCTCCGGCAGCGCGTAACGATATTCTCGCTAAGCGCTTCGGCATCCCGATGGAGGGCTACACGTACTTCTTTACCTATGAGGAGACGCTCCCCCACCGAGTTCGTGAGTTCTGGCAGCTACCCAGTGCGTTGGGAATGGATGCTTCTCAAGGCGATGACTTCTGGGCTTTTACTTTCATGTTCCCGCTGGGCGGAGATCTCTACGGGATCAAGACTCGGAGCTACATCACCGAGCGCACGCTCATGTTGTTGCAGTCGGCCATGCGACAGAAGTACGAAGAATTCATCACTGAGGGCAGCTTGCACGTGATGAACGGAACGATTCTGAATTGGGAAGAGATCTACGACGATCTCGATGCTTATATCATCGCTTCTGAATACGACATTCGTTGCTTTGGCTACGACCCGTACAACGCCAAAGAGTTTGTCAATCGGTGGGAGGCTGAGAACGGCCCGTTCGGGATTGAAAAGGTGATTCAGGGGGCCAAGACGGAATCCGTGCCGCTCGGAGAGTTGAAGAAGCTGTCCGAGGATCGCAATCTTATTTTCGACCAGTCTCTGATGTCGTTTGCCATGGGCAACGCTATTACGCTGGAAGATACTAACGGCAACCGTAAGCTCCTCAAGAAGCGACAAGAGGAGAAGATCGATAACGTGGCGGCCTTGATGGACGCCTACATCGCAATGAAAGCCAATCCGGAGGCGTTCGAATAATGGGAAACATGTTCACCGCTCATCTGTTCGGGCGTAGCAAGCGTGGCGATCGCGAAGAAGTCAGGATCAAGCTGTTCGAGTTGGACGGAAGTCCGTTCGCGGGTGGTCGCGGTGGTCAGCCACCGGTCGAGGAACTGTGGGCTTACGGTCACAGCTTGCTCGTCGTTGACGCAAATCCGACCGTCGTTGAGAGGATCGGACGTGCGCTGGGTCTACCGGCGGATGCGATTCACAACCGGGCCGTGGATGGCGGTATTCTCGCTGCGGATGAGGACCCGGCTACGAGTCCCATCGTCATGGTCGGCGGGGCGGTGCGGGTGCTACAGGATTGGCCGGGGGCAGCGTTGCCCGCACCCTTCGATCAGCCCAGAGCCTTCGGCGCCGACAAGTACGCGATGATCCAGCACGGATTCAACGATTTGATCTGGGGTGAGGTCTTCGGACAGTCCTCAGATGGAACACTGTTCGGGGTCGAGGGATCCCTACGCGCAGCCATCGCGCGCCTTCGCGCATCACGTGTGGACGAGAGCAACGGCGGTGCGCCGATTGCCTATGCCGCTCCGGACGGTGCGGTCGCGGCGTGGACCAACGTGGCCAGTGTCCTGCGCAACTCCGGCTCGGGATACCACCGGCAGAGCAATCCGAGTGGTGGAACGCTGCCCGGCTCAGCGATTACGTACACCATTCCGGACGGTTATCGGGGTGAGCCCATTTTCTGGGGATTCATCGGTCACGCCGATTCCGACGGTGTGATTTGGACGATCAAGGTCGACGGTGTGACGGTGGCCACCTATGACCTGAGCGACTTCGACGGTGCCATCGGGAACTACACCGCGTTGGGCGTTCGGCTTGCCGAGGTTGCCCCCACGGCAGCAGTCGTCACCGCCACACCTTCGATTCCCGCAGGCAAGGCCGCCTTGTTCGACTATGTGTCGATTGAGGCCGGTTTGCCGGGACCGATTCAGGTGCTCGGAAACCCGCGTTGGCCGGAAGCAACCTACGACATATTCCATGCCGGCGGCGCGGCCTCGCTCGAGGACACGACCCTGACCGAATTGGATGACGTGCTCGAGTCGGTGTGCGCTGAGTTTGACAGCTTGGTGCTGTACACGCCGATGATGTCCGCAACCAACAAGCAGCGCCACCTGTTCTCACTCGAGGCCATCGGGGCGTCTCCCGCGGGGATCCATTTCTCCAACGCCGGCGCAGCACGAGTGGCAGCACGCGCTGCGAGCGCCTACTGGAACCAGGTCGACCTCCCCGTGGTCGCGCCCGAGAACGCCGAGTAGACCACACCAACTAGGGAGGCGTTCAATGAGAACCCAAGAGTTCGTCTCCCCTGAGGAGGCACTGGAGCACTTCGGCATCAAGGGTATGAAGTGGGGGGTACGGAAGACAGATCAGCCCAAGTCCGAAGCAGCAGGACTGCTCAAGGGTGCGTCGGTTACGCGTACCACCAAGAACGGGGATGAGTTCACCATTTCCCAAACTCCCCCCAACTGGCTTCAGAAGGCGTTGGCAAAAGCCAGTCCGACCTACCGAGAGCAGTTCAATGACTCGGCGTATTTGTCCATCAAGGACAAGAACGGTAAGAAGATCGGCGCGGCTAACTTCTGGAACAAAGGCCCCGATACGGTCTATCTCAACTGGATCACGATCAACAAGCATGCTCGTGGTAACGGTTATGCCAGCGCGGTGCTCAAGTCGGCAGAAGATCATTCTCGCGCCGCGGGCAAGAAGCAGATGGTTCTCGAAGTGCCGGGTAATGCCCCTGACGCTCGTCATATCTACGAGGGTATGGGGTTCAAGGTCACGAAAGAGCCTACGGCGAAGGAAGCCAAAGCGGATCCGCTGTGGGGTGGCCTTACCCACATGGAGAAGAAACTTGACTAAACCATAAGGAGGTGTTCGCGTAATGAGTGATGACTTCATCGAGGCTCGTATTCTGCCTCGACGGCACGAAGGCGACGTCGAAGTTGCTCGCCTGGAGTTGTATCACCCAGACGGCTCGCCTCTGGTAATTCCGGAGGCTGGCGGGGGGTCGATGGTTTTCGACGGATATTCCACCTTCGCGACCGATGCGCTGCAGACGGCACATGAGGCGGTGCCGTTTGGGAACGTCGAGATCACCTACGTCGATGGATTCGAAGTTGACGAAGATGGGTCTTTGGCCATCGATGCTCCTGCGGGAGCATACTGGGTGAAGTTCGCGGTCAACATGACTTTTCCTGAAGGCGAGCCTACGGCTGGGTTCATGCACATGCGCATCGACATGGCTTACGTGAATCCGAACACTGGGAACCCGGCTGTTGCCAATCTGGGCATCATCGAAATCAGCAGTCAACACGACGCGATGGGGTACGGTGACTTTGGGTTCGATGATTTCCCGATCGTCAAACAGACCGTCGGCGTTGCTCCGGTAGCAGGTCAGATCAAGTTCACGACCGAACCGAACGCTACCGATCAGCCCGTGACTGTGAATCCGAGAATTACTCTCGTCAAACTGTAAAGGGGGGATAGTATGGCAAGAGTGCAGTCAGAGAAGGTACGTCAGGCGATCCTCACCGGGGATTCTACGTGGGACCCAATCAACATCCCTGAGAAGTTGGCGTTGTTCGACGAGGAAGGAAACCCGATCAACCTGCAGACCGCAGGTGGAAATGGGGTTCCACTGGGCGGCACCGATGGTCAGATATTGACCAAGCAGTCCGCTACGGATTACGACATCAACTGGGAGAACGCGCCAGTTGCTCTCCCACCCGGGGGTGATGCGGGGCAGATCTTGGCCAAGGCCAGCGATGACGACGCTGACGCTGAGTGGGTCGATCCGCCAGAAGGTGGCGGGGGTGGCGGCGAAGCAGCCTATATCTTCCGCGAGACGTTCGACACGGATCTTTCCATGTACGTCCCGGATCTGCAGCAGGTTGTCGAGACGGATTTCGAGGATCTCGTAGTCGAAGATGGCGCGATGTATCAGACTGGCGCAGTCGATCACACCTTCCATGCGATTGACGGCGAGTTCGTCAACGGCATTATGGTGGCGAAGGTTATGCCGTCGGATACCATGATGCTTTCGGTCGTCAAGTGGATTGACGACGAGAACTGGATTATGCTTCAGTACTTGCGTCATCACGACGCGCTTCAGCTGTACTACACGGTGGGCGGCGAACTCACCAACTTGGTTACGCTGAATGAGCCTAGTGACGGTGGGCCTCTATATTTTGCGTTGGGAATAGACGGCCAAAACGTCTTCGGCGCGGCTTACTACGCTGATCCAAGGTCTGGGGCCCCGCCTTATTATTCCGTGTACGATCGTATCGAAGATGCCGATGCGGCGGCGTTGGTTGATATACCAGGTCGTGCGGGTCTTCGCTTCGGTGGCTATAGCTCAGGTTTCGTCGATCCCGGCGAGGACTATAAGCTTCTCGAGCACTGGGCGACTGATCTCACCTCCTTCCTTACGGCGGGAGGCGGCGGAAGCGGCGGAAACGGTCTGTTTGGCGATGCCTGGAAGGGCGAGTACGACGACGATGATCCTTACGTTGCAGGAGATGTCGTTCGCTATGCGAGCAGCCTCTACTTCGCGACGGCAGATTCGGTGGTCGATGGGCCTGCTCCTGGCGAAGAGGTGGAAGCCGCGCCTCTTGAGCCGAATAACATCTACCCGTCCGAGATGTCGGTGAAGCTGGGGCCGAATATCCCGGTAGACATCACTATCCTCGTGTCTGGGATGGCGGACGCTGTATATTTCTACTTCGATGTGACGACGGCCGGTACCCTGACCTTCCATAAGGGTGCGCTTGGACATCTGTGGATCTCACAACCGGATAACAACGATTTGTTCTACGACGAATCGGATGATCGTACGGAAACATTGACGCAAACCGGTCGGTATTTCGCCGCAATGCGTCTGTACGGTGCGGGTCCTATCGACACCATGTTGGAGTTGATTCCGGGTACTGCGGTCCTAGAAGAACTACCGAGCAGCAATCCGTGGGAACTCGTCATTTCTGGCCCGGGTGCGGCTATGAAGTTTCGAGGGGTTTGGACTTCAAGTCTCGACTTCGTTCTCGGAGACGTAGTGATCGATACCAGTCATACCTACGTCTTGAAGGTGCCTGAACTGATAGCGGGTCAGACTCGCCCAAGCGAAGAGATCCCCCCCGAAGATGTGGTCGAGGGACCGGGTGGCGATATCGGTACTGTTGATTGTTATCGCATCAGTCCGATTACAGGAGATCGTCTTATCGAAGACGCGGCCGGAGGGTTGGCTTTCTTCTTCGATCTTCTCGAGGGTGGGACCGTCACTATCACCGATCCGATGCTTAGTGGAGAGTTCATTAATCTCTGCGACGATTCGGGTACGTCAATTGCTACGAACCATCCGGTGCCTGGGTACGGTGGAGCGATAGTGAAGACGGGACTGACACCAGGGCGATATTTCCTGAATCACCAGGACGCCTTCGCTACTCCGCCCTACGACATGAACCCGACGATTGTGCTGTCTGACGATGCCGAGTGGGATTTCGGTGACGAGAAGTGGACCAAGATCGCGGTCATCGACTGATGTTCTTAACTGTGAGGAAGGAGGTGATGTATGGCAAAGCTCGGAGCTCGGCTGAAGCATGCTTGGAATGCGTTTTCCGATAGTGACAGCGCAAGAAATCGCCCGATTGACATGGTTGGGGGTGGGGGTTCCTACCTCAGTGTCGGTCCTGATCGGCAGCGTCGGCGTTTCTCAACCGAGCGATCGATCATCTCCTCGATCTACACTCGAATCGGTATCGATGTGTCAGCGATACCTATGCGACACGTTCGCATGGATGACCAAAATCGATACATGGAGGACATCGACAGTGGACTTGACAGTTGCCTGACCCTCGAGGCCAACGTAGATCAAGCCGGTCGGGCGTTCCGGCAGGACGTGGCCATGACCATTCTGGACGAAGGTATCGCAGCCATCGTTCCGGTAGAGACCACGCTGTCTCCGGAGGAATCGGGCAGCTGGGATATCAAGACCATGCGGGTAGGTCGTGTCACATCGTGGTTTCCCAGGCACGTGCGGGTCTCGCTCTACAACGAAGAGCGTGGTATGCGTGAGGAACTCACGTTGCCAAAGAAGATGGTGGCGATCATCGAGAATCCGCTGTATTCGGTGATGAACGAGCCGAATTCGACGCTGCAACGTCTGATTCGTAAGCTCAATCTTCTGGATGAGGTGGACGAGAAGTCCTCTTCGGGCAAACTCGACATGATCATTCAGCTTCCGTACGTGATCAAGTCGGAAGCACGACGTCAGCAGGCCGAACAGCGGCGGAAGGACATCGAGTTCCAGCTGACAGGCAGCCAGTACGGCATCGCCTACACAGATGGTACCGAGAAGATCGTTCAGTTGAATCGTGCGGTGGAGAACAATCTGTTGCCACAGATTCAGGAGCTCAAGACTCAGCTCTACGCTGAATTGGGGCTTACGGCTGAAGTCATGAACGGTACGGCCGATGAGAAGACGATGTTGAACTACAACGCCCGCACGATCGAGCCATTGCTGGATGCGATCGTGGAGGCCATGCTCCGAGTCTTCCTCACGAAGACAGCGCGCACACAGGGCCAGTCGATCATGTACTTCCGGGACCCGTTCAAGTTCGTCCCGATCGGTGGTGAGGGTGGTATCGCCGATATCGCCGACAAGTTCACTCGTAACGAGATCACCTCGTCCAACGAGATTCGGCAGGCCATCGGTATGAAGCCGCGTCCTGAGCCCAAGGCTGATGCGCTGATTAACTCCAACATGCCTCAGGGTAAGACGGGGGTGGCCATCGATTCCACAGCCGAAGAGATCGTCGATGACGAACCCGATCCGGTTGTGGCTCAGCTGACCGAAGATCTGGCCAGCACCGAAGCTGAGGTCGATGCGGCACTGGCGGGTGGGTAATGCTAACGCCTACCGAGTTCGAACTCCAACACGTCTACGACCCGGTCGCGGCCCGTGAGTACTACCTTCGGACCCGAAAGCTGAAGGGCCGACAGCCGGGGGCTGGTGACGATCCCAGGACGGGTCTGACCCGTGGACAGATCGCCAGCAATGCCAAGACCCGGCAGCGTAAGGAACTCGCCGCCCGCATCCAGTCTCTCTCGAAAAAGTTGGACCGGCTCGAAGCCAAGATCCGAGAGATGGAGAGCAAGGCGAAAAGTGAGGACCGTAAGGGAGAGGCAAAGAAGGAACGGGCGGCCAAAGAGGCGGACAAGCCGAAGACCGCTGCCGAAAAGGCTGAAGCTGCTCGCGAAAGTGAGAAGTATCGCGACAAGAACAAGCAGAAACTGAAGAATCAGGCGAAGCAAGCCAGCAGCAAGTCTGGCGGCGGTAGCTCCAAGAAGTCGGGAACGAAGACGGTTACCGATTTTAAGGCTTTGGCCACCAAAGTTAAGGGGCAGATCGCAGTCGCCAAACAGAAGCTAGCTGCGCTCTAAGAGCGCCGAAGATCCAAAAGACGAAAGGAACAGTCAAAATGGGAGAAAAGTCCCGCCGACTGGATTTCGGTGACTCTTCGCCGGAGAACAGTCTGATGCATTCGGCCGCTGCGGTCAAGCCCGACTTCAGTGGCTGGGCCACGAAGTTCGGTCTGCGCTGCTCGGACGGGCGCACTATCCTGAACGGTGCCTTCGAGCACCAGGACGGAGACCGAGTTCCGCTGGTCTGGCAGCACGGGCACAGCTCGCCCGAGAACGTCCTGGGACACGCGATCCTGGAGACCAAGAAGCAGGGTGTCTACTGCTACGGGTACTTCAACGACACGGCCCAGGCCCAGAACGCGAAGACGTTGGTGCAGCACGAGGACATCTCGGCGCTGTCGATCTTCGCAAATTCGCTCATCGAGAAGGCCAAGCAGGTCTCGCACGGCATCATCCGCGAGCTCTCGCTGGTCCTGGCCGGCGCCAATCCCGGCGCGCTGATCGACAACATCGAGATCGCGCACGCGGACGGTTCGGTGGATACGGTCGCTGACGAAGCGATTATCTACACCGGCCTGGAGCTGGAGCACGCCGACGGTCCCACCGCTGAGGCGGAAACGGAGATCGAGACGGTGACGGTGACCGAGACGGTGACGGTGACGGACAACGATCCGACCGTTTCGGACGTCTACGCGACGATGACTTCGGAGCAGCAGGAGGTCGTCCACTACATGGTGGGCGCAGCTCTGGAGAGCACGGCAACCCCCGAAAGCACCACCGAAACCGAGACCTCCGACGAGGAGGGCATCACCCACGACGACAAGGACGAGAACGAGATGAGCGGACGAAACGTCTTCGAGCAGGCCCGCGAGGACCGCGAGGCCGCGCCCCGGACCGTGCTTTCGCACGACGCGATGCGTGGCATCGCCGCCGACGCCGTCAAGCGTGGCTCGCTGAAGGAGGCAGTGGAGGACTACGCCTTCAAGCACGGCATCGAGAGCATCGACACGCTGTTCCCGGATGCGCGGACGATCACCGACACCCCGGAGTTCGACAAGCGCCGGACCGAGTGGGTGTCCGAGGTCCTCAACAAGGTCCGCAAGAGCCCGTTCTCGCGGATCAAGTCGATCACGGCGGACATCACCCACACCGAGGCGCGGGCGAAGGGCTACATCAAGGGCACGCTGAAGAAGGAGGAGTTCTTCGGCCTGATGAAGCGCGTCACGACCCCGAGCACGGTGTACAAGAAGCAGAGGCTCGATCGCGACGACATCATCGACATCACGGACTTCGATGTCGTGCTGTGGCTGAAGGCCGAGATGCGGCTCATGCTCGACGAGGAGATCGCGCGCGCCATCCTCATCGGGGACGGCCGTGACGTCGACGACGAGGACAAGGTCCGGGACCCGAAGGGCGCCACCGACGGGGCCGGCATCCGTTCGATCCTCAACGACGACGACCTCTACGCGGCGACGATCACGATCGACGTCGACGGGGACCTCAAGAAGACGGACCTCGTGGACAAGATCCTCGAGTCCATGCGGTTCTACAAGGGCTCCGGGCTCCCGACGTTCTACACGACGCTGCCCGTCATGACGCAGATGCTGCTGGCCCGAGACACGCACGGCCGGCGCTTCTACCGCACCGCCACGGATCTCGCGGCGGAGCTGGGCGTCGACAAGGTGGTGACCTGCGAGGTCATGGAGGACGAAGTCGACCTGGTCGGGCTCGTCGTCAACCTCCAGGACTACACGATGGGCGCCGACCGCGGTGGCGAGGTGTCGTTCTTCGACGACTTCGACATCGACTACAACCAGTACAAGTACCTGATCGAGGCCCGCGCTTCCGGAGCCCTCACCAAGATCCGGTCCGCGCTGGTCATCAAGCAGGCCGCGTCCGGCGCCACCAAGGTCATGCCGGCCGAGCCGGTGTTCGATCCGGACGACTCCGAGATCACGATCACCGACACCACGGGAGTCACCTACCGCCGCAGCGATACCAACGCGGCGGTGACGAGCTCCGGCTCGCCGTACGTCGTCGACGAGGGCGTGGACCTCACGATCTACGCCGTCGCCAACGCGACGTACTTCTTCGACAACAACGTCGAGGACGAGTGGACGTTCCGCGGCACGGCCGGCGGCGCGTAGGCCTGAACCCCGGACATGGCGAGGTATCACGGCAAGGTCGGGTATGGTGATACCGTCGAAAGTGCGCCTGGTGTGCACTCCGACACCATCGTAGAGCGTCTCTACTACGGCGATGTTATTCGCAATAGCAGGACGCTCCGCGAGGGGGAGAACCTGAATCAGGATCTCTCCGTCGGCAACTCGATAAGCATTGTCGCCGATGCTTATGCTCGTGAGCATTTCTTCGCCATTCGATACGTGGAGTGGGCGGGGGTGTACTGGACAGTGGCGAACGTGGAAGTCCAGCACCCCCGTCTTCTTCTCAACCTGGGGGAGGTCTATCATGGCCCAACCCCGGGTTGAGCTTCAAACGATCCTGGAAGGGATCACGGAGCATGTGTATTTTCAGCCTCCGATAAACATCGAGATGCAATTCCCGTGCATTGTCTATGCGCGGGACGGAAGCGAAACGGAGCACGCGGGGAACAAGCTCTACCGACTCACCAAGCGGTACCAGGTGACGGTCATCGACCGGAATCCCGACAGCGTCCTGCCAGACGAAGTGGAAGAGTTGCCTCTGTGCGATTTCGACCGATTTTTCGCGGCGGACAATCTCAATCACTACGTTTTCACCCTCTTCTTCTGAGAAAGGAACCATCTGCATGGCACCACTGACGTGGGACCAGGTCGGCGAACGACTGTTCGAGACCGGTGTCGATCACGGAGTCCTCTACATCCCGGACGAGGTCGGGGCCTACGACGAGGCGCATCCGTGGAACGGTCTGACAACCGTCACCGAGTCGCCGTCGGGCGCGGAGTCCAACCCGCAGTACGCCGACAACATCAAGTACCTGAACCTCATCTCCGCCGAGGAGTTCGGCGCGACGGTCGAGGCCTTCACGTACCCCGAGGCCTTCGCGCAGTGCGACGGTTCGGCGCTGCCCTCTCCGGGCATCGTCCTCGGACAGCAGGGCCGCAAGGTGTTCGGCCTGGCGTACCGCACGAGGCTCGGCAACGACCTCGAGGGTGTCGACCACGGCTACAAGATCCACCTGATCTACGGCGCCCAGGCAGCGCCGTCGGAGAAGGCCTACGGCACGATCAACGACTCTCCCGAGGCCATCACGTTCTCGTGGGAGGTCACCACCACGCCGGTCCCGGTCGCGGCTGAGATCGAGGGCGTGCAGCTCAAGCCCACGGCCCAGCTGGTCATCGACTCCACCAAGGTGGACGCCGACGATCTGGAGGCGCTCGAGGAGATCCTGTTCGGCTCGGCAGGCGATGACGCCCGCCTCCCCCTGCCGGATGAGGTCATCGCCCTGTTCACCGGCGAGGTCGTCGAAGTGGATCTGGGTACCCCGGCCAACCAGCCGACGTACAACGCCGGCACGCACGTCCTGACCCTCCCCGCCGTCACCGGCGTGCAGTGGAAGGTGAACGGCATCAACAAGGCCAACGGCGCTCAGCCGGCGCTCGGCGTCGGAGAGACCGCCGAGGTGCAGGCCGTTGCCCAGGCCGGGTACAACCTGGACGGCGACGACGACTGGACGTTCGACTACTAGTCGTCCCAAGTTGAAAGGAGCCAGAGGATGCTCAGGATTCAAGTCGGTGCAACCGATTCTTACGACGAAGCGACATCTCAATTCGTCGAACAAGGTGGCATCACCTTGGAACTAGAGCATTCTCTGGTCTCTCTTTCAAAATGGGAGGCAACTTTTGAGAAGCCGTTTCTCGGAAACAAAAGTAAAACTTCGGAAGAGATCTTTACGTATGTGAAGTGTATGTTGATTAGCCGCGAAGTTCCAGAGGATCTTCTCCACAAACTCTCTGAGCAGAACTTTAAGGAGATCAACGAGTACATCGACGCCAAGATGACGGCAACGTGGTTCAGCGACCAACCGGGCGCTCCTCGAACTCGAGAAGTTATCACGGCTGAGCTCATTTACTACTGGATGACGGTGTTCAACATTCCGTTCGAATGCGAACATTGGCATCTCAACCGACTTTTCACGCTTATTCGGATCTGCAACGTCAAGCAGGCCAAGCCAAAGAAGATGAGCCGCGCTGAGATCTCTGCGCGTAACCGAGAGATCAACGAGCAACGCAAAGCACAAATGGGAACCAAGGGGTAGAAAGGAGGCCATATGACCGTACTTGAATGGGACAAGACGGGAGACCGTCGGTTCGAGACAGGCGTCGACCGTGGCGTCCTCTATCTACGTGACGGAGCGGCGGTCCCGTGGAATGGGTTGACTTCGATTTCCGAAGAGACGTCTCGGGAAGTCAAGTCGTACTACCTCGACGGGGTGAAGTATCTCGACCATCATGTTCCGGGGTCTTACGCAGCGACGCTTTCCGCGTTCACATATCCGGATGAGCTTGACGCACTCATGGGCAACGAGGAATTTGCTCCGGGGGTCATTCTCCACGATCAAAAGTCATCGGTCTTCCACCTGTCCTATCGAACCAAGATCGGTAACGACGTAGAAGGCGTGGACTTCGGATACCGGCTTCATATTCTCTACAATATCATGGCCGTTTCGAACGGAGCCGCCATGTCGTCGATTGGGGACGCGGTTACGCCAAGTGCTTTCGAGTGGGCTCTGACGGGTACGCCGGCGAACATGTACGGCGTTCGTCCTACCAGTCACATTTCTCTCGACTCTCGGCATCTTGATTCGTTGCAGTTGGTGGCGATCGAGAACCTACTTTACGGGACAGAAGAAGACGAGCCGACGATGCCCGACGCGGTGGATCTGCTCGAGATGTTGGATCCGGTGGGTGATCCGACATGAGGGTTGATTTTCAAGGCGACGCACAGCCTAATCCGGAATTGGTGTTTCCAGATCCGGGTTCTGACGATACTTTCCCGCCGCTCACTCTGGTGCTTCCCGAGGGAGTGTTTTTGCCGGCATCATACATCGCCATGGGATACACTCATTACGAGGTTTGGTGCATTGGTGGTGCGGGTGGACGGGGTAGCGATTCCGGAGGTCGAGGATATTTGATCAACGAGGATGGGTCACCGGCGCCATTTGGATCTCCGGCTGCGGGTATTGCTCATCTTGATCTTACTTGGCCTTACTACTTCGAAGAGTTTCCCGAAGACACGCAGCACTGGCATGATCCGCGTATCAGTCAACCGGAGTGCTACGGCGGCGGAGGTGGCGGGGGTGGGTTGCACGTAGTCTCGGGACTTCTGGCAGTGCTCCCCGACGAAGTAACGGTTGTGGTTGGTCAAGCTGGTGTAGACGCTCCGCTGGCTCAGAATGCTCGCCCAATAGACATCACTCCGACGATCGACGATGTGCCATATTCTCCAGGCAGCGTTTACGACGAACCACATCTTACTTTCGTTCCTCCGGAATCGGGGGAAGATGGCGGTGCTTCGACGTTCAATGGCTTAACCTGTCGGGCATCAGGCGGTAAGGGAGGTGGCCCTTCAGGATATTGGACCGGTAGTCCGCCTCGGTTTGTAATCTCTGGTAACGGAGGAGCTGGCGGGGCCGGTAACCGAACCACGGCGGGAGGTGGAGCCGTTGGGGCAACCGAGCCGTTCAATCCACCCGACGGTTCGTGGGATGGAGATATCGGCAAAGGTGGCGGTGGCGGTCGAGGCGGTAGTAACACGCCGCCACTTTCTGGACCTGGATACGGGGTGTAACCATGGCCGATCAAACTTGGGTGGAGTGGGGATTGTTTCGAGCGGCCGGACCCAGTGGACGGGGGTCGTATTCTTACGCTGACCCAACCGTGTTTGGGGGCAGAGAGCTTCCGGAAAACCGAGTGGTCGTGGTTGGTTACGGGAACGGTGGAGGCATATACGGATCTCCGGTATCCAAACCCATGATCGCCGGTCGAGGTGGCGGCGCAAAGGCGCTCGCGTCTCTGGCACACGGTTCCCACGCTACGGGATTCAACCCCAACGGGCTCGTGGTGATCCGACTTACTCGCATCGAATAGGAAAGGGAGGAGTCTTGATCAAAGTTACGAATCGAGGCTCCTTCCGTCATATGGAGGCCTTCGCCAAGCGAATTCAATCTCGGTCATATTTGACGCAGCTCGCAAAGTACGGCCCCATTGGGGTAGCGGAGCTTCAGAAGGCTACGCCCAAGGACAGCAGCGAAACCGCGAATTCGTGGTACTACGAGATCGTGGACAAGCCCGGATATTTTGCCATTCACTGGTACAACGCCAACGTGGAGGATCCGGGCAGGATTCCGATTGCTGTGCTCATCCAATACGGGCACGGCACCGGAGGGGGTAGCTATGTGGAAGGCGTTGATTACATCAACCCCGCGTTGCGCCCGATATTTGATCAGATAGCCGTCGACATGTGGAAGGAGGTGACCAAGTAGTGCCGAGTATTGACGAGCGCGTTGTCTCCATGGCATTCGAGAACGCCAAGTTCGAATCCGGAGTGGCGCACACGATGGCCACGCTGTCCAAGCTGGATGTGGCGATCAAGAACATCGGTTCGACCAGCGGGCTGCAGAACATTGAAGCTCAGGCCAACAAGGTCACCTTGGCAGCTCCGATGTCGGCGCTGGAGAAGCTCAAGTCCAAGATGGGCTTCCCGGAGGCCAAGACGGCCTTTGCTGAGGTAGAAGCTTCGTCGCATAAGGTCACCTTCTCGGGAATTACTGGCGCGATCGATAAGGTTACGTCCAAGCTTGGGTTCCCGGAGGCTAAGGGCGCTTTCGCTGAGATCGAAACGGCATCAGACAAGGTCAATCTGTCTGGTCTCAACACCGCTATCGAGAAGACAGCTGGTAATTTCTCGGTGCTTTCGGGTGCCGCGGCAGTGGCTATCGGCAATATTTCCTCTCAGGCGGCGATGGCTGTTGGCAAAGCAGTCACTCAGTCACTGAATGCGATCAAAGATGGGTTCTCCGATTACGAGTTGAAGATCGGTTCAACCCAGACCATCATGGCCGGTACTGGTGAGAACATCGGTACCGTCACCAAGTATCTCAAGGAACTCGACGTCTACGCGGATCGAACGATCTACAACCTCCGTGACATGACGGGTAACATCGGTAAGTTCACCAACGCCGGAGTGAAACTGCCACTGGCCGTGAACGCGATGAAGGGTATCGCGAACCTGGCGGCTCTGTCTGGAGCCAATACCGAAGAAGCGGCTCGAGCGATGTACAATCTTGGTCAGTCTATTGGCCAGGGTACGGTGCGCATGGCGGATTGGCGTTCAGTCGATCTTGCCAACATGGGTACGAAAGAGTTCAAGGAGCAGCTCATCGATGCCGCCCTAGCGGCCGGAACGCTGACGAAGGGCTCCGACGGAACTATCAAGTCGCTCAAGGGCAACGAAGTCAACTTCAAGACTTTCGGTGTCACTTTGCAGGATCAGTGGTTGACGGCCGAAGCACTGACCACAACGCTGAACAAGTACTCCGACGAGACCACCGGTCTGGGTAAGCGGGCCTACGCCGCAGCTTCAGACGTCAAGACGATGACGATGGGTCTCACGACTCTCGCTGCAGCAGCCGGTACCAGCTGGACAGACACCTTCGACATCATCATCGGCAACCTTCCGGAAGCCACGAAGTTGTGGACGAACGTCACCAACGCCATCGGTGGATTCATCGGCAAAACGGGCGAAGCCCGTAACAAGATGCTCAAGGAGTGGAAGGATCTTGGCGGGCGGGAAGAGCTCATCAAGGGACTTAAGGACGCCTTCGGGGCCTTGTTCGCAGTCTTGGGCGCGGTAGGTAAAGCGTTCCGAGATGTATTCCCGGCCAAGACGGGCGCAGATCTCTACGACATGACGAAGAGCTTTGCCGCGTTTGCCAAGGCGCTCATGCCTTCTGATGAGACTTTGAAGAACCTGCGGAGAACGTTCCAGGGTTTCTTCGCGGTTCTGTCCATCGGTTGGAGCATCGTCAAGGGAATCACTGGCGTCATATTCGATCTCCTCGGGGTGGCTGGAAAAGGCTCCGGGGGATTCTTGGAGATCACTGGAAGTATCGGAGATTTCCTCTCTCAAGTGGATGTGGCCATCAAGAAGGGTGGGGTACTCACCGGGTTCTTCGAGAGCCTTACAGCGGTCCTGAAGCTCCCTCTAGAGCTTCTCAGGAACATCGCTGGCGCTATTGGTGGTTTGTTCGGGGCAGAGACCGATTCCAGTGGCGTTCAGGAGTCTTTGGACGGAGTCAGGTCCTCGGCTAAGCCACTTACGGATATTCTGGACAAGTTGTCCGGGGCGTGGGACTGGATGGTCCGAGCGCTAAACGATGTCGCCGGTGCGGTCAAACCCGTGCTCGACAAGATCGTTACGGAGATCCAGGGTTTCGCCGGGTTGGTCGCAAACGCGATCGATTCTATGAACTGGGACGCCGTGTTCCTGGCCCTGCAGACAACCTTCCTCGGTGGTCTGTTCCTGGCGGTCAAGAAGGCCATTGGGGGCGGCATCGGGGATATTGGCGGCGGCGTGCTCGAGAACGTCAACGGGATCCTCAAGGGTCTTACCGGCAATCTCGAGGCCATGCAGAAGAACATCCAAGCCAAGACGCTGTTGGCCATCGCTTCGGCGATTGCCGTTCTGGCCGCGGGTATTTTCGTTCTGTCGACGATCGACGGGGCGGACCTGTCCAAGGCTATGACAGCTGTGGCTGTGGGTATGGGCGAACTGGTTGCCGTCATGTTCGCCATGAGCAAGGCAGTGACCGGCGGCGCGTTCCTAACGTTGCCGTTTATCGCTGCTGCCATGATTGGTCTCGCTGTGGCTCTGGTTATTTTGGCTGGAGCGATGAAGCTCATGGCTACCATGAGTTGGGAAGAGTTGGCCAAGGGTCTGGTCGGTCTGGGTGGGGCTTTGGCGGCAGTGGGTGTCGGAACCAAGCTCATCGCTGGTCCTCAGATCATCGCTGCCGGTTTGGCGATGATTCCGTTGGCCATTGGTATCAACCTCCTGGCCCTCGCGATGAAGCAGTTGGGCGGTATGAAGTGGGAAGATCTGGCTAAGGGTCTGGCGGGTGTCGCTGGAGCACTTCTGTCTATCGCTGCCGGCATGGTTCTCATGCCTCCGACTCTCCCGGTTACCGCGGTCGGCATCCTTATTCTGAGCGGGGCATTGATTCTGTTGTCTGGAGCCATCGCCAGCTTTGGAAACATGGATCCGAAGGCGTTGGCGCAAGGACTCCTCGGAGTTGGCCTGGCACTATCTGCCATCGGTCTTGCCATCGCGTTGATCCCGCCCACGATTGCTCTTCAAGCAGCTGGGTTGGTTATCCTCGGGATCGCACTTACCGGAATCGCTGGAGCCGTCGCTCTATTCGGGTCCATGGATTTGGCTTCGTTGGCCAAGGGCATTGTTGCCATCGCTGGCACTTTGCTCGTTCTGGCAGTTGGTCTCACGGCCATGACCGGAACTCTGGGTGGGTCGATAGCGTTGCTGGCTGCTGCCGGAGCTTTGGCCATCCTGGCTCCGACGTTGGCTTTCATGGGTACCTTGAAGTGGTCAACCATATTCAAGGGGCTGGCAGCGATTGCCCTTGTGTTGGGAACGCTGGCTCTCGTCGGCGCAATCGCCTCTACCGGGCTTATTGCTCTGGGCGGAGGCTTGGCAGTACTGGGTCTCGGTATGCCTACCATCGCAGCGGCCATATATTT
>Ga0193752_1000901_pt1 | contig 26493 bp, 25 predicted proteins | sample H1c1metaG_FD_144924 | JGI IMG/M metagenome (GOLD analysis project Ga0193752, IMG submission 144924) | Soil microbial communities from a riparian zone of the East river system, Colorado, United States - H1c1 | ecosystem: Environmental > Terrestrial > Soil > Riparian zone | place: USA: East River...
CATTTAAAATATTCATCTCAAAACTGATTATTATATAAGCTTATTATTCGTGATATACTGAAATAAGTACTAAATTTACATCGCGAAATACTGAAGCAGGTTTGTTTACAATTTAAAATAATTATAATCATCTTAAAACTCCGCTTATGAAAATCTTGAAATCTACTTTAATGTTATTAGGATTAATAACAACTATCGGCACCAATGCACAGAAATCTCCTGGTGAATATGTCTCTAAATTTAAGGTTTCAGCGGGTATAGGCACAGCCAACTACTATGGCGACCTGAAAAAAAACGGCCCGTTTAAGCAAAACAGTTTATCATTTAGTGCAGGACTATCTTATGCATATTCAAGTAAACTTGCTGCAAGATTAGATGTTGGAATACAGAGATTAAGGGGGTCAGATAGTAAATCAGGCGGCGCTCATCCTGGGAGGAATCTGAACTTCAAATCAAATGTTATTGATTTTGCTTTATCGGCAGAATACACCATATTAAATTTAGATAATTTCCCGCTAAGCCCTTACGTATCTGCCGGTGTTGGCGTAATGTTTTTTAACCCTTTTACTGAAGATGCATCAGGTAACAAACAATCGCTGCCTGAACTTGGCACCGAAGGCCAGGGCCTTGCGGGTTACCCGGGAATGTACAACACTGCGGCTTTGGAATTTCCTTTGGGGATTGGTGTAAAATACCCGTTTAATGAAAGAATAACACTGGCTTTGGATTTTAACTATCGTATTACCAGGACTGATTACCTGGATGATGTTAGCAGTAACAGGTACCCTGATAAAACATTACTGGATGCAAGGAATCCAATAACAGCTAATTTTACATGGCGTGGTGATGCAGTTGGCCAGGGATCATACCCTAAAAATTCAACGCTTCCACGTGGCAACCCGGATGATAAAGATGGCTTCTTTACAACTCAACTAAAACTTACATTTAATTTATAAAATCGTCTGTTATTGATGATTTTAAAAAGCAGGCTATTCCCAGCCTGCTTTTTTATTTTATCCCAATAATCTTGTGTATTAAATAATCCCGTAATTGGTCTGTTAAACCTATTAATTTTAAGGAAATCAGGATTAATTGATTATTTTTAATTTTACTCAGCACTACCAAACAACTTCTTATTATGAAAATTATCAGGTTAAGTATCCTATGCTTAGGAATACTGATTACATCTAATGCTATCGGTCAGCAATTACCTCCACCCGGCACTCCGTCGGTTGCTAAAAAAACTGATGAAAAACAGCCAAAGAAAAAGCCCGCTAAAACTGATAACATCTCTAAACTAAGTATTACAGGAGGGATAGGAATTGCCAATTATGTTGGTGATCTTATTAAAGGTAATACTGCTTTCCAGCAATCAAGCTATTCAGGTAGTATAGGCCTTAATTATGCGTTCATTCCTAATCTTAGTGCAAGATTTGACATTGGTTTTCACAATGTGCAGGGTTACGATAGCAAGGAAGGTGGTGCCCATCCCGAAAGGAACCTGAGCTTCAGATCGAAGATCATTGAGTTTTCACTGGCAGCAGAGTTTACTTTAATGAACATGGATAAACATAAGTTCAGCCCTTACCTTTTTGCCGGAATCGGTGTTTTTAATTTTAACCCACGTGCCTACTACGGAGCTGGTGGAACACATGGCCTGCGGGAACTTGGTACTGAAGGACAGGGCCTGGCAGGTTACCCGGGTATGTATAGTACAATGGCAGTAGAGTACCCATTAGGATTTGGTTTTAAATATGCGATCAATAAAAAGATCATGTTGCTGGGCGAATTCAATTACAGAGGTTCGGGAACAGATTACCTCGATGATGTTTCAACCTATTATCCGGATAAAGCATTATTGGATGCCAAAAATCCTACTACTTCTAAATTTACTTACCGTGGAAATGGCCCGTATCCAAAAAATCCCACACTTAAGCGTGGGGATGCCAGTAATAAAGATGGATATTATACCACACAATTAAAAGTTGCTTATAAGCTACAGGCTGGCAAAAATAAAAAAACTGCCAAAGCTGAAGTTAAGATCCCGGTTAAAAATAACGAAAGCGATAGAGACAATGATGGTGTAGCTGATGCATTTGATAAATGCCCAGATGTAGTGGGTAGTAAAGAAAACAGTGGTTGCCCGTTGCCTTTTATTGAGGGTGCAGAACTGACCGCTGTTTCACCGGACTCTATGACCTATAGGATATATTTTGACCTGGACAGATCCCTGTTGACTTCAGATGCTTTTAAAACATTGCAGGGTATTGTTACAATATTAAAAGCAGATAATACTTTAAAGATAAGTATTGCCGGGCACTCAGATAATACAGGAACCAGTGCTGTTAATATGCAGCTATCTGCTGAAAGAGCCAATATTACAAGGGATTATTTGTTGAGCTACAATATACCTGCAGAGAAAATAATAACAGCCCATTATGGTGAGACCATACCGGTTGACGAAGCACAACAATGGCGCAACCGCAGGGTGGAAATAACCATCATTAAAAACTAATCCCTGTCATTAATTTATAAAAGGCTGCCTTAAAAGCAGCCTTTTTTGTTTATACTATTCAATACAAAACACCAACTTCAACTTAAACTAAAAAAATTACCTTTGCCGCAAATAACGATTCTATATGTGGCTAAATAATATACTGGAGACAATTGGCAATACTCCGCTTATCAAAATAAATAATATTACTAAAAATCTTCCTTGCACGGTTTTGGCAAAGGTTGAGTACTTCAACCCGGGTAATTCGATCAAGGACCGCATGGCATTAAAGATGCTTGAAGTTGCAGAACAGGAAGGAAAGATAAAACCAGGGGGAACCATCATTGAAGGAACAAGTGGTAATACCGGTATGGGACTTGCCTTAGCTGCCTGCGTAAAAGGATATAAATGCATTTTTACGACCACTGATAAGCAATCAAAGGAAAAAGCAGATATTTTAAAAGCAGTGGGTGCCGAAGTGATCGTTTGTCCAACCAATGTTGAGCCGGAAGACCCCCGCAGCTATTATTCAGTATCAAAGCGCTTAGCTACCGAGGTTCCCAATAGCTGGTACGTGAATCAATATGATAACCTGGCCAACCGCCTGGCACATTATGAACAAACCGGTCCGGAGATATGGGAACAAACAGAAGGCAAGGTGACGCACCTGGTTGTTGCTACCGGTACAGGTGGTACAATTGTGGGTACAGGCAAATATTTAAAAGAAAAAAATCCAAACATAAAAGTATGGGCCATTGATAGTTATGGCTCTTTACTTAAAAAATATTTTGAGACCGGTGAGTTGGACCAGAAAGAAGTTTATCCATACATCAGCGAAGGGTTTGGTGAAGATTTTGTACCAGCGAACTACGATATGACTGTGATCGATGAGTTCACAAAAGTTACTGATAAAGATGGCGCCGTTATGGCCAGGCGTATCGCAAAGGAAGAAGGTTTGTTCTGTGGATACAGCGCCGGAAGCTGTTTACAGGGCATGATGCAGTTGAAAGACCAGTTGAAAAAAGACGATGTGGTAGTATTGATCTTTCATGACCATGGAAGCCGCTATGTGGGCAAAGTGTACAACGATGAATGGATGCTTGAAAGAGGCTTTTTAGACGTAAAAACATTTAAGGACCTGGTTGGTGGCCGCGGTAAGCAGCGCCTGATCAACCTGGGTAAGGAAAATACAGTGGCCGATGCTATTGAACTGATGCGTAAATACGACATTGAGAATATTCCGGTAATGGAGAACGAAACCAGCATTGGTGCTATATCTGCAAGCGGTTTATTCAATAAAATATTAAGTAACCCCGATATTAAAACTCAAACTGTGGAGTCTGTAATGGAAAAAGCCTATCCCGAAGTGGCTTTTGAGACGCCCGTTGAGCGTTTAAGCAGTTTTATCACCAAAGAAAACGGGGCTGTTTTGAGTAAAGACGAAAGCGGCAGCTTTCATATCGTTACCAAATACGACATTATCCAGAGCCTTACCAAGTAGGCTTGTAGTTAATTTACGAATGCCTTAAACTCAACACTGCACTTAATTTGATCGATCCAGGCGGCTATTGTATCATGAAATATTCCCATACCAGATACGTAATTTTACGATTGTTTTAAACGTAACTATTCTATATCGTTTTATGGATAACTACGAACTCCGTAGTAATTACAGTAGTCTCAAAAAAGGGCAATATCGCTCTATAACAGAATGTTAAACTGTTGCATCTTTGTGTCAGAAGTTGATTGATAGGAATTAAATATCAATCATTATCCAAAATCCTGATTAAAACCAAAGAATTCAAATCCAATGTTTGTGAAAAACCATCAAACAATCCAATATCAGTCAACTTCTTTTTAAATTTTGAAAAAACCAATAATACGCTTTTAAGATCTTGATCCTATAGAAAAACCAACAAAGATCTAAAAGTAATAATGAAAACCAATATCCTGCCTATGCCTTAAAAAGCGATGATGGCAAAAAAACCAAAAGAATACCAATATCCTGGCTTATGCTGTTAAAAGCGATGATAGCCGAAAAACCGAAGAAAAACCAATATCCTGCCTATGCCCTAAAAAGCGATGATGGCGAAAATGAAGAGCACACTGAACACAGGACACATTATTTAAAGAACATGTTACATAAAAGGTAACCCCCTTTGAAAAGCAGGTTCCAAGATCCTGGAAGAAACCGGCTCGTGCTTGGCTGGTTAAGAAATCGACTTCCACATAAACCTTAACGACAGGTTTTTGTGGAAGTTTTTTTATGCCCTCAATTTTTATATTGGTTAATTTTGGCAATGCTATTACAGTTGCCTACCGATCTCACTTATCTCCCCAAAAGAATTATTTCGCTGGTGCCCTCACAAACAGAATTATTGTATGATCTTGGGTTAGAAACTGAAACAGTTGGTATCACTAAGTTCTGTGTTCATCCACAAAGCTGGTTCAAAACAAAAGAACGGGTTGGTGGCACAAAAAAAATAAATGCTGCTAAAATAAAAGAGTTAAGTCCCGATCTTATCATTGCCAATAAAGAAGAAAATGTGAAAGAACAGGTTGAAGAACTTGCATTGGATTATCCTGTATGGTTAACTGATGTAAACAACCTGCAGGATGCTTTGCAGATGATAACAGATATTGGAAGACTTACAGGCAAAATGGAAAGCTCGAACAACATGGTAGAAGAAATCACTTTAAACTTTGAGGAACTGGCTCAACAACAAACCACTAACCACAAACTACAAACAGCCTACCTCATCTGGCAAAAGCCATACATGACCGTTGGCGGCGATACTTTCATAAACAATATGCTGCAGCATTGCGGTTTTGATAATATTTTTTCCAACAAAACAAGGTATCCTGAAATAAGCATTGCCGAACTGCAAGCTGCCAATTGTGAACTGCTGCTCCTCTCCTCTGAGCCCTACCCTTTCAAACAAAAGCATATTGATGAATTAAGCGGCCTGCTGCCCGGCACAAAAATAATATTGGCAGATGGTGAGTTTTTCAGCTGGTATGGAAGCAGGCTTTTAAAAGCCCCTGAATACTTCAATAAACTGATAAAAGAGATCGGGAACTAATACCATCTTTATTTCATAAACAGCCCTTTGGGCTGCGTTAAAATATCAGATGGTATTATGCCGGCAGAAAACTGATTGAACTATTTATCCATAAGTCGGCATAAATTAACGGCACACTTCAATTTCAATGGTTTTTATATTAAATTTGCCAAAACCAAACTAATATGTCAAATAAAAAAATTATTGAATTATTGGGCGACCAGGCTGATGGATTATTGAGCCACGTATGCAACGGAATTAAAAAAACTGAGATACACCTTCCGGGTGCAGATCATGTGGATGATACCTGGAGGCTGAGCAACAGGAACAATCAAACATTAAAAAGTTTACAGAATATATTAGATCATGGCCGCCTGGGTGGTACAGGATATGTATCTATCCTACCGGTAGATCAGGGTATAGAACACAGTGCAGGTGCATCTTTTGCACCAAACCCCATTTATTTTGACCCGGCGAATATTGTAAAGCTTGCTGTTGAAGGTGGTTGTAATGCGGTTGCATCTACATTTGGTGTGTTGGGCATTGTAAGCCGTCAATATGCTCATAAAATACCCATGATGGTTAAGATCAACCACAATGAGTTTTTAAGCCTTCCCAATAAATTCGACCAGGTTATGTTCGGACAGATCAAAGATGCCTGGAACATGGGCGCCACTGCTGTTGGTGCCACTATATACTTTGGCAGTGCTGAAAGCACCAGGCAGATACAGGAAGTAGCAACTGCATTTGAAATGGCTCATGAAATGGGTATGGCAACTGTACTCTGGTGCTATACCCGTAACAATGGTTTCAAAGTTGATGGTGTGGATTATCATACATCAGCCGATCTTACCGGGCAGGCAAACCACCTCGGCGTTACTATCCAGGCCGATATCATCAAACAAAAATTACCTACCAATAATGGCGGATACAATGCAACCAAACATGGTAAAACCTCTCCGCTGGTTTACTCAGCTTTAACAACCGATAACCCGATCGATCTTACCCGCTACCAGGTTGCCAACTGCTATATGGGCCGTGTTGGTTTGATCAATAGTGGCGGCGAAAGTAAAGGCGCTACCGATATGGCAGAAGCAGTTACTACTGCAGTTATCAATAAACGTGCAGGTGGTATGGGATTGATCAGCGGACGTAAAGCTTTTCAAAAACCAATGACAGAAGGAATTGACCTGTTGAATACCATACAGGATGTTTACCTTGATGAGAGTATCACGATAGCTTAAAAAGTTTGTGGTTTGTGGTTTATGGTTTTAAGAGCGCTTAAAACAACTACAAACAACAAACCACCAACAACAAACTGATAACATGAAAAAGGAAGAAGATTTTGATGCCAGCCTGGCCGGTGAAGAAGGAACTGCTGAAGAAAATAAGGCCAATTGGTTTAAGCGGATGAAAAAAGGCATTCTTACATCTACCAAAGATAAAAAAGATGCCCCCGAAGGACTTTGGTCTAAATGCCCGTCCTGTAAATATACCTGCACGGTTTCTGAGCTGGCCGAAAACAAATTTGTTTGCCCCAAATGCGAATACCATCACCGCATTGGCAGCCAGGAATATTTTGATATACTGTTTGATGACAACCAGTATACCGAACTTTTTGCGAACATTATTTCCAAAGATTATTTAGAATTTGTTGACCTGAAAGCATACGGAAAACGTTTGGAAGAAACTTATGCCAAGACCGGTCTTCATGACTCCATTACCGTGGCTCACGGAAAAATAAACGGGAACGACCTGGTTGTTGCCTGTATGGATTTTGAATTTATCGGTGGTAGCCTGGGCAGTGTTATGGGGGAAAAGATAAGCCGTGCCTGCGATTATTGTATTGCACACAAGATCCCGTTCATGATCATTAATAAAAGTGGCGGTGCCCGGATGATGGAAAGCGCCTTTTCATTAATGCAGCTGGCAAAAACATCCGGAAAGTTATCACAACTAAGCGATAATAAAATACCTTATATCTCTCTTTGTACCGATCCTACTTTTGGCGGTACCACTGCTTCATTCGCCATGTTGGGAGATGTGATCTGTGCCGAACCTGATGCCCTACTCGGCTTTTCCGGCCCCAGGGTAATTAAAGAAACCATTAAAAAAGATCTGCCGGAAGGCTTTCAGCGCAGCGAATTTTTACTGGAGCATGGATTTTTAGACTTTATCGTTCACAGGAAGCATTTGAAGGAAAAATTAGGTAACTTGTTGGTTCTGTTTAAAGGTTAATATTACTGCAGGCATCATTTAATTCGTTACAGCAATCTGCAGTATTAATAATTAAAATTATGCTGCTTAACAGGCTGGCCATATTTGTACTTATTATGTTACTCATATCGGGCGACCTGCAAGCTCAGATTATTTTTCCTGACCCTACCCCCTGCACCGCTCTTGGACAAAATCCACAAACAGCTTTTCCGGTTTGTGGCACATCAGTTTTTCATCAATCCAACGTGCCCTTATGTGGAGCAAGAAATGTTGCCACACTTTGTGTGGATGATACTGTTTACACGGATCTGAATCCCTACTGGTACAAATTCACCTGCTTTGTAAGTGGCAAACTTGTATTTTTTATTACACCCGATACCCTTAGAGATGATTACGACTGGCAACTTTTTGATGTTACCGGTAAAAACCCGCAGGATGTATATACTGATACCAGTATGTTTGTTGCCTGTAGCTGGTCTGGAATGCCGGGTGTTACTGGTGCATCTGAAGATTCCGGGGGCGTTAATATAGTTGAGTGCCAGGGCGGCACAAACCGCTTTACAAGGATGCCCGATTTGTTTGCCGGCCACAAATACCTGTTACTGGTAAGTCATTTTGAAGATACAACTCAATATGGATACGGGCTTTCTTTTGGCGGGCCGGGCAATACAGCTGTTATAACCGATACCTTACCACCACACATGTTTACGGCAAGTCGTGCCACTTGCGACGGCTCAAAAATACTTGTGAAACTGAACAAGCGAATGAAGTGCAGCAGCCTGATGGCAGATGGATCAGATTTTTGGATAAGCCCTACGCCGCCGGGCATCAGCATTATCAGCGCCACAGGTTTTGGTTGCGGCAATGGTTTTGATATGGATTCAGTGCTGCTTACCTTCAGCGGTCCATTGCCACCGGGAAATTATAACCTGGTTGCTAAATTGGGACTAACAGATAATAATACCCTTACAGACTTATGCGACAATGAGATTCCGGTTGATGAAAAAATACCATTTACTGTATTATCACCGGCGCCGGTGCCGTTTGAAAGCCTTACCAATAACAAATGCAGTACCGATTCGGTGATCATTTCTTTTCCCGAAACCATTCAATGTGGTTCAGTAGCAGCGGATGGCAGCGATTTTTTTATTACAGGAACCTATCCGGTCAACATCAGCAATGCTTATCCTGTACACTGTTTAGGTGGATTAACCAGGCGGATCGTTCTGCGTTTCAACTCCAGTTTATTTCAGCCCGGTGATTTCCAGGTCGTGTTAAGGGTAGGCAACGATGGCAATACCATTTTAAGCGAATGTGATACGCCTTCTATCGCCGGCATTACCATTCCATTCAATGTATTGGCAAAGCCTGTTGCTGATTTTGCATTTCCCGATACGGTTTGTTTACCCGATGCAATTATCAGTTTTGAAAACCTTTCGGGTATATCAGATGGATCAGGGAACGCACTTCAATATAGATGGACTTTTGATGATCTGATCAGTGGCGGTAATAATTTCTCAACACTTAAAACGCCCACACATGCCTATAGCAGTACGGGCCCATTTAATGTAAACCTGAGGGTAACCAGCAATGGTGGATGTATCAAGGATACCACCATTCCGGTAAACACCATTCATCCGCAGCCCCTGGTCAATTTTGGTATCAGTAAGCAAAATATTTGTCTGGGTGATGCCGTGTACCTCACCGATTCAACAAACAGTATGGATGGTACAACCGTGCAGTGGAACTGGGAACTGGGCGACGGAAGGATAAGGAACACACAAAACGTTTTATACATTTATGCTGCCGATCAAACCTATACGGTAAGCCTGTACACCATCAATAGTTTTGGCTGTAAAACAGAAACCTTAAGTAAGCTTGTAACCGTTCACCCCTACCCCACTGCTAATGCAGGCCCCGACAGGACTGTGCTGGAAGGTGGAAACATCATCATTAATGCTTCTGCAACCGGGAACAGCCTCCAATATTTGTGGACACCATCGCATTACCTGAACAGCCCAGGCTTACTCACACCAAAATGTGTTGATGCAAAATTCGATATACTCTATACACTAATCGTAACCGGCAAAGGTGGTTGCACCGTTACCGATAATATGTTTGTAGATGTATTAAAGATCCCGAGGATACCCAATACATTTTCGCCCAATAATGACCGTATCAATGATCTGTGGGAGATACAATACCTGGATGAATACAGAAATCAACATACACAGGTATTTACCCGTGCCGGTCAAAAAGTATTTGAAAGCCGTGGTCGCTACCAGGCCTGGGACGGTAGATTCAAAGGCAAGGAATTGCCGATGGATACTTACTACTATATTATTGAACCCGGCAGCGGCAGGGATCCTTTCACAGGTTACGTGACGCTGATTAAATAATTTTTATTGATACTGTAGCCAATGATCTTCGTCCCTGTTTTATTCAATGTTGTTACCAGCCTCTATTTCGGGGGAATACCTATATCTCAAAAAAACGATCCCTGCGAAGAAGCAAAAGCCGGTGCTGCCACTGCAACACTAATTGCAAAAGATAGTTTGTACCATGTTGCATTAACCAATATAAAAACTGCATTCACACTGGATATGAATGAACATTGCATCAGTTTTGGAAAAGATGCTGCCGGTAATATCATCTCATCAGTTTTAGCAGGTGGCGGTACTATCAGTGGTAAAGTGCCAACTATTACAAATGCTTTTGCCGATCTGCACAATCATCCCAATAATATACCTCCCGATGCCGGTGATCTTTATGGATTGATCAACATCAATAAAAACAATCCCGGTTATAAAACAAGATTTGTTGTAACACCTGATGGTACAGTGTATGCATTGCTGGTAACAGATATTACTTCAGCTCTTACTTTTACAGCAAAGCATTCAAATCAGCCACCGGCTTTTATTGGAGGCCCACCCGGTTTTCCTGTTGCTATGGTTGATGAAGCCAGGGAAATGAAATATCAACATCATTGTACCGATGAAATGGTACTGGCATTTATCCTGGAGAAATATAATACCGGTGTGGCGTTATTGAAACAGTATAGTGATGGTGTTTTTAAAAAGATCATAACCACTGTTTCAAAGAAGGAGAATGGGTTGATTTATAGTGCCGGGAGTTGTTTGTGATTGATTGTTATGACTTATCCCAAGAAACGCTTTACACAGGAACCCATGTTGGCTGCTGGTTTATCTAAGTTCCCTGAACTCTTTCCATTGGACGAATCTGTCTTCAATAATAGTTTTGAACGCATCATAGAATTGCCAGGAATCATCCAGATGATAAGGGCTGGTAAAGGGTAATCTAAATTCCTGATGATACATTTCTACTGCCGTTTGAAAATCGGCTAAATAAGAAGAGGCACTTTTGGAAAACTCGCCTTCGTCGCTATAATAATCGGCAGCAAATTGGTTTCCCAAATCATTTAGATCTTCATCTGTAAATTTTTCATCGCAGTTATTGAGGAAAAAATCTCTTCCAGTAATGTCTCTTTTAAGAAATCGTTGAACATCCTCGCCAGACTCTTCTATTTGAAATTGTGACAACATTTGGTTTTCAATACACCAAGCTATGAAAAAACCAATATGGGTCGAACCATTTTCTTTCGGAAGGTCTTTTGGATAGTCTCCTCCATAATGCCATGAGGCGTCGTCATACTTTGCCATTTTGAAAAGCTTTTTAAAACTAGCTGTCAACGTTCGAGGCTTTGTGCAGCTGGGGAATTAACCAACTGTCCGCCCGGAACTGAAGCCAAATTTATAACTAAAAGCCGAAGTTAACCAACAAAAGCCCGGCAGCATTCCGTCCGCCGAAACCAAAGCTTGGATATGCACTGCCAATGATTGTTTCAACGTCGTGCCCCAATTGCACAAAACCGCATGTTAGCTGTAGGTTATTTCGTGAATTTGAAAAGAAATGCATTGTCAGCTAAGGGTTGTAGCTGAATAGTATCTACCAATTTTAAATTACTAAATGCCTTCATGATTTCTTCTTTTGTTAGATATAGCTGCTTGCAGTATTTGTCTCTTTGCCCTTCATAAGATGATGTCCTTTCAACAATTAGTAAGGTCCAGTCGGACTTAAAATTCGAATGAGTTCTGAAATCATTTTTTCTCTATTTGAGAATTCATGTAAAGTTATTCTACATAATACTCTTTCATACCGTCCACTTTGCAAAGGAATTGAATCAGGAGTTCCGAAAACTATCATTGAGTTTGTTCCAAATGTTGGTGCAAATGGCGTGTTCTTAACATTCTTTGTCAATGCTACTTTCATGTCATTTCCCCATATGTCCTTTGGCAGATCTTCGAGTATAAAATGCAAATTTTTAAATTTACTTGATATAAATCTGGCGCCATGTGCAAACCCACAACCTATGTCTACGAGAGTGTCAATATTTTCTAAATTATAATTCGAAACTTCATAATTAAATCGCTCATTTAGCAATTTTGTGCTCGTGCAAGATGCCAAAAATAAAGTTGTCAATAAAAGGATGTTTCTCATAAACTTAGCGCTAACGTGAGCATTGCCGCAGTTTGGGAATTTCATGTTCCGCCCGCCTGGCGATGCTGACAATTAAAGGAACGTATTTTTATTGTGACTACAAAACCAGCCTGCGGCACTAAGTGCGTAGCAAAACACCGCAGGCGGATTAATGAACGGTCAAGATGAAAACTGAAGAACAGTAAAGATTTGCTGCTGAGATTCCTTCCGTCCGCCCAAATTGCGGCAATGCTATGTTGGGCGCATGGCTAATATGAACTACATCTTTTTCGAAGTAGCTTTAATTTTATAAGTTATCAACTTTAATGAATATGAATATTCTGTAAAAAAAATCATTTAATTCATTTTGCTATAAATTCAACAGTTTGATCTATTGTTCTATTTAGTAATCATACTGATCAGGTCAGGATGATTTTGGTCATTTGATTTTATTTAATTTTTCTGTTTGTTCTGCATCGGGGGAATATACCAACAACCCTGATCGTTTCTACCATATCCGCCACTTGAGGTAATTTTAAACAACGGATGAAAGTTAACCTGAGTTTTTCAACATCCTCTATTTGTGGGTATGCCATAGATCAAAGGAAGTACCAGTTTCCACGTTTTGCCCTTGTCTGATGATCTAAAAATGCCGGCAGGATGACCACAAAAGAAGTATTTACCAACCTGAACAATTGAAGTTATGAAGGCTTGCACGGGAAGGCCATCATTACCGGGCCGCCATATTGAGTCAATAACAACTTGCGCCTGAAGGCGGGTATCAATGGGCTGCCAGCTGTTACCGCCGTCGTACGATGTTCGCACTCTTCTGGTTCTTGATTGTACATTGTAAGTGATAGCAGCTAATCCACCTTTGATGCGTTCTAAAGCGATGCCAACACCCTCCTTAACCACCCACTTCCAGGTTTCACCATCATCGGTCGATCTTAATATCCCTTGAGAGCCGGTAGCAAGGAGTACACCGTTTGACTCTACAATTTTCATTTCCAGGCCTCCGGTAAAAACTGTGTCTCCGGCAGTTTCAAAAACGGTGCGAACCTCTTTCCCTTGAAAATTCGTGTGCACAGGCAGCCATGCGCTCGTTCCCTTTATTTGCCGTAAAAATTGCCCGTCGAAATTGTAGGCAACAATCCCGGCCTCAGCGGGAGTAATACTGCCCTGTTTGCCAGAGAAAATGAAAATGTCTTTTTTCCAAAAAGGAGCTGTGGAATTTGGCTTACTGTGATATATCTCATTTCCAGCCCGTAAATAGGGCCCGCTTTCATTTGCAAAGAAACCACCTTCCTCCAGGTTTTCGGGAAGCCCTTTGCTAATGTCCTGCCATGTTAGTTCGCCATCAGTAGATTTAAAAATGAGGTTTGCAGCTGTAGCCTTATCTCTTTTTTGTTCTTGCTGACTATCCGGGAGATGACATGACTGTAGAAATGAGAATTGAAAAAGGAGCAAAAAAGCAAGGTTATAGATATTCATGACTATAATTGATTTGGTGAAACAATAAGTAAAGGTATTGGGCGTCAATTAGCCTGAAGCTTTTTAGTAGTAAAAAGTTGTAAAAGATATGTAAAACGTTTGTAAAATCACCGAAAACTGGGGTGTAATAGATTAATTTGCACACATGAAGCGATTTATTCTGTTCGGATCTTCAATCATAATAATTGGTATTTTAATCTCTGCTGTTGCATTTATCAATAAAAAAAATGAAATTCCTGAGAATCATTTGGAAGTGGTATTACGTGATATAGGACATCAGCTTTTGCTTTCAGCTAAAGATTCTTCATCCAGGGTGCTGCCGGTTAAGAAATTAAATGAAAATACATACCAGATTTCCTTTCAAAACAACTTTAGTTTTATTTCAGATACACTAATCAATATAGTTGAACGGGAATTTCAAAAAATCGCTTTGGCAAAAGGCTACATAGTGAATTTGAAGAATTGTAAACAAAAGGAAACTGTCTTTGCATTCGAAATAAATGACAAAACAGGCAATTTAACACCCTGTAGGGGTCGTACGCTGGAGGTTGGTTGTTATTTTATTGAGATTGATCTTTTGAAGACAAATAAGTTTAATTTCTTTTGGTTGTTACTATTGATTATTCCTTTGAGTTTTGTTATTTTTTATGTGAAAGATAAGTTTCGGAAAAAAGAAGAGAAAGAATCAACCTTCGATAACAATGATTATATACAATTAGGAAACTTTAGATTTTATACAAATGATAATGTTCTTAAAATTGAGAATAAAAGTATTACGCTTTCGGAAAAAGAAACAAAAGCACTAAAAATATTTGCAGAAAATATAAATCAAATCGTGGAAAGAGAAAACCTGATGAAAGAAATTTGGGAAGATGAAGGTATAGTTGTAATCAGTAGAAATGTTGATGTATTGGTGTCTAAATTACGTAAAAAATTAAGTGACGATAACTCCATTAAATTTATTAACGTACATGGTAGGGGTTACAAATTTATTATTGAGTAGATGTCAATCAAAAATCAAGTTAATGGGAAAACAAATTGGATGTGTGATTAATACTTTGTCAATCGTAATGAGTTGTCTGATTTAGATTTACACGATTTCGTTTCAACCTATTTCGGACGTTAGACGCTCATAGCTTGCGCCTAACGTTCGGGGCTTTGTGCAGTTGGGGAATTGATCAACTGTCTGCCCGGAACTGAAGCTAAATTTATAACTAAAAGCCGAAGTTAACCAACAAAAGCCCGGCAGAATTCCGTCCGTCAAAACTAAAGCTTGGATATGCACTGCTGATGATTGTTTTAACGTCGAGCCCCAATTGCACAAAACCTTTTGTTGGCTGCAGTGTATTTTAAAGGCTCATTCCAATTCCATATGTCAAAGGGAAACCAAATTTCAAACCTGGACTTTCAAAATTCACAAAATCTGCGATTAAAAATATTGCTATTACTTTATTCTCTTTATATAATTCGATTTTATGTGTTGCGATCATTCTTTTCTGCTTTTGAACTTTTATATTTCTTTTTAAGATATTTTTCGAAGTTTGTAAATGTTCAGCAATAATAGATTCTCTGTCAATCTCAAAGTGTCATTCACTTTATTGTAATAGATAATTTTATCAGCGCTGTCTACAATTTGATAGTATTTATCAAGTGTGCCATTCCTAGAACAAGAAAGAAGAGAAAATAGACAAATTATAAAGCCAAAATATTTCATAAAGTAACTGTCGCATTGCAGCCAACATTAGTATTTACGCTATAATGCGCTACTAAAAATAGCAAACAATTTTTTTAGATCATTCTTTTTTAACTGGTTATTTAAAAAAACGCGTACGCCTGGTAGTAGCGCAAATACAATTCATTATGCTTCACCATTTCCCCACCACCCCACCTCAGTGGCAGGGTAAACTACCTGCCAGGGTATAACAGGTAGCTTTTTTTAACATAGAACCCGGCGGCGGAAAAGGGCCTCTCTTTCATATTTTCCCAATGTATCTGTTTTGTTATTATTAAATTTTGCTCCCCGGCTGCGTCCTGTGATACAAACATACTATCCCCGGCAGGTGAAAAACAAACCCAGCGACCCCTTTCGACTTCTTTTGACCGATAAAGAACTCTTTCTATAAGACATGCCTTACCTTTTCCGTATTTCCTTCTTATCTTATACAGTACAAGTCCGTAACAAGTCCGTCATTTTACGGACTTGTTACGGACTTGTAGTGAATTAAACAGCTATTCAACCCCTATTAAATCCCGGGGTAAGAACAAAGATCCCAAAGCTCATTTTGGGTCATTTTAGGTCGTTATGGGTCGAAAGAGGTCGTTGGATCTGGAAAAGGATAACTTTCGGTCTTATCATTGCATCTCATGCCCTGCTCACCCACAGCGGCCCGATGGGCAGAGTCCTGTGGACCGGGTCATGAACGCGAACTGGTCTTATGCCCCGCCTACCCATCCCACAGGCTTCGGTTCCTCTCACGAACCCGGATAAAAATGGTTCGTATTTCAATATAGTGCTGTCATGAGTTAAATGCTCCAACTTCCCCTTTAGGTTCCTGTTAGGGGAACGAATAAGTTCGGAGGGGGTTAACCCCAAACCCCCTAAAGAGGCTTCGTAATACATCACTGCTGTAGCTTTTCGTATCTTAATATAGTGCTGTCATGAGTTAAATGCGCCAGGTTCCCCCTTCAGGTTCGCTGCTAAGGGAACGAACGAAGTTCAGAGGGGGTTTTATACTTATTATCCTTCCACTGATTCGTTCCTCTTTCACTTTCTTCAATAAGTTGCTGCAGGCGCTTTAGCCGGGTACTCTCCTGCTTTGCACGCATTACCCAATGTGTGGATAGTTTTTTATAGGAAGGTGCCAGCGACTGAAAATAAGCCCAGGCTTTTTTATTTGCCTTGAATTGTTTCTCAAACTCCTTAGTAAGTTTGGCTGCTTCGTTTTCGTGGGAGTATATTGCAGACTTTGCTGCTGTTCTTTTTTCAAAAGCTGCAAGCCCTGCCGGTTGCATAAGCCCCTGCTTTGTTAGTGCTTCAACTTTGTTTATGTTAATGGCGCTCCATATACTGCCGGGTTTGCGCTGCGTGAAACGTATCTGGTAACTGTCTTTATCTATAGATGTACGTACGCCGTCGATCCATCCAAAACAAAGTGCTTCATCAACCGATTGTGGCCAGGTAATACTGGGTATGCCGCTGCCAACCTTATAAAAGCCAACCAGCAGTTCCGTTTCTTTTTTATGGTTCTTTATTAACCATTTTCTGAGATCAGCCTGCTTTGCAAAAAATGTGGGTGCCATACAGGTTTATTAAAGCTGCCTGGTGGATACGGTCGCAGTGGTCTTGGTTGTAGCAGGAATACTCATGCCAGCAGCTTCTATGCTCATGGTACCATCTGATGTGGTAGTATTTTTTTTGATCACCCCGGTTGCAATCTCAACTTCAATTTGTGAACTGACCTTGCTTGAAGAGTTCATGATCATTTCCATTCCCATCTGTTCCATAGTACCCGATAAATTGGTTATTCCTTTAAATACGATGGTTGCGATTCCGGCATTTACGGCCTGTATGGTATAGTCGCCACCTGTGAAAGTGGTCATTTTATCACCCTTTGTTGTTGTTGAATCATACCAGGTTGTGCCGGGTTTTATGTCCCTGCTGATGAACATTTTATTTATTAAAGGGGTGCCATCACCCGAAACTCCCATCATGGTAGCTGCAGAGGATTCTTCCTCAGACTTATCCTGCTTTATTATCTTACCATTGGCATCAACAGTCATGTTCTTTACCTTTCCTATCATTTTATCGAATGATTCCGTCATCGCTCCAGTATTGTCTTTTTTATCACTGTCATAAACTGTTTCCTGGCCCATTGCCTGGATATTTGCCGTCATTTTATTTATAACGCTTACCAGGTCAGTTTCAGCAACCCTTGTATCTTTTACTGTTATGGTTTCTACGATACTAAAATCACTGTTGCTTTCCATTTCCTGCCCCATTACAGTTGCAACTGAAGAAGTTTTTGTAACAGTGGTCACTTCGTATTTTGTGTCTTTTACCAGGTTTAATTTTATTGTTTGTGCTGTGACGAACACAGGCAAAAAAGCAACAGCAATTATTAATTTAAGAAACTTCATTTTTTTAATTTTTTGAGCAGTAAATATATCCAGAAAAAAAACAGTGGCAAAAATGTTTTGCCGGCAGGCATGCTCCATATCACCTGAACTTACTGCTGGGCATTTTTAATATAATTCGGCGATTCGCATTCCTGCCAGTATTCTACGATCTTAACGATGACCTTTTTTAGCTTGTCATAACTGCTTGGCTTTACAAAAAAGCCTTGAATAGACCTTGAATACGCGTCGATCACATGTTTCTGTTCGGCACTGGTAGAAAAGAAAAGATAAGGAATGGATTTTAATCTCAGGTCTTCATTATTGTGAATTTTTTCCCGCAATTCCATCCCGTTTAGTTTGGGCATATTGATGTCGGAAAGAACAAGAAAAGGTTCTGTGTCTGTGTCGGTCAGATATTCCAAAGCCTGCACACTGTCGCCAAAAAAAATAAGTTTATTACTGTAATTTAGTTCTTTAAAGATACCTGCCAGGATATCCTGGTCATCAATGTCATCTTCAATAATAATAATGGGGCCGGTTTTGTTCATTATGCAGGTTTTGGATCTGTAAGTTACAGGTGTTTCACAAGTAATTGGTTTCTTTTTGAAGAGATTGCACAGTTCCAACATCGTATGCACCCTCAGGTATAATTTATTTATGATCATCCATGTAAAACCCAAACCCAATACCTTTGCAAAAAAAAACGGCATTGGAACTTACAAACCGCAAGGCGCATTTTGAATACTTTTTTGAGGCAACCTATATTGCAGGTATGGTGCTGAGCGGTACCGAAATAAAATCATTGCGGGCAGGCAAGGCCAGCTTTAACGACAGCTACTGTCTTTTCCATAATGGTGAACTGTTTGTAAAAAGCCTGCACATTTCTGAATACGCATTTGGCACTTACAGCAACCATGAACCACTACAGGAACGAAAGTTGCTCCTCAACAAACGTGAACTGCGTAAACTGGAGAATAAAATAAAAGAGAAAGGCTATTCTATCATACCCTTAAAATTGTTCCTGGCAGAATCGGGTTATTTTAAAATGGAGATCGGTTTGGGAAAGGGCAAAAAATCTTTCGATAAAAGAAATACCATCAAGGAACGGGAATCGGACAGGGATATTAAAAAAAAGTATGGGGTTTAACCCCCCGAAACCCCCTCCGCCCCCTAAAGGGGGAACTTTGGAGTATGATTATTTTAAGTGTTTTCAATTGTTTGCAAAACTGATCCCAATTCGTTGGTAATTTCCTTTGTTGTAAACCTGATAACTATTAGTCCCAGTGCTTCCAGTTCTTTTTGTCTTAATTCATCTTTTATTTTTATCTCTTCCAGATCATGAATGCTTCCATCAATCTCAATCACCAGTTTTTTGGAGTGACAATACATGTCAACAATATAAAATGAAATTGGGTGTTGCCTTCTGAATTTTAATGCTGGAAAATATTCCTTTAACCTTCCCCATAAGATCATTTCTGTTGGAGTAACATTATTCCTTAACCTGCTTTGCCTTTTCAAAAATTAAGTTACCGGCTCCGTAAAACATGTTTTCTTTCATATGCAAACCAACTTTCTACATAAGATAAAGACTCGTCGGATTTGTGGGTCCAAAGTTCCCCCTTCAGGGGGCGGAGGGGGTTAACACTCGCTCAGACTTAACGGCACATTCACCGCCAATCCCCCATCTGCAGTTTCCTTGTATTTGTGGTTCATATCCAAAGCGGTTTCCCACATGGTTTTTATAACTCCATCTAAACTTACCTTGGCGTAGTCTGGTGTGCTTTGCATTGCCAGCTGGCTGGCAGTAATTGCTTTAATGGCACCCATCGTGTTCCGTTCAATGCATGGTACCTGTACCAATCCGCCAATAGGGTCACAGGTCATACCCAGGTGATGCTCCATGGCAATTTCGGCAGCCATCAAAGCCTGGCGCTGTGTGCCACCCAAACATTCCGTAAGCGCTGCTGCAGCCATTGAACTGCTTACACCGATCTCGGCCTGGCAGCCACCCATAGCCGCAGAAATGGTTGCGCCTTTTTTAAAGATGCTTCCTATTTCGGCAGCAGTTAATAAGAACTGGATTATTTTTTCTTCCTTATCACCATCGCAAAAAGCAATATAGTACTGCAATACAGCCGGTATAACTCCTGCAGCGCCATTGGTGGGTGCAGTAACTACCCTTCCGAAACTTGCATTCTCTTCATTTACAGCCAGCGCAAAACAGCTAACCCAATCCAGTATATAAGTAAAATTATTGCCGCCGGCTTTTACCAGTTGCAGCCAGCTATCGTAATCGGTATATTCCCGGTCATTGATCAGTTTATCATTCAAACTGGCAGCACGACGCTTTACCTGTAATCCCCCGGGCAATATACCCCGGGCATGGCAACCACGATAGATACATGCTTTCATTACGTTCCAGATATTGAGCAAACCAGCTTTGGTTGCAACTTCGGGTCGCCAGGACATTTCATTCTCCAAAACCACATCGCTTATATTCAACCCTGTTTTCATGCACCAATGCAGTAATTCATCGGATGTATTGATAGGGAATGGAAGATGTACATCAGCAGATGATGTGTTCTCTTCGCCTTCTTTAACTACAAAACCTCCGCCAATGGAATAGAAAGTTTCTGCAAAATTTTCTTCATTATACAGGGTAACTAAAAAACTCAGTGCATTGGGATGAAAGGGCAAGGATTCGCTCATTAAAAATTCAATATCCTCAGCCGGGTCAAAATCTATTTCATGTTTACCCGATAGCAGGATCTTCTTCATCTGTTTGATGTCTGCGATCTTGGCATCAATATGATTCACATCAAAAGTCACCGGATCATCACCGCTTAAACCCAATTGTACAGCAATATCAGTTCCATGCCCGATACCGGTCTTTGCTAATGAGCCGTACAATAAAATACGTATCTCCTTTACATCATTCAGTAAATTCCTTTCGGTCAATGCATGTATGAATTGTTGTGCAGCACGCCAGGGGCCAAGTGTATGGCTGCTGGATGGGCCTACACCAATTTTAAACATATCAAAAACAGAAATGGCTTCGTGGCTCACATGTTATGGTTTAAATAAGCTTCCTCAGATCAGTTTTGCACATCCAGTAACTGAATATTAAAGACAAGGATCGAATTGGCCGGAATGGTACCAACCGCATTATTGCCATAACCAAGCGATGGAGGCAGGTATAAATTGATGGAACCCCCGCTTTTTATTAAAAGAATTCCTCTTTGCCAGCCCGGTATCAACTGGCCCAGTGTAAAAGTGATACCAACTGTTTCTGAATCAAACTGGCTTCCGTTTGTTAAACGGCCATCATATTTCACCCTTACATCGGAACAGATTTCAGGTGTAACTGTTCCGGTGCCTGCGGCCAGTATCTCGTAATAAAAACCGCCGCCATGCAGTGTAGCGCCAGGATGATTGGCAGCAATATAAGATTGTAGACTCATCAGTTCAGAAGGCGGTACTACCACACCTGAAGCTGTAAAATTGCAATCGTCTGATTTTTTACAGGAAAGCATAACACTACAAAAAGAAATAAGGATGATTAACCTACGGATCATGATCTGATTTTTATTGATTATAGAAAATTTATTGTTCGTTTGTTTTTGATGCCTTTTGTTTTAGCTCCCGGTAAAGCTGCTCGTTCATTTCCCATTTATACTGCATGCGAAAATAAGAAAAGAACAGGATACAGATGATGACAGCAATTACAATAGTAGCTATTGATCCCGGCAACCTGCTTGAGATCTTGGTATACCATTCCGGAAAAAAAAGATAAACAATTGTTATGAACAAGAGTATGGGTACAGAGAACAATGCAGCCACAGGCAATCCACCAGTGAGCTTAGCAGCAAAAGTATTTCTTCTTTCCTTTTCTTTTTCCCAATAGATTATAAAATCTTTATCTCTTTCAGAAAGCATGGTGCAAAACTAATGCAATTTGGCAGGACTTTGTTATGTAGTGAATATCTTGTAGGTTTGTCAGGCCTAAATATTCTGCATGAAAATTGAACAACTGCTCGTTCAGCATTTTTACAATAACCGGGAAGTTACTTTACAGGGAATGGGAACCTTTAACCTCTCCCCTGACTTTGTAGCACCAAAAGAGAATGATAAAGACGCTGAGATACCTGACAATGCTATTTCCTTTCAATATAATGCAAGAGCTGTTGCAGACGAAGCCCTGGTAGATTACATTGTACAGCAAACCCGTAAAATGAGATCGCTGGCTGCTGCCGACCTGGATTCTTACCTGGTATTGGGCAAACAATTCTTAAACATAGGCAAGCCATTTAAAATTGAAGGCATGGGCATGCTGGTTAAAAATCAGCAGGGCGAACTGGAGTTTACCAAGGGGCATAGTTTTCATGTAAAAACGGAAAGCTCCCCTGCTGCGGTAAAAGAAAAATCTATAAACCCCGAAATATCTTTTGCATCGGAAGCCAAAAAAACGGAAGGGGGCAGCAAAAAAGGGTTACTGGTTGCAGGTATGATCATTGGTCTTGGTTTGCTGGGTGTAACTGTCTGGTATTTTTTTATTAAGAAAAAAGATCCATCCGTTGATAATACAACCCTTGCTGTGCAGGCAGATACGATGCAGGAAAACAAACCCAAAACCGATACTGTTGCTGTAAAGATAACAGCACCGGTTCCCGCAGATGATGGGTACACTTTTAAAGTGGTGTTTTTGCAAACAGCCGATTCAGCAGCAGCAGTATCCCGGATGAACGTGCTTACTGCCCGTAAGCATAAGATCATCATGTACACAAAAGATTCGCTTATATACAACCTTGCAGAGCCTTTTACACTTCCATTATCAGATACGACGCATATTAAAGATTCACTGAACAAATTTTATTATTCGGGCAAGGCGTTTATTCAATTGAAATAGACAGTTTGAAATTACCAGCTTAACATGCAACAACCGGTTCAAAAAAAAATAGCTATTGTCTTTGGGTTATTTGCTGTGCTGGATGTGGTAGGAATTGCTGCCAACATTGAAATATTGCATTTTGTTACAAAGCCTTTGCTGATACCGGCTTTAATCTTGCTGCTGTTATGTACAAAGTCAATTGTTCTCAACAAAAACTTATTACTCATCGGCTTGTTCTTCTCCTGGATGGGTGACGTGTTCTTACTGTTTGAATATAAATATGCACTGTTCTTTATTTTTGGACTGGTAAGTTTTTTAACTACCCATATTTTTTATATCGTTTACTTTTTAAAGATCAGGTCAGATAAGCATTCATTACTGAAAAAACAACCGGTATTGATCGCATTAGTACTCGCCTACGGCGTTACACTTGTCTGGCAACTATATCCACACATTGAGGGCGATCTGAAATTACCGGTGATCGTTTATGCCACAGTTATATGTAGCATGCTCATTTGCAGCCTGCATGTATTTTTTAAAGTAAACAAGAAAGCTGCTGCCTTTTATTTATTTGGCGCTTTATTCTTTGTACTATCTGATTCTTTGCTGGCCATCAATAAGTTTTATCAGCCCTTTGCTTATGCCGGTGTGTTCATTATGCTTACTTATTGTGCAGCGCAATTTTTTATTGTTAGCGGGTATATTAAACAGGATCAGTCATGACCAAAGAAGAACTTTTAAAAGAACTCTCTCAAAATACCTGGGCGATGATAAGGCCCTCTCCCATTGAAGGTATCGGTGTGTTTGCACTCCGGGACATTCCTAAAGGTTGCAGAAACATGTTTGGCAAGCCTGATGATGCCAGCGAATGGATAGCGGTTTCAAAAAATGAGATTGGATCCCTGCCTGTACATGCACAATTCCTTGTAGGTAATTATTGTCTCTACGATGAAGAAAATTATTTTATTCCGGCACAGGGATTTAAAAAAATAGATCTCTCTCTCTTTTTAAATCATTCCGATACCCCTAATGTGATTTCCATTAATGACGGTGATTTTTTTGAAGCGATCAGGGATATAAAAGAAGGGGAAGAATTGCTTATTGATTATGGTGAGATCGTGGAAGGGGAATAGGTTCCTGCCTTAGCCTTCTTAACAATAAAAAGTTTATTACATAAGCACTCAGTATTGGAACAAGCATGATGATCAGGAGATAAAACAATATGCCTCTGAAGATCAGTTCTTCAAACAAAACAGATTTTATATTCCACCATATTCCCGTTAAAATAAGATTTGCTGTGAGTTTGGGGTTTAGCTCCCATCGTTGCTGAGCAAAAAGCATACGCATAAAAAATCAGAAGAACAACAAAGAGCCGTAACAATAAAAAATACAGCAAACCCTATCATTCTTTTTTTCGCGGGATAAAAACCAAATATGCCCAGGTTGCCTTTTTCAAAAAGCCAGATGACTAACCATGAGATGAGAAGCTGAACGATTATACCAAGCATAGATCTATTGCAGTTAAGCACAATATACACGCAATTTTATTTAGCTGACCGGGGCTGGTACGATTTTAGTACTACTAAAATATCACTCACCATAAAATATATTAAGATGACCTCGTTAAAAGATAAAAAAGTTGCTATTCTTACCGATCATGGTTTTGAAGAAGAGGAATTAACAAGCCCCAAAAAAGCTTTGGAAGATGCAGGTGCTGTAGTAGATATTATTTCAATGCAGAGCGCAGTTAAAGGCTGGAACTATGATCATTGGTCAATAGAAATTAAAACTGATGTGGCGTTAAATAATGCCAACCCCGGTGATTACGATGCATTGATGATTCCCGGTGGCGTAATTAATCCCGATGCCATGCGAAGAGAAAAAGCATATATTGATTTTGCAAGGGCTTTTATGGAAAGCGGTAAACCGGTTGCTGCCATATGCCATGGCCCGCAGTTACTGATAGAGACCGGTTTATTACAAGGCAGGGAAATGACATCCTTTCATTCTATTAAAACTGATCTCATCAATGCAGGCGCCGATTGGAAAGATGAAGAAGTTGTTGTTGATAATGGCCTGGTTACAAGCAGGAGCCCAAAAGACCTGCCTGCCTTTAATAAAAAGATGGTTGAAGAAATAGCAGAAGGAATTCATTCTACCAACAAAGCTTTTGTACCAACGCATTGAGAAAGTTTCATCGCATCCTGGGTAACGGGTATTGAAGCAAGCTTATGGATCCGTATGATCTTCAACCAATTCAAAAAACGAATGATAGCATAGGAAGGATCCAGCTCATACCAGCGGAAACCAAAATTGGTGGCCGAAGGATTTTTATGATGATTATTGTGATAACCTTCTCCCATCATTAACAGGTCGATCTTGAACAAATTGGTAGATGTATTTTTCACCGCAAAATTTCTTGATCCATACTTATGGGCAAACCAGTTGATGATCATACCCTGGATAGGGACCATTAAAATATGTATGGGTAATAAGATAAACCACCAGCCCGAGGTTGCAAACGCTACATATATTAAAACATAAACAGCGATCCACGCCAGCCTTGATACCCATGAATTGGCTATCTTATCCAGCAGTGGCCAGTCCGGAACATTTTTTAAAAATCTCGGTTCCACATCAAGCGTTCTTTCATAAATGCCCAGGGATATCTTACGGGTATGCCACATCATTTTAAATACACTCTTATCAAATTTAGGCGAATGCGGATCTTTATCTGTATCGGTATAGGCATGGTGCATGCGATGCATGATCCCATATGCCCTTGGGCTGATATAAGAAGAACCTTGCGTTATATAAGCGATCAAATAAAAGAAGCGTTCCCAAAACTTATTCATACTAAAAGCGCCATGTGCGGCGTAGCGGTGCTGTAGAAAGGTTTGCATAAAAAGCGACAAATACCAGTGCCCCACTAAAAAAAGAATTATTATTAACATTATTATACATCACTATTATTTTTGTTGAAATACTGACCCACATAAGTTACGCTTATTTATTGGCTAATCAGGATCATAGCTGGTTGTTAACAGTTAATTTAACACAATAAAAAAATAACCGGGGCCGTATACAACCTTATCGGTTTTTTTTTGTTTTTAGCAGATTTTTTTTTGCAATGCAGTTTTATGATGTTAAAAAAACTACATGTTTATTCCCGGTGCCAAAACGAATTGAAAAATTAAAAGCAGGATCAACAGCAAAGCTATTGGCACAATACCTATTTTATTGTTTACATCACTGTTTATGGTATGGGTAACTTTTGCCTTCCATGCATGTGCAAACACCATAGGAATTGATATCAATGTTACCATCAGCGGCGCTAAAGCCCTGTCCCATGGCATGACACGGAAAGGAATGATCAGTATAATGCCTGCTACAGATGCCATTAAAGCAATGTGAAACAGGTAACCAAATCTTTCCGGGGCAGTTCTGATGAGTTCTGCAGAAGGAGATAATCTTAATAAATATTTACTGAACAAAACACCGGTGTAAAGCATGGCAATTATACCGGCAATACTGATAAGCGTACCAAAGCCTTCTCCAATTCCCAGGTAAGTAAATGCCTGGCCTGTATCTGTATCAGGTGCAATTTTAGCAGTAATGAACTGCGGAATGGATTGTGCCAATCCCTGGAAAGCAAGCCAGAGAAAGAACAAATGTATCCAGTGCGATGATCGTTTTGTTCTGTTTGCCAGTAAGAGGCAGATCAACCC
>Ga0193752_1000902_pt1 | contig 26493 bp, 19 predicted proteins | sample H1c1metaG_FD_144924 | JGI IMG/M metagenome (GOLD analysis project Ga0193752, IMG submission 144924) | Soil microbial communities from a riparian zone of the East river system, Colorado, United States - H1c1 | ecosystem: Environmental > Terrestrial > Soil > Riparian zone | place: USA: East River...
GTCCTCCATAAGTTTCTGTGCCGGTTATGGGAATTCCTTTTTTTGTCAGCTCAGGAAATTCACCGAGAGGCACGCGCCACAACCATTCGCCGGAACTCAGGTCAAGTGCATTCAATGTGCCCCAGGGTGGTTTGATGGCATTGTAGCCATCCTTGTCCCGCCACCTTCTCCAATCCTTGGTCACGTAATCAGGTATATAAGGAAATTCAGTTTTCCTGGCGATGGTGTCGGTCATCCGGCCATGATCATCGGTGCGCCGCACATTCAGCAGAAAATCCACAATAGATTGTCTTTCCTTGTCAGAGAGATGCTGAAAGGAAGGCATTCTGCCACTCCCCGTTTTGATCACCTTTGCAATTGACTCGGGGGTTTTTCTTGTTCCGATACCAACAAGATTTGGAAAATCTGTGCCACTGCCTTTTCGGTCGGCGCCGTGACACGCAGCACAGTTAGTGATGTACGAACTATTGCCAACAGAAAGTGTGGCCAGTTCCTTGTTACGCTCTTCGATGCTGATCATCTTCAGCACCCAGGCGTCTTCGTTTGCATTCAGATAGAGTACGCCGTCCGGATCGATCGCATTGCCGCCCCATTCAGCGCCCCCACTGTATCCAAAAAGTAAGGTGCCCGATTCGTTTGGCGGACTGAATTTGTTTCCGGGAGTGGTTCCGAATTCTTTGAACGCAGCACGCGCCCAGGCATTTGCTTCCGGGGATATATTGGTGAGGTCGTTTTCTGTCAGTGTTTGACGGATGAAAGGCTTCGGCTTAACAGGAAATTTCTGCACGGGATAGGGTTTCTCACCGGGAAGGCCATTTACAGGCACCGGTTTTTCTTCGATAGGGAAGATGGAAGTACCGCTATCCCTGTCCAGCACATAAACAATCCCATCTTTTGTCGCCTGCACCACCACATCTCTTTTTTTGCCATCTTTTTCAATCGTGGTGAGGTTGGGTTGACAGGGAATGTCGCGGTCCCAAATGTCGTGATGGATGGTTTGAAAATACCATTTCATTTTCCCCGTTTCTGCTTCCAACGCGAGGACGCAGTTGGCAAAAAGATTCTTGCCTTCTCTTGCTCCACCATAAAAATCAGAGGACGGCGCACCAGTTCCGAAATAGACCATACCTCGTTTCTCATCAAGTACAATCCCGCTCCAGTTGTTGGCCGCCCCAATTTTTTTATACGCATCTTTTGGCCAGGTCTCGTATCCGAATTCGCCTGGTTGGGGTATGGTATGAAAAACCCATTTCAATTTTCCGGTCAGCACGTCAAATCCGCGGACATGGCCGGGCGCGGCATCTCCTGACTCGCTTACAGTTGAGCCCAGCACCAGTGTGTTTTTAAAGATCACGCCAGGACTTGTAGCGGTCACAGTCAGGTCCTGCACGTCATGACCAATGTTTTCGACCAGGCCAACATGCAGGTCCACCTTGCCCTGTTCGCCAAAATCCATGTGTTGTTTGCCGGTCATGGCATCAACCGAATACATAAAAGAACCCGCTGTATAGAATATCCTTTTATCGTCCCCATTTCTCCAATACATCACACCGCGGTTGGAATTGAAGCGCTGAATCTCTCCGGGAACCTTAAATTTCCACAATTGTTTTCCTGTACCCGCCTCAAGGGCAAACAATACGAGCTCTGCGCTTGTGCCATACATGATTCCATCCACTACGATTGGCTGACATTGGGTTTCGCGGCCCCTGCGCTCCTTATTAGCCGTATCGGCAGGGTCGCGGGGGTCGTAGATCCAGGCTACCTTCAGCTGGTTCACATTGGATGCATTGATCTGTGAAAGGGGTGAATACCGGTTGCCCGCAGCATTGCCACCATAGGCAGGAAAATCTTTTCCAGTTTCAGACAACACACTATCGCTGGCCGCATGTTGTTGACAACCCGCAATTAAAACACAGGTCGCAGTAATTAGGCCAAACCAAAATTTCATATTATTTGTTCTTCAGTGAACTTATTTCTTCAGGTACTCTGCACCGGTAGTTCGCTGCCGGCAGGCAGTGGATGACTGTCATCCTTAAGCGGTTTTTTGTGCCAGTAGGAAGCAAGTATGGATCCGGTGATATTCATCAGCGGGCCAAAAATAGCAGGGGCGAGGCCCACAGTGGCCATCTTTCCCATCTGGTTGGCCAGACCCGACGCCAGCCCGCCATTCTGCATACCCACTTCGATAGCCATAGTACGACAGTCGCGTTCGGGCATCCTGAACAAACGGCCGGACCAATAGCCAAGCGAGTACCCAAGGAGGTTATGAATAAGAACCAGCAGAATAAGAAGTGGCCCAATGGTCAGCAGGCTTTCTCTTCCAGCTGCCGTGATGATCACAATGATAAATGCAATGCCGAACATGGATACCAGTGGCATGGCATTGTCGAGCCACTTAGACTTGCCTTTGAGTAATTTGTTGAACAGGATACCCGCACCGATAGGGATGATCACCATCTTAATGATGTCCCACATCATGGTGCCCACATCGATCTTCACAAAGGCGCCGGCCAGAAATTTCATCAGCAATGGAGTCACAAAAGGAGCAAGCAGAGTGGACACCGCTGTGATAGTTATTGAAAGCGCCAGGTTGGCCTTAGCCAGGTAGGAAATGACGTTTGAAGCCATGCCATTTGGGGAACAACCTATAAGAATGATGCCTGCGGCGATCTCCGGAGGCAGACCACTGAGGTTCGCCAGCGTGAAACCAAGCAGGGGCATAATGATGAAATGGCTGGTTACGCCGATGAAAACGCCCTTCGGTGTTTTGATCACCCCAACAAAATCATCAACACCCATCGAAGTACCCATGCCAAACATGATCAGCTGGATCAGCGGTGTGATGAGTACCGCGAACTTGAAGCCGTTTACCTCCACAAAATACTGCGGGTAATACAGCGCTGTGCTGACGGCAGCAAATATCATAATAGTATAGGCAAAGCCTTTCAGGGAGGGATAGCCCCGGAACCCAACGGCAAGAAATAAAAAGAAGGCGATCACAATGGGACCCGCCTTACTGATATTACCCGAAAACAAATAACCAAGAACAACCAGCAATGCCACCAGCGATACGATGAGGCTGATGCTGTGAGCGTTAACCTTTTTCAACTGACAATCGGATTAAATAAATACAATGTGGGATTAATAATTTCTTTCTTTCAGATACTCATCCAGCTCTTTCTTTGTCATGGGTAGTTTGCCGGGATAATTATTCAGCCAGTTGATAAAGTCTTTCCTGATTTCTTCGGACCACTGACTGTCGATCTGACCCGCGAGGTATTTTTTCTCGCGCAGGCGCTGGTGACCGAATTCATCGCGAAGCGCGGTAACTTCTGAAGTCAGGATCACGGTGTCCGCCAGGTAGGCGGGAATAAATATGGTCCCATATTTATTTGCCAGCACCACATCACCGGGGAGTACTATTGCCCGGCCGACCCGAATAGGAGCGTTGATGCTGGTCAGCATCATGTCTTTGATATAGGAAGGGTCCTGGCCCTTGGTCCAGGCATTGAACCCTTTGATCTCGCTAAGGCCTTCCTCATCTCTTACCGATCCGTAGAAGATGACGCCACGTTGTGATTTGGCATAAATGGAGTTGCCAAGATTGTCACCAATCAATGTGCCATCGGCGATCTTGCCATAACCATCAGCAACATACACATCTCCGTTGGTAAGGGCATCTATTGGCCAGGAGTTGGTACCACCCTGCATTGAACGCTTTTCCACCCTTCCCTGTTCCTTAACTACATCGATGAGGTCGGGCCTGGATGGCATGTACTGTGCCGTTACTACCCGGCCGGTCATTGCGCTGTCTGGAAAGATCACCCGCCATTCTCCTTCATACTGATTGTTGTAACCCTTGTTGCGGAGAACGCCCCAGGCTTCTTCGATGGATATGTTTCTCAGACGGGCAAGCAGAGCATCGGACACTTTGGGCCGTCCATCGGGCAGTCTTTCACCCTTCCATTGCGAGGTCAGGCTTTTAATGTATGCCGGAGACGAACCCACATTTTGGGCATTGGCAAAACCGAGACAGGAGACTAATGCAATCACTAAGCAGGACTTCTTATTCATAAATAGAGAGATGAGGAAGGTTAAGTTTTTTTTATTTATTACCAGATGTTTTTGAAATGGATTCCATCAATCCGCGCATGTAACCAAGCGCGAACAAAGTGCCAATTGTGCTGTAACCAGCATGTTCATTGCTGTCTCCCGCCATGGTAGGTACGTGATCCGGACGGATCGCACCCTTGAAACCGATGTCGTAATAAGCCTGCATGGCCGCGTGCATGTCAATGATCCCTTCATCATGAAAAGCTTCCTCAAACTTAAATTTACCACCTTTCACATTACGGAAGTGCACAAAATGAATCAGTCCGCGTTTGCCGAAGTCCCGGATCGTAGCGGGGATGTCGGCTCCCATCAACGCGAAATTTCCCTGGCACATCGTAATACCATTATAAGGACTCTTCACAATATTGGTCATGCGGTTGAAATTTTCAACGGTAGTCATAATCCTTGAAATTCCTTTTATGCTATCGACCTGCGGATCATCCGGGTGCATGGCGAGCTTCATCCCGATCTTCTCTGCTTCGGGCACCGCGGCTTTAAGAAAGTATTCAAGATTCTTCCAAAGGGTTTCTTTTGATACTTCACCGTATTCGGTCAACGGTGCATTTTTGATTTCTTCATAATCAAAAGCGGTAACCAGGGCGCCGCCTCTGCCAGGCTTATCTTTAGAAGTTCGGTACCAGCTGATCACCGGCATCCAGTTGTAGCAGATGACGTCGATGTTGCCATATTTTTTCAGGTTTTTCATGAAGGTGATGAAGTTGCTGATCTCTTCGTCTTTTCCATCAAGACCAAGCTTGGTCTTTGTGCCCAGTGATGGCGGGCCTTCAACAACATTCCACTGCATGCCTTCTTTTTCCCACATGGCTTTGTTGGCCTTGATCGTTTCCGGATCCCAGGGCTTGGCATTCTCACCAACCAGTTTGGAATCAGCGGGAGCCACTGCTCCGGATACGGCCATCTGCCGGCACAAGGCTATTTTCTGAGTCTGGCCGGAAAAGAAGAAAGCCTCGCTCATGTGCATGCCCGCATCTTTCACCACCTCCTTTAATTTCCGTGCTTCTTTTTTAATTTTTTCGGTTTCGGCATTGCCTGCCATCACGGGCAGCGTGCCCAGGCCGGCGGCGGCAGCCAATGAGGCGCCCTTTTTTATAAAATCTCTGCGATTATCTGACATAACAAATCGTTTGTAGGTATTCTGGAATAGATTATTGTTTCCGGCTTCCAGCGATGCACCGGACAGAAAGCATAAGTACAGACGTTGAAAGCGATATTAAAGATCCGTATTCTTTTCCTGTACTGACAAATCTGGATAGTTTGCTCGCTGTTGACTAATAGGAAATCGGATCTTTGTATATGACGCTCTTCGCGCCGGCTCCTTGCGGATTCACTCTTTTGATCGCAACGGTGGGGAATGGGTAGCCACCCATAAATACGATTTCAATTGATTTCTCTTCATAATTAAATGTTTATATCGCGATCGTTTCAAAAACTTATTTGTCCCACCACACAGGCGTTGTGTACAAGTCCGCGCCCTGGTTGGCGACCGCCGCCTCATAGTTGGCCTGATTAAGTGAGGATTCGCTGATAGGGTAGCGAAGACGCAGGAGTGCCTGTCCTCCCGTGAAATTTCCAGGATAATTCGGAGGTGTCAGTACTGGATATCCTGTTCGGCGCCAGTTGGAGAATGCTTCAAAGCAATCGTACCACATGAAATGTGCCAGCCAGAACTGGGTGTGGATCTGTTCCATCTGTCCCTCGAAGCCCGTTGCATCCAGTGGATTGGCTGCCAGGTAAGTGTCAATATCTGTTTGCGGAATCGCAAATAGTGTCTGATCACCCGGAAAAATAGTGGTGGATTGCATGGAAGCGGTGATGGCGGCGTTGTAATGTGCTGCAGGAGTACCGGGTCCCCAGCCTCTGAGGGCGGCTTCAGCAAGCAGAAATTCCACTTCCTCATAACTCAATAACACGGTTGGCGCATTGAGGTTGGCAATCGTACCGGTATTGGGCTCAGAGTAGTCTACCAGCTGGTCATTGGACCAACCCGGAATCACGGTTTTGATTGACGAGGCATCATAGCCATTGGGCAGACCCTTCTGCAGATCAGGGTCTGAACTTGCGGGCAGGACCTGGGTTTGAGTTGCCAAGATATTTCCTTCCCAGAGTGTTGCATAAAAGCGGAGCCTGGGATCGTCCTTCGCCTGCAGCATATCTATCAACGTCTTGCTCAGCTTCACAGGTCCCTTGCCTTTATTGGATTCGGGCAGACTTTCTCTTTTCAGCTCAAAGGCGTCCCAGTTCTGGGAATTGCCCGAACCTTCCACATGAACCAGTGTGGCCATCTCCTGGTTGCTGGTGAATACTCCACCTTCTATGGCTTTTTGAACCCAGGCTTGTGAAGTGGCGGGGTCAACATTTGTCAATCGCATCGCGAGACGCAGCATCAGTGAGTAACCGAATTTTTTCCATTTGTCCACGTCCCCCTGATAGATCACATCCGAAACGCCGTAGGAGGCTTTCGCTGGATCAAGCTGACTGGTAGCCATTTCCAGCTCGGAAAGCATCATTGGGTAGATCTCACTTTGTTTGTCGTATTTGGGAGTGAAGATGCCTTCGGTAATGCCTTTGCCTGCTTCAGTGTATGGAACGTCTCCATAAATATCCGTGGCGCGGTGAAGGGTAAACACTTTCCAGATTGTAGCAATAGCATATTGATTGATAACATCGGGGTTGTCTTTGGTTGATTCGAGCACCTGGGCAAGCTCGCGGTAGTGCACATTGTATATTGTCTGAAAAAGGTCGCCAAATTGACCGTTCTCAAAGTTCTTGTCTCCTGACCAGTTGGTGCCGAGCGCAGCCATATACTGCATGGTGCCCGCAAAGTATTTAATGTTGGTCCTGTTCCTGTCGGGCGTGCCGGTGCCGGCGGTGCGAATCAGTGCATTGGAAAACAGGTTGGGGATAACAGGCTCCACATAGGCATTGGGGTTGGTGTTGAGTTCTTCAAATCCTTTATCACAGGAACTGAAGGCGATCATTGCAGCACCTGCAAAGAGCAGGAAGGATTTAATATGATTGAGGCGGTTCATGATTTTCTTTTTTCTTGTTTGATTTCGGTTCCCGTTAAAATTTCAGCATGAGATTCAGTCCATAACTTCTTGCGGTAGGCAGGCCAAAATTTTCCAGCCCCTGTGCATTTCCGTTATTATAACTGGATTCCGGATCTATGTTCCTTGCTGTATTATAGATCAGCAGCAGGTTGCGGGCCACCAGTGAGAGGCTTACCGACTGGATGAAACTTTTCCCCAGTACAGCGGATGGCAATGTGTAACCCAGGGTAACCTGTCTCAACTTGATAAAATCCGCATCTGTAACAAACTCATCGGTGAGTGTTGACCAGATGCTCTGGTAATAGGTTTGAGCTGTAACATTGCCGGAATAAGGATTGCCGGTCACATCCACTCCTGATACATCGATGCCATTTTCCCTGACACCACCTTCAACCGTACGTTTATCAAGACCGAACTGGGTGCCAAATGCATTCGTTGCCGAATACACTTTGGCGCCAAATTTTCCGTCTAGCAGAAAACCAAGAGAAAGACTTTTGTAATTCAGTGTATTGGAGAGACCGGTGGTGAGTGGAGGAACGCCGCGGCCCAGCGCTTCGAGCGGTCCCTGCAGCGGAATTCCTGTTGCCGCATTGTAAACGATCTGTCCCTTCTCATCGCGTTGGGCCCGGTTTCCGGCGATCATACCATATGGCATTCCTTCGAAGTGATATATGCCACCATTCAATGTGCGCGTTGTTGCATCGGGAAGGAAGAGCGACTTGAGTCCATCGGCGATCTTCACCACGGTGTTTTTGTTGTAAGCGACATTGAGACTAACGTCCCAGGTGATCTCCTGCTTCACCGGTGTCGCAGTCAGCAACACCTCAATTCCACGATTCTGGATCTTGCCTACATTGAGGGCCACACTCTGAGAGCCGGAAGAGAAGGGGACCGATGCATTCACAATGTCATCCGTTGTCGTTCTGTCGTACAGAGTGAGATCGAGCCCCAGCCTGCCATTGAACATTCTGGTTTCGAGACCCAGCTCTGTGGTCGTTGATGTATATGGTGTCAAAGGACGGGGAATGGTTTGACTGGAGATATTCATCAGCGTAGCGCCCAGATGCTGCTGTGCCTGTGCCGTGTAGTTGACATCCAATCCGTACGGGTTTGGAGCGCCACCGCCTACCTGTGCCCATGATGCCCTTAGTTTGCCATAGGTCAGCCACGAAGGCCTCGTATTCCAGGCATTGGTAAACATAAAACCAAGACCAACCGAAGGATAGAACAGGCTGTTCTTTGCGATTGACAATGTCGAGAACCAGTCCTGCCTGCCGGTCAGCGTCAGAAAGAGCAGGTCGTTGTAGGCAAGATCGGCTGAAGCGAACAGGGAGTTGATGGCGAACTGACGATAGTTTTGGGCGAAGGTCTGGCTGCTTCCATTGGAGATAAAATAAACGAAGGGAACATTCAGCTGACCGCTTGTGAGAGTAACTCCATCGTAGGTATTCTTCATCATGTTGCCACCTGCGAGGGCGCTGAGAGAAAACTTGCCGAAGTCTTTGGTAAAACCGAGGAGCCCTTCTGCATTGCTTTCATAGCTCAATAACTGGTCTGTACTCAATGAGCCCCGATTGTTGAATGCGATACCAGATGGCTCTATCTGCGTCCCCTTCAGGTTGAAATAATCTATCCCCACTCTTGCCCTGGCATAGAGCCAATCGGTGATATTGTAACGGGTAGTAAATGATCCGATGAAACGGCGGCGGTTGTCGTTGTTGCGGATTTTGTTGATAACGAAGTAAGGATTGGTGGCATAGATATAATCCGACCAGATGGTTTCGTTGCCATCGGCTCCATAGCCAGGGGCCAGGTGGCGGACGTCGAGATTGGTGGCGATGATCTGTGCACCGGCATTTGGATTTTTTTGAAAGTCGGCTGTATAGATGCGATTGTTGGTTTGTTCGATATTGTATTGGGCGTTGGCTTCGAACACCAGTTTCTTCTTTAGGTTGCCGCTGACGTTCAGGTTGAAAGTTTTCCGGTTGAGGGAATTGCTGGGAACGATTCCCTTGTTGTCGAGGTTGGAAGCGGAGAACCTGAAGTTTGCGTTTTCATTACCGCCAGTAACCGACAACGTGTTGGTGAAGGTTTGTCCTGTCTGGTAAAAATTCTGAATATTATTTTTCACCGCGCTGTAGGGTCTTTCTGCTCCATCCGGGTTGAATACCTGAGAGCCGTCGAGTTTGGCGCCCCAGGAGGTTCTGCCATTGGCGATGGCTTCAGCCTGCGAGGTAGGTGCCTGTCCGCGGGAGCCCGCTCCATATTCATACTGCCAGTCGAGGAGATCAAGTGGTGTTTCCAATGTGTAGGTTGAATTGAGCTCAACGCCAAGGCCTTTTTGTCCCCGTCCGGATTTGGTGGTGATGAGGATGACCCCGTTCGCGGCCCGGGAACCATAAAGCGCCGCTGCTGTTCCTCCTTTGAGCACCGACATGGATTCGATATCATCTGGGTTGATGCTAAGTAATCCATCACCGCGGTCAATTCCGCCGTAAGTAGTTGCGGCTCCCTGGTTGGAGTTGTTGATGGGAATGCCGTTGACCACATAAAGCGGTTGGTTGTCACCGTTAAGTGAACCGTTTCCCCGGATCACCACCCGGCTTGATCCCGAGGGGCCGGTGGCGGTGCTTACCGCGTTGACACCCGCCACGCGACCGGTGAGCGCATTGCCAAGATTGATCTCCCTGGCCTTGGTTAAGTCCTCACCGCCCACCTGGGTTACGGAATAGGTCAGCGACCTCCTGTCTTTTTTTATGCCCAGCGCTGTGACCACCACGTTAGTCAGGGCTTCAGTTGATTCGGACATTGTTATGGCAAGAGTGGATTGTCCGCTATAGGACAATTCCTGGGTGGTATAACCAACGGATGAAAAGACAAGCACGCCATTAGCGGGCAGGTCCAGCGTGAATTTGCCTTCAGCATTGGTGGTGGTTCCCGTGGAAGTTCCTTTCAGGGATACACTAACGCCAGATAGCGGACGTCCCAGCGAGTCTGTTACAGTTCCCCGCACAACCTGATTGAGTGAGTTGTTCTGCCTGGTGTTGCGGATAACGATCAGGCCGTCGTTGAGTTCCTGGTATTCGAGCGGAGTATCCCGGATCAGTAGTTCAAGGGCCTGAAGCACGGGCATGTCCTTTGCTTTCAGCGAAACCGTTTTACCTGATGGCAGGTAGGCCTCGCTGTACAGGATCCTGATATTTCCTTTCTGTTCAAGCAGAGAGAAAGCTTTCTTAAGTTTCACATCATGAAAATCGAGGGTCACTTTGCCATCCTGTGAAAACCCATTTGCTGTAGCGTTTAGACAAAGTATAAACGTTAGAAAAATGGTGCAATTCAGCATTAGGATAAATTTTCGACTAGCGTTAAGAAGCAGAACGCACGGGGGTTGTTCTGTAATTTTCATACATTTGAACTTGATTGTTTAGAAAAAATCTGGTTTGTTGAATAGACTGCCGGGTCTCTGGAAATGTTGGCGCATTTCCAGTTTTTTTAATTGATAATTATTTCATTCCTGTTGATTTTGTAATTGAAGGATTTGATGAGCTGCATGGCCTGGAGCGCTTCTTCAATGGTTTCATTCTCAAACGCCCCGGTAAAGTAGAATTTACCGATCTCTCCACTGACGGTCACCTTCACATTGTACCAGCGCTCGAGCTTATTGCCAATGTCCTCCATGGTCTCGTTCTCAAAAATCAGTTTGTTGTCTTTCCACGATGTTTCTGCTATGTAATCCTGGTTGGCCATCCGCACCGTGGTGAGGGGCTGAATAAGCAAGGTTTCTCCTGGCTCCGAATTCTCCCGTCTGGTGGAGACGGTATTTTTTTTCACCGGGTTCATCAACGCAACTTTTTCCTTTGGTTTCAGCACGATGGTTTGATGACTGCCATCATTCATGGTGAGTTCCACCGAGCCACGTATGAGCGTTGTCTCCGATTTTTTGTCACCCGGGTAGGCGCTGACATTAAAAGCTGTGCCGAGCACCCTGATGGAAAACCGGTTAGTATGAATAATAAATGGGCGTTTGCTGTTGTGCGCAACGTCGAAATAGGCCTCACCGGCAAGATTAACCTCCCTCTGGGCCTTTTTTTGGATCTGCGGATCATAAGAAAGACGGCTGTCGCCGTTCAGCCAAACCCTGGTGCCATCGGGAAGGTCTACTGCTTTCCGAACACCCTTGCCCGTGATGATCTCTGTGTAGTCGTCCTTTTTGAAATGCGAGTTTCCGAAATAGAGGTAGGCGAGAGTACTTAGGGCCAGGAGACAGGCTGCTGTTACGAGGAGGGAACGGTATTTCTGGTAAAAACGGCGGTGGTCAAGGGAGCCGGGTTCAGGTAATTCATCAGGCGCCGGTTGAAAATCGTGGTTGTATTTTTTCCTGTGGTTCTGATAGAATGCGGCAACATCAACCTCTTCCATTTCATGGTTCCAGATCTCTTCGGTGATGTTCTGCAGGTGTGGGGCATCCTGATACTCGGCTATAAGCTCAAGCAGTTCCGCCAGTTCATCAGGTGAAATCTCGCGGGCGAGCTTTCTGGTGAGTAATTCCAAGATTCGTTTCTCCATCTGCAATGAGGACAATTGAAACCGTGAAATTCCCTAAGGGATAAATGATAAATGAAAAATTAAAAATCAAAAATGCTACACTGGGCGAGACCACTGATTTGCGGTCTTCAGGAAAAGTAAACGGAAAAATTGACCTCTGCGCTTGAATGTTCGCCTGTAGCTGAGCTCCTTAGAAACCTATAGCGCTTTCGACTCCTCGCCATTAAGGCTGGGCGCTACGCTATAGCATTTTTGATTTTTAATTTTTAATTTTTGATTTTAATAAGTGAGTCGGCAAGCTTTTTCATGGCTGTAACCAGGTGGGCATCGACAGTTTTCGGCGAGATGGTGAGGATCTCCGCCACTTCCTTATAACTCATGCCTTCCTCACGGATCAGACGGAACACGAGCCGGCAACGGGTTGGGAGGGCCTGGATAGCTGTTTCGACATGATCAGCGTGCTGATGACTGATCAATATGCCCTCGGGGTCCTGTTGTGCGGGGTTGGAGTCCGCCTCCGCGTCTGCCAGTGAGATCATCCTGGTCTTTGCATTTTTTTTGATCAGATTTAATGAAAGATTGCGGGTGATCACCAGCGCATAAACCTGGATATTTTCAATATGCAGGAGGTCCATCCTGTTCTGCCAGAGCCTGAACATCACATCGCTGGCAATTTCTTCAGCCTGCTCTTTTGATTTGAGCATCGACCTCGAAAAACGAAAGAGTGTGGGGAAGAGGGAGACAAAAAGTTTACGGAATGAATCCTCGCTATTGTTAATGGCCATTTCACAGACAAGTAACTTCAACCCATTGATAAAAGTCGGGGACATAGCAAAAACGTTAGATGAAACCTGGCTGAAAAATTAGAGAAAATAATGAAAATGGTACAAATTATTTTGATGACTGTCCCTCGCAACCCTGATGAAAGCCTGTTGCGCAAGCCTCATTCATTTCATATTTTATACTCTCATATGATCTGCCTGCCACTGTGTTACAGATTTTTTGATGGTATCTGGACTGAGTTTCTCCTTAATGGTGCGGTCGATAAGCTGTGGCAATTCCTCATCCGATGCAAAGCGCAGTGCAGCGATCTGAAGAAAACTGAGGTCTTTTTCCAAAGCCCGGAAGTCCTTACCAGTAAGCATGAAAAATCTTAATCGCATTTCAAGTATGACGACCCGGTTCTGATTGGTTAAGGCATAATGCTGACGAAGCATGAAGGACAGCCAGGTTATCAATAATAGAAGCAGGGTGATGAATATCCATTCCATTCTTACCTCGGGATGCCGGTATGCGCGAATAGCAGCGATGGTAACCAGGATCCCCGATAAAGGATAAAAAACCAGGTGATGTATAGGATAAACTCTAATATGATTGCCATAATTCTGTTCTTTCATACCCATATCTAATTTAGGCTTCTAAGATAAGTGATCAGGATCAAGCCAGTGTAGTTGAACGGGCATCACTACCTGTTATTAAAATGTTCAGGGGGGCTAAGCCCCGATAAATTTGTATTTGGATTTATATTAATTTAGCAATACTCATCGCTGCTACTCAGCATGGTGCCTACTACATAAGGGATTTTTGCTTTCACCATGTTATTATTGGTTTCGGTCATCCATTCCTACGAATAATTTATCTCAGTTGGATAACAACAATGGTCAGGACATAAATTAGTGGTTTCTATGTGCAAACAAATATTATTGATTGATGATGATGCGGACGAACATGAATTGTTCAGCGGTGCCCTGGGAACAATTGGCAACTTCGGATTGATCAGCGCCTTCAGCACCGATGAATCGTTACGCGTACTTCAAACTTCTAAACCAGACCTCATTTTTCTGGACATAAACATGCCGGCGAAAAACGGCTTTATCTGCCTGCAGGAGATAAAAAAATCCCCTCAATTAAGCGAGATCCCGGTGCAGATGTATTCGACGAGCACTAATGAGAAAGACGTCCAAAGAGCCTTGGAACTTGGCGCCAAAGGTTATATGGTCAAGGCAGGGAGTTTTACCGAACTGTGTAAAAACCTGAAGAAAGTACTGCACTCTGAATTGATGGAGGATTCCACTAATCACCAAGCGGGAAATAGCAACTGAACACTGCTCCGTCTCCCGGGACACCTTCCCCGGTGATAAAGCCCTCGTGCATTTCCATTATTTTCTTGCAAATCGCCAGCCCGACGCCGGATCCTTTGTATTTGCCCTTTTCATGAAGTTTGGAAAAAATGATAAAGATGTGTTCGGCATTGTCGGCTTCAAAGCCAACGCCATTATCATTAAAACTGATGATTGCATATTTGATGCCCGGCAGTGCAGAGGGGTGGTTGACCAGGTTCCCTGTTTTATACTTAACTGTGACGGTTATGTTTCCCCCCGATTCTTCCTTTCGGAATTTTATCGCATTGTCGAGGAGGTGGCTGAATAGAACGGCAATCAGGCGGGGATATCCATTGACTATGGGTAGATTATCCAACTCCATCTGCAGTTGGAAACCGTTCAAACTTTTTTCCTGATCTTTTCTCACACTAATGAGGATCTCATTCAGGTCTACGCGCTCTGATTGAGATGCATGATTCTGAAGGCTGGAGTAGGAAACGATGTCTTCGGTGAGCAGTTTTAATTTCTGGATTGCCGACTGGGCCCTTCTCACATTAGCCTTTCCTTCGTTGCTCAGATTCTTTGCATCATTGTTAACGATGTATTCCATGCCTGTATACAGTTTCCGGAGCGTCTCTTTATAGTCGTTCGCGGCAATACTGGTGAAAGTCTTAAGTTCATTTTTGAGTGACTCCAGCTGACGATTTCTTTTTACGAGCTCCAGATTAAGCGAACTTATCCTGTCGAGCAACTCCTGCGGCCCTTGCGGGACCGGCAATCCGTGCGACATGGTTTTTTAATTTTATAAACAGTCATCCGAAACAGAGACCGAAAATTCCAGCTCCTGAAGAGATAATTATTCTATGTAGAAGAAGAGAAGTTCTAAGAACAGCGAAATCCTATGCAATAGCGGAAATAATGCGATCTATGTATTTCCTGCGACGAGGTGATGTAAATGTACCACATTCCAGTCAAAGAGGGTTATAAATATGAAATCCCTTCAAGGTTGCCGGTCTGATAAAAATAAGGAGAGAAGCCTGTTTCGAGACACTTACATTCAACTGTCATGAAACTGTTCTCTGCATTTCCAAAAATACTTGCAACCGGCACATCTGCTGCGTCGCGGCTGCTGCCAATCTTGACCAGTCCATTCAGCGGAGCGAGGCCGGTGGCATCGAAAAGTATCCACTTTCCTCCGAGATATGCTTCAAAACAGGCATGAAAGTCGGCAGGATACAGTTGAAAGGCATAGCCGGTAAAATATCTGGCCGGAATAGTGAGTGCCCGGCATAATGCAATACCAAGATGCGCGAAATCGCGACAAACGCCTGCCTGCTGTGTTACCGTGTCGTAGGCAGAGGTTTCGGAGTTAGTTGAGCCGCTGAGGTATTCAACATTTCGGTTTATCCACCCCGTTAGTTCAATTACCTTTAAATAGGGGTTTTCTATATTGTTAAATTTGTTGTTGGCGAGTCGGGCGAGCTTATCAGACTGGCAGTATCTGCTAGGGTTCAGGTATTTAAGTATCGAAGGCTCCAGATAGGCGACATTTTCGGCGGTCTGATATTGCTGTGGGATAACTGTCCAGGAAGTATTGACAATAGCCCGGTAGCTGATGAAGACGTCCATCGGAACCATCACCTGCATCCTGATGAAACGGTTGCCTTCATTAGACCGCTGCAATTCCTGGTATTGAATGGCAGGATCAACAATGAAACTTTCTTCGATAACTTGTTGGTGACGATTGCGCAACACGCTGGTGTTGAAGATAAAGGTTGTTGGTGCGGTGACTTTGTAACCAAGACTGGCATTAACTTCAAATTTCATTCAGCTGTATTGAAAAGTGTTGCGAATTTAGAGATATGCGGTTGAATATCCGGAGTTGATCGCCTGGAGTCGATATTCTCCAACTTAAACTCCATTTTAATGTCTTTTTAATTCCCTTTCACCGTTAAATCGTTAACATTTGAGAATTTTGCACTTCGAACAAAAAAACCCAAACCCGATGGAAAATGTGAGAATCTTATTAGTTGAGGATGAAAAAAAGATAGCCGATTCTTTAAAAAAAGGCCTTTCTGAGCACAATTATATCGTTGAACTGGCATATGACGGTGTCGCCGGCAGAAAATTATTCGAGAACCATCATTTTGACCTGATCATCCTGGACATCAACCTGCCAGGTATGAGCGGCATAGAACTCTGCCGGAAGATCAGGAATCGGAATCCAGGCGTTCCGGTGGTTATGCTGACGGCGCTCAACGCGCTGGACAATAAGATCGAGGGTTTTGATGCCGGCGCCGACGATTACATCGTAAAGCCTTTCGATTTCAAAGAAATGCTTGTACGCATCAAGGCCCTCCTCAAAAGGATATATCAGCACATTCCGGTTGGTAATATCCTCAAAGTGGGCGACCTTGTTATCAACCTTGATAACAAGGAAGTAATGCGCGGCCATAATGGAATCTCACTGACAGCCAAAGAATTTCAATTGCTGGAATACCTGGTTCGGAACTGCAATAAGGTAGTGTCACGTGCCGACATCGCATTGAATGTTTGGGACATTGATTTTGACACCAAGACAAATGTGATCGATGTGTATGTCAACTTCCTTCGGAAGAAGCTTGATCACGATTATGATAAAAAGATGATTCATACACAGGTAGGAGTAGGCTATATATTGAAAGAAGTCGTCTGATTGAAAAGCAGGCACAAAATAACATTGCTTTTTACCCTGATGGTGCTGGCAATTCTCCTCCTTGTTAGTATGGTTGTTTATTCTTTCACTGCACTTGAACGAGACGAAATTTTTCGAAAGCGCCTGAAAAGCCGGGCGAACAACATCGCCCAGATCTTCTACTATTTTGATGACACGGCTTCAACCGTCCTTAACAGGATCAATGCCAACCCATTGGAATCCTTGCCAAGCAAAAGCGTGAGGATATTTAATGTGGAGGGACAAGAATTATACGGCTACAACGCCAATGCTCCCGAGGTAGACAACATTGACGATTTCGTGATTTCAAAAGCCATCCTCGACAGGCAATACAGTTTTAACATGGGAAACAGGGACGCCCTGGCTGTGCATTATAATGAGGAAGGCCGGGGAATAATTGTGGTGATATCGGCCTATGACCCCGATGGCTGGAGGGCACTGAGCGAACTCAGACAGATCTTTATTGTCGCTCTTTTGCTTGCAATGTTGATCTCCCTGTTGGCCGGACACATATTTTCAAAACAACTGCTCAAGCCTGTGGCCCAGATGATCCGTCAGGTCAACGACATCTCTTCGCATAATCTTTCCGAACGGATCCACTCGGGAAAGACCAAGGATGAACTGCAACAACTGGCGACCACTTTCAACGAACTGCTTGACCGCCTCAATGAATCCTTCATCGCCCAACGACGGTTTATTTCAAATGCATCCCACGAATTGTCGACCCCGCTGACCTCTATATCAAGTCAGCTTCAGGTGACTCTGCAGCGAGGACGTGATGCAACTGCGTGAATTGACCAAGAGTTTGCTCGAAATCGCGAAAACGGGAACGGAGGGGAGCATAGAACTGAACAATGTGCGGGTGGATGATGTATTGTTCAAGGTCATGGCCGACCTGAAAAAGATCAACAGCAGCTATGTGATAGATTTGAGTTTTGGGGAATTTCCAGATGATGAAGCCAGGTTTCTCGTTTTCGGCAACAGTGATCTGTTGTATATAGCAATCAGAAATATCATCGAAAACGGTTGCAAGTTTTCACCCGATCATCATTCTGATGTTCATCTTAGCATTGAAATTGATTCCGCGGTGATCGAAGTAAAAAGCAAGGGCGACGAAATTCCGGCACAGGATATCGAACAGATCTTCCAGCCATTTTACAGGTCGTCCACTTCGGTGGGTATTCCGGGCTTCGGGCTGGGACTGGCTCTGGCCAAGCGTATCGTAAGACTTCACAAGGGTGAGTTGCAGGTGAGTTCGGGAAATTCAGAAGGCACAAGTTTTATTATCAGGCTGCCGACGATGAGCGGTGGGAAAACTTAAAACTTAAAAATTTTGCTCGCTGAATCCTTACCCAACATTTAAACTTCAGGATTTGACTTTTAACTTTATTCGACTTTGTGCGAAATCATATTTCACTTTGGAGCAAAGAAAAACCCCCCTGAAAAATCAGGGGGGTTAATATGTGGATGGGTTAGTAAGAACAGGGAATCAAATTTCCCTCCACAATATTAAATAGATTTTTTCCTTTATGAAAAATTTTTTTCATTTATTTTATTAACATTTAAAAATTACCTCTGTGGAAAAGCTCCGGCTTCATCGCTTCCTGAAGGCATAGTTTAATTCCTCCTACTTTTGCTCAAACATCGGATATGAAATTTTCTGCACCGGTATCAGTAGGATTTATCGCTGAACTCATCTCGGCCGACCTGGTTGGAAACACCGCTGGACATGCAACCGGAATAAATGAGATTCATAAAGTGGAAGCGGGCGATATCGTTTTTGTTGATCATCCCAAGTATTACGAGAAGTGTATTAATTCGGCCGCCACCTTTATCATTATCAATAAAAAATGGGAAGTGCCCGAAGGCAAGGCCCTGCTTATTCATGATGAGCCATTCGAGGCATACCAGAAAATCGTCAGGCATTTCAGGCCCTTTGAACCCTCTCCCCTTCCGCAAAGCCAGTCTGCAAAGATTGGAGAGCATACATACATCTTCCCCAACACCTTCATTGGCAATCATGTAACTATCGGCCGTCACTGTGTCATCTATCCTAATGTGAGTATCATGGATCACTGCGTTGTCGGCGACCACGTCATCATCCAGGCCGGAACCGTCATCGGCTCCGACGCCTTTTATTACAATACTAAAAAAGACCGCCAGGTATGGTTCCGCAAAATGGAAAGCTGTGGGAGGGTAGTGATCGAAGATGAGGTGGAACTGGGAGCAGGTTGTACCATCGACCGCGGAGTGAGCGGTGACACAATCATTGGTAAGGGCACCAAGATCGACAATATGGTGCATGTGGGGCATGACGTTGTGATTGGCAGCAATTGTCTGATCGCCGCTCAGGTGGGTATTGCCGGGGCAACCAGCATTGGCCATGGAGTAACACTCTGGGGCCAGGTAGGCATCTCGAAAACCCTTACTATCGGCGACAATGCCACAGTGCTTGCACAGAGTGGCGTGCCTTCATCATTAAAAGGAAATAAGGTTTACTTCGGATCACCCGCAGATGAAGCAGTTATAAAAATGAAGGAGCTGGTTTGGGTAAAGAGAATTCCCGAAATCTGGAAAAAGATCAACGGCTGATTTTTCGCATCATTCGTACACATAGTTGTAAGGCAAGAGTTCCGCCAGCTTTTTCCAGGCCCAGTAGCCGGTATTTATCACATCGTACTGCTCATAGAAATACCCGTTCTCTTCGATAAAGAATCCGTCTGACACATCCAGGAGTGTAACCTGTGCCGGGCTGTTTGCGGGCAATTTATATTCATCAAGAAATTTTTTATCCGGCCTGACCGGTGAATAGCTAATCCTGTAACGCCCATCCCAGTTAATTTGAACAGTGCTACTGTCGACCTCGTACAGACTGCTGTCGAAAAGGTTTTCGATTTCGGTTCCAACAACTTCTTTTCCGTTGTTACCCAACTTTTCAACAGTGAATCCTTCATCGGTCGCACTGCTGTCGTATAGGGAGGTCATGAAATGCAATCGCGACCCCAGGTAGGTTTTTGCCCTGTTCTTTATCCATTCTTCTTTTACCTCAGTGGTGCTGTCCATTTCAATAAAGAAGGGTGAGCCGGTATACTGACCAATATTTGAATTGTAGTCGAAACTGAAAGAGTCCAACTGGTAACGGATCAGATAGCCCAGCGAATTATTCCGCACCAGCAGATCTTCGCCTGCGATCACCCTCAGGCGATGTCTTTTCTTATTCTTTGTATAAAAAAACCTAAGCGTTTCGGGATTGGTAATGATGCATTCGCCGGCATTTGGTGTTGTACCCAGGAAATTATCCTTGAAGAATTTGCCAAAGCGAGCCAGTCCATCGGCAACTTCATTGGTGGCTACGATGGAAACCTGCTCCAGAGAATTGTTTACCTGTACAAGGGCTATCTCCATGGTGTCCGTATAAGTTTGTGTGTTGCTGATCCTGATGGTTCTTTTTTCATAACCTGTGTAAGAGATTACCAGGTCATAACCGCCATTGGGTAATCTTAGTCCGAATATGCCTTCCGTATTGCACGTGGTGCCGTGCGTGGTATTCTGGCAAAAGGCCGAGGCGCCGGATAAGGGTTGTCTTGTTGTTGAATCCAGCACCTTGCCATAGATAAGGAAGGTTGGCCGCTGGGCAAAGGATGCAAGACCGAGGCAGAGTGCCAGCAACAGCAGGTAGTTTTTCATATTCGTAAGTTAACCCTTTACAAACGCTGAACCTTGCTGCTATATTGGTTGCAGGATCGGGTTATTATCTCCTCAATGGAGGAAAATTTAAAGCCCGGAAGTACAGAAAGTAGTTTTTTATTGTCATATGCCGAATCAGAAAGGGCAAGTGTCGATGTTTCCCTGGTGATCGTTCTGGGGGAACCCTGGATCATTGACCTGATTAATTCCAACCTCCAGGCGAGCGCGGCAAGAAAAGGAGTGGCCCTGCGCCAGGGTCTTTTTTTGCCGAAGGCGTCGGAGATGGCATTGAAAATCGATTCGTAGGTTTTGTTTTCGGCAGATACAATAAAACGCTCAGCAGTGACATCCGCGGTAAGCAATTCAACAATTACCCGGGAAACGTCTTCTATCCCCACAAACCCATTGACATGGGTCGTGTACCAGGGAAATCCCCTGTACATGGATTTGAAGATGGCGGAACTCGACTGGTTCCAGTCGCCATATCCAAGAATGGTAGCGGGGTTAATGATCACCGCATTCAGGCCTTCAGCGATGCCTCGCCATACCTCCATCTCTGCCCGCTGTTTACTGACACCGTACCGCGTCTGCCGGAATTTGCCGGACCAGATACCCGACTCGTTGACCAGTATGTCGTTTTTTTCTCTGCCAATGGCGGATACTGAACTTACGTGGATGAATTTTTTGATACCATGTTCGATCGCCAGATTCACCATATTGGCGGTGCCTTCTATATTGATACGAAACATCTCCTCAGCTTCGGAGGGTTTGAAAGAGACCATCGCGGCGGCATGTACTATAGCATCTGCGCCCTGCATTGCTTCATCTATGGCAGGAATGTCCATTATATCTCCTTCGATCCATTCGGCTCTGCGGAGAATTTCACTGTCAACAAAGAATGGCAGCAGTTTTTTTCGGCGTATGGCCTTTACCCGGTAGCCGGCAAGGATAAGATCCCTTACCACGTATGCGCCTACAAAACCAGTGGCTCCTGTTACGAGGATCACAGCATTGGGAGGAAGAGAGTCCTGATCATTCATGGAAATCAGATGGCCGCAGTGAATTGTTTCAGAAAGCGTATGTCGTTCTCACTGAACAGCCTGATGTCGTTGATGCCATACTTAAGCATGGTGGGCCTTTCAATGCCCATACCAAAAGCAAACCCCGTGTATTTCTCCGGATCAATTTTGCAGTTGGTAAGGACGTTGGGATGGATCATTCCACATCCGAGGATCTCTACCCAGCCGGTATGTTTGCAAACCGAACATCCGGCACCGTGGCAGATCTGGCAGTTGATGTCCATTTCGGCGCTCGGTTCCGTAAATGGAAAATAACTGGGTCTGAAACGGATGCGTACATCCTGACCATACATTTCCTGCACGAAATAATACAGGGTCTGTTTGAGATCGGCAAATGAAACCTGCTCATCGATGTAGATACCCTCCACCTGGTGAAAAAAACAATGGGATCGTGCGCTGATGGTTTCATTGCGATAAACTCTACCCGGGCAAATGATCCTCAGCGGCAATTTGCCTTTCTCCATTTCACGTATCTGGATATTACTCGTGTGAGTGCGCAACAGCCAGTCCGGATGCTGGTGAATATAAAAGGTATCCTGCATGTCCCGGGCCGGGTGGTGTTCGGGAAGATTCAACGCAGTGAAATTGTGCCAGTCGTCTTCTATTTCCGGTCCTTCAGCAACCGCAAATCCCAATCGGCTGAAAATTTCGATGATGTTGTTGCGCATCACGCTTATCGGATGCCTGCTGCCAAGCGGAATGGGATCCGCAGGCAGGGTAAGGTCCTGCACCTTTTCCATATTGTCTCCAGTAGCTGTGCTGCCGGATTTCCACTGCTCATAACTTGTTTCTGCCAGTTGTTTGAATTCATTGAGTACGAGACCGAATTCTTTTTTTTTGTCGGCAGGAACATTTTTCATCTCATTGAACAGCTGCCTGACGATGCCTTTTGTGCCGAGGAAACGGATGCGGAAGGTTTCCAGCGACGCTGCGTCGGCAGGGCTTGTTTCAGTGATCTCCTTCCGGTATGCAACGATCTGTTCGAGCAATTGTTCCATTCGACAAAGATAGTGAGATGCAATACATTTGCAGCATGCCGGACACCTTACATCTTGCTGATTTCCTTGACCCGCTGCAGCTTTCAGTCATCTCGGGAGACGAGCCTTATCATGAAGGTCAGACTGGAAAGCACGTGGTTATTTATGAAGAAGAATTTCCCCACCTGCAGGCGGCCGACCTGGTACTGATCGGGTGTCCTGAATACCGTGGTCTTGGACCCCAGAAAAGTTTGTCGGCCGCGGATGCAGTTCGCACGCAATTTTACCAGCTCTATTGCTGGAACAAGGACCTCCGCATAGCAGACATTGGCAATGTACGTACAGGAGCGGCCCTCCGGGATACCTATGCGGCGTTGAAAATGATTGTCAAAGAGGTGCTTGCGCTGGGAAAGACTGCACTCATCATTGGCGGTAGCCATGATCTCACTCTTTCACAGTATTATGCCTATGCTGACAATGATAAAATGATCGAAGCCGCGTGCATCGATTCACGGATGGACCTGGACATGAATGCGGTGACGCCGGCCGACAATTTCCTGATGGAGATGCTCACAGGGGAGCCCAATTTCATCAGGCACTATAATCATATCGGTTTCCAGAGCTATCTGGTGCATCCGCGAATGCTGGAGACCCTGGACAAACTCCGGTTCGATTGTTATCGCGTAGGGAAGGTAAGGGAGAACATGGAAGAGATGGAACCAGTCATCCGCAATGCGGAACTAGTGAGCTTCGACATCTCGGCTATCGCCAATGCCTATGCGCCATCAAATACATTAACGCCAAATGGTTTCACGGGTGATGAAGCCTGCGCGATTATGCGATACGCGGGCATGAGCGGAGTTACCCGTTCGATTGGGGTCTATGGCTATGAGCCAGCGAAGGACCGGGAGCAAATCACGGCGAAACAAATTGCGCACATGCTCTGGTATTTCATTGAAGGAAGGAGCAAGGGTAGCCGTGAGGCGACAATACTGGAAAAGGACGCCTTCAATGAATTTCATACTGTGTTCGCCGAAGTAGCGACTACTTTTTTGCAAAGCAAACATACCGGCCGCTGGTGGATGCAGTTGCCGGATCATCAGTTCATTGCCTGTTCTTACAATGATTATATACTTGCCAGCAGCAATGAGATTCCTGAGAGATGGCTGCGCGCACAGGAGAGAGCTTCATGAAATATTTCACGCAACGACGCAAAGCATGCGCAAAGACGCCAGGAAAAATACATCGGAACAAAATTTTGCCTTGCGCCCTCGTATAGTATTTGCCCCCACTGTGACCTCCATAGCATACAGGCGAAGTCCATTGCGCGAGACCATTTGGCCTCAAATGTTTTTCTGCCTGTTCTTACTGGCCTCATGCGCGGCCCCGGCGAAAATCGCCACCATTCAAAAACAAACCGCGCTGGATACGCTGCTCAGCGACACAGCACTCGCCAGTTCATTTGCCGGCATATCCGTGTATGATCCCGTAACGAAAACCTTCCTGTACAATTACAACAGCGATAAATATTTCACGCCGGCTTCCAACACCAAGATACTGACCTGCTATGCGGCGATGAAATACCTGAAACATATTCTTCCCGCCACAAAGTATTACGAGAACGACACCGCCATCTACCTCATACCTACCGGCGACCCCACCCTATTGCATCCGGATTTCAAAGACCAGCCCCTGATCCGCATGTTGCAGGCTGAAAAGAAAAAAATATACATCACAGACCGCAATTGGAAGGATAAAGAACTCGGTTCCGGCTGGTCCTGGGATGATTTTAACGACGACTACATGGCCGAGCGGAATGCCTTTCCCGTCTATGGCAATCGCATACGTTTCATTCAGCAGACCCTGAAGGGTATGGGAATGGACACCGCCTCATCGGTATCGGTTTATTCTGATCCTGAAGTAAACTGGAAGGTCAGGTTTGTGACCGACTCCAATGATGGAAAATTCTTTGTGCAGCGCGACCGGGACACCAACATCTTTCACATTTCCCAGGGTTCGGACGGCTACAAGGAACAACTGGTGCCCTTCCGCGTTAACGGTATCCGCTCTTCCCTTGAACTGTTGCGCGACACGATCGGCAAGGAGATTCGCATCATCGATCATTTTACGGTTGCAGATCCGCTGCCAAAATTAATCTGGTCGCAACCCGTCGATTCCGTGCTCAAACCCATGATGTATCGCAGCGACAATTTCTTCGCTGAGCAATTCCTGCTGATGGTTTCGGAGGAGCGCCTCGGCGTGATGAGTGCCCCGCTGATCATCGACACCTTGCTCAAAGAAGACCTGGCCGACCTGCCCGCAAAACCTCTCTGGGTTGATGGGAGCGGGGTGAGTAGGTATAATTTGGTTACCCCACGGTCATTTGTGGCGCTGCTGGAAAAAATGCGCGTTGAGTTTGGGATGGACCGTATCAGGAATATATTCGCCCATGGCGACACGGGCACGCTCAAAGGGTATTATAATAAAGGAGGGGACTATCTCTTCGCGAAAACGGGCACACTCACCGGTGTGGTCGCACTGAGTGGTTTCCTGTACACGCGCACCAACAGGCTGCTCATCTTCTCTGTGATCGTCAATAATTTCAAGGGAAGCCCGAGACCCATCAGAAGGAAAGTGGAATCCTTCCTGGAATCTTTGCGGTAGCCGAAACAGATTGTTTATCTGCGGAACAATTGCTCCAGGTATTCTTTTTTGAATTCGACATACGTTGGACTGCCATTGGCTGTTACTCCCGGGCTCTTGCATGCCAGCAGGTCCTGCACAAGGGCCGTCATTTCTTTGGCACCTAAGGTCATGCCTGCCTTGATTGCCTGCTGCCCCGCCAATGAGCGGATCAGTTTTTCCCGTTTTGAGAATTTCAGTTCATTGCTAAAGTGCTTGAACTGCTCCAGTAAATTTTCGATCACATGCTTTTCATTTCCCTGTAACATGTCCGCAGGCGTTCCCTGGATAACAAAACTGTCTCTGCCGAAGGGCTCTACGAGATAGCCCAGCTGAAGTAATTCGGGAAGCAGTTCGGTGAGCAAAACGGCATCAGGCGCCGACAGCTGAAGCGTAACGGGGAATAGACTGCGCTGGTAGGCAACGGATTTACCCATCGCCGCTTCAGTAAGTCTTTCATATATGATTCTCTCGTGGGCGAGTTGCTGATGTACCAGTATGAAGCCGCGGTTGGTGGCAGCGAGGATGTAGGTCAGCTGTAGCTGGATAAGGTTGCAGTCTTCCTGCAAAGTAATATCACCGAATACCGGGGCAGATTTTTCGAAACTGATCTGCATGCCCTCCATCGACTGATCGGGTATGTTCTCCGGCAGATAAACATCCGGCCACTCTTTCAGACCGCTGTTGCTTCTTTCGATTATATGCGCCTGGTTCTTCTGAGTAAATGCCTGGTACAATGAGGAAGCTGATGCAATCTCTGCCTTCCGCGCTTCAGTCTGTGGCTTATTGATGGCATCCAGCTGCTGAATGCCAGGGTCAAGGTCGAAATCCAATGTGGGTGTGACACTAAACTGGGCCAGCGCGTGTTTGATCGCGGCCTGCACAAAAGCGTAGACAATCTTTTCATCCTCGAACTTGATTTCCTGTTTTGTCGGATGTACGTTCACGTCCACCTGTACCGGATCGAGATCGATGAAGAGTACATACATCGGAAAACTGTCTGAAGGAATCAGATCCATATAGGCGTTCATCACGGCATGGTTCAGGTAGGCGCTCCGGATGAAACGGTTGTTGACAAAGAGATACTGATCGCCCCTGGTTCTTTTTGCCACATCTGGTTTTCCCACAAAACCAAAGGTGGTCATGTAGTCGGTTTTTTCCTGTATGGTCACCAGTTTCGACTGGTACTGGTTGCCGAGTATCTGGATGATCCTTTGTTTCAGCGAACCTTTTTCGAGATGAAAGATCTGTTGTCCATTGCTGGTGAGAGAGAAGAATATATTGGAAAAGGACAGCGCCACCCGGATGAATTCATCCACAATGTGTCGCATCTCGGCAGGATTGCTTTTCAGGAAATTTCTTCTGGCGGGGACATTGAAGAAGAGGTTCTTCATTGAGATGGTAGTGCCGTTGGCACAGGCAACAGGCTCCTGTTTTTTTACCAGGCTGTTGTCGGTTTCAATATAGGTGCCCAATTCGTCTTCGGCTCTTTTTGTCTTCATTTCCACAGCAGATACTGCGGCG
>Ga0193752_1000904_pt1 | contig 26479 bp, 25 predicted proteins | sample H1c1metaG_FD_144924 | JGI IMG/M metagenome (GOLD analysis project Ga0193752, IMG submission 144924) | Soil microbial communities from a riparian zone of the East river system, Colorado, United States - H1c1 | ecosystem: Environmental > Terrestrial > Soil > Riparian zone | place: USA: East River...
GAAATACTTGTACGGCGTCTGCACGAAGAACTGCCGGCCGATGCGCTGGATCTCGCGCGCGAACTCGTGCTGACGCACCAGCGCCAGTGCGCGGAACTCCTTCCCCGACCGTAACGACCACACCTGGTCCTTGTTGACGGTCACGTGTTCGATGACCGACGAGCAATACACGATGTCGAAGAAGCCATCGGGAAACGGCAGCCTGCCCGACTGCCCGATCAAGACGGGATTGAAGCCATATTTTTCGCGGCCGCGCTCGAGCGCGGCGGTATCGATGTCGGCGATGTAAGTGTTCTCGGGCCGCACCGGCGTACCCGCGAGGACGCTGTGAATATGCGCGCCGTTCTGCGAACCCAGGTCGAGGATTCGCGTGGTCTGCGTCAATCCGAAGGCGGCGCGAAAGAGGCTGGCGCGCTTGCGCCGTCGGTTGGCGGAAATCTGCTGGGTGAGACCATTGAAGAAAGTGCCCATGCCGGACATTCTCCGCCTCACAAGGAGAAAGGGCCGGGGTTCACCGCCACCGGCCCTCGTAGGTTGCGGCCTACATCGGCCCTTAGAACTTGCCGCGCACGCCCACGAAGAAGCGTTTGCCGAAGGTCTCGAACTGGATCGGGCGGGCCGGCGCGTTTTCCTGCACCAGTTCCTCATCCGTCAGGTTGATGCCCTCGAGGAACAGCGAGACGTTTTCGTTGATGTTGAAGCCGAATGACGCATCGAGCTGACCGTACTCCTGGTTGAACTCGGGCAGGTTGCCGCGGCCCGACGCGACGATGAGCCACTTCGAGCGCCAGTTGTACGATGCGCGTGCGCTGAAGCGCTCGTTCTCGTAGTAGAGCGAGGCGTTGTAGCTGTTCCTCGACAGGCCCGGGAATGTCAGCGCCGAGTCATCGATGGTGCTGCGCTGCGTGAAGCCCTTGTCCTTCTGATAGGTGTAGTTAGCCAGCACGCCGAAGCCCTTCCAGAACCCCGCCAGCTTGTCGAACGCGTACTGGACACCGGCTTCGGCACCGTCGATCGTCACCTCGTCGGAGTTGTTCACGGGACGCGAAACCGCGTACGGAACCGGATCGGTGTCGATGAGCTCGGACGCCGTCTGGATCAGCACGAAGCGCGAAATCACCTTCCGGAATGCGGCCAGCGATGCGTAGCTCGGATCCGAGAAGTACCACTCGAGGCCCAGATCGTAGTTGGTCGCGAGGAACGGCAGCAGCGACGGATTGCCGCGCGAACCGGAGTGTCCAACGATATCCAGGCTGCGGCGTATCGCGAGCTGGCCCGGTGCGGGACGTGCCAGCACTTTGCCCGCGGCTAATCGCACCACGAGCACATCCGGTATGAGGCCGACCTTCAGGTTCATCGAGGGCAGCGTTTCGGCGTAGCCGCCGTCGATCGTGCCGATCGGGAACGTGACGGTCGCGCCATTCGCGATGCGCTGATAGCCGGTCGAGCTCGTATCGGTGTCGACCCGTCGCACGCCGATGTTGCCGGAAATCGGCATCGGCAAATCGTCGAACTTGAAGCCGATCTGCGTGTAATACCCCAGCGTCTTCTCCTCGACCGACCAGTTGTCGAGATAAGAGATGAACGTGCCATTTGTTCCCGTGTTGGCATTGGCAACCGTGGGATCGAGCGTGCCCGCCAGCGGATTGATCGAACCCGCCAGCGTCAGCGCCGCGTCGATCGTGTCGTACGTGTTGTCGTTCCAGTACTTCACGCCGCCGGAGAAGCCCAGGTCACCCGTCGAGTAGTACTCGAGCGGATTCGTCCGCGCGGTGTCGTCGATGATGCCTTCGATATTCGCGCAAGAGGTCTGCGCAACGACCACGTTGCCCGCGCCGGTGACGTCCGCAGCCGGCGTGCGGCACGACAGCCGCACCGTCTTCTGCCGCAGGATCTGGTCGGTGTCGTAATTGTGCTGCTGCGCCCCGACCTTGATCGTGAGCCAGTCGATCGACTCGGGATGCCACTGCACGTTGAAACCGCCCGAAATCTCATCGGTGTTGTTGTCGCGCGGGTTGTACACGGAGTCGAGCCGGTTCACGCCGGTGCCCGAGGTGAGATCGAATCCGGCCGGGAACTGGATGTCGGGCGCGCCGCGACTGCCGGTGTAATCGACAATCGCGCGGCTGAGTCCGAACACCTGTGCGGTCGAGTTGATCTCGTCGTTGTGGACCTTGCCCTCGGCCTTGTCGACGCGCGCATCGAGCGTGAAGTCGCCGACTTTCCACTCGGCGCCGAGCACCGTCGTGTACTGCTCGCGCGTCAGGCTGCCGAGAATGTTGCGATAGGACAGATCGAGCGGCAGCGTGCCGTTGACGCCGTTGCCCGTGAACTCGATGTGCGAAGGCGTGTTGTCTGCACCGATCGTGGTGTTGGTGTAGTCAAACAGGCCGCCGTCCGCGTTGAGCTGCAGCAGCGAATTGTTCACCTCCTCGTGACCGCGCGCGTAAGTCACGTCCCAGAACGCCTTGAAGTTGTCGGTCGGCCGGAACTCGAGCACCGTGCTCACCGCCTTGCGATCGGTCTCGCGCCGGTTGTTGATGTAGCGCGGGATTTGCGGATACCACTCGCAGACGCCGTCGTTGTTGAAGTCGTTGCGCGTCGCGCCGCGGGTCGTGGCGGCGGCGCAGCCGGGCGGCGGCGGCGGCAGCGCGGGCGGAGCGGGGATCGGCGCGAAGCGATTCCACCCGGTGGTGTTGGCGGTAGCGTCGTTCAAATGACGCTTCTCCCATTGCAGCGCTATCAATCCGCCGAGCTTGCCGTCGAAAAATTGCCGGCTGCCGATCAGCGCGAGCTTGGGATCGGTGGCTTCGGCCAGGTCCGAGTACACACCCTGCGCGGAACCGGCGAGATAAGGTTCGGCCGAATCGAACGGACGGCGCGTGACGATGCGAACCGTGCTGATCCCGCCTTCGGTCATGTCGGCGGTCGGTGTCTTCACGACTTCGATGCGTGAAACGAACTCGACCGGCAGATCGCGGAAGTCGACCGCGCGATCGCCCGCGGCGACAGTCAGCGGCAACGCTGCGGTGCCGTTCACTTCGACGCGAATCAAGTTGGGTTCGGCGCCGCGCACGCTGACGCTGCGCCCTTCGCCATCCTGGCGGGAAATCTGCACGCCGGTTACGCGCTGCAGCGCTTCGCTCAGGTTCTTGTCCGGAAAATCGCCGATGTCTTCGGCCGAGATCGCGTCGACGATCTGCGGCGCGTCTTTCTTGAATTCGAGCGCGTTACGCAAACCGGCGCGGATACCGGTAACGACGACCTCGTCGATCTGTTCGCGGGGCTCGGCGGTTTGCGCGAGTGATATCGCCGGTGTCAGAAACGCCGTGGTGGCAATGGCACATAGCGGCAGATCGGAATTCGAATGCGAATTGCGGCGCTTGAAGTTACCCACGAGCAGAACCCCCCGTACCAGTAGAAAGACCTAAGGCCTCAATCTGGGCCGAATTTGCTCCTCGTTGAATGAATTTGCAATATTTTGCGCAGTAGCTGACTGAAATTAGCCCAAGCGTGCGCGTTTATGCACAGTCCTGAACGGAGGTTGTCGCCGTGATCCGGCCGAAAAAGGGCGCCTGAGAAGCCGGCAGCTACCCGAGGGCTGACAGGTTTGCCTATAAAAGATGCAAGGGTGCAACGCCCCGGCTCTGGGCCGGGGCTACTGCGAACAACTACTTAGCCGCGGGAAATCGACGCAGCGTGTAGTACGCGTCGAGCTGCGCCGGCGCATTGGCATCGAACAGCGTCTGCGCAGCGAGTTTCGCGTGATAGATGCGCGCGGTCTGGTGCGGGTGCACTTTCGGAATGTCAGTCGACGCCAGCGTCAGCTCCACGCTCTTGCGATCGGCGCTCAACGCGAACGCGGTGATGGCTTCAGGATGCAGGTCGAGCTCGGGCGAGCCGTAGTCCGGCGCGTCGCGATACACCCAGGTCTCCATCGTCAGCGCGGATTTCAGGAGCTCCGCGGAGACGCCATTGCCCAGCGGCTGCGTGAACGCGAACTTGAATCCCTTCGCCGTCGCCGACATCGAGACGATGCCAGGCGCCACGGTTTTTCCATCCCAGCGCACGTGCTGGAGGCTTGCGATCTTGCCACCCTTCGCCTGCCAGCCGCGCCCGGTCTGGCCTAACAACAAGCTGCCGTCGGCCAGGAACACCGGCCGCATGACACCGGATTCCAGCCCCTCGAAGAACGGCATCACGCTGCCCTGCTCCACACCGTCAACTTTCTCGGTGACGACGCGCAACAGGTTCGACTGGGTCTGATCGCCGATCACCATCTGCCCCGCAAACGGGCCGAATTTGTTCTGCGTGATCCAGGCCGGATTGCCGGGTGAATTCGCGACGCGGTTGTGCGGGAACATGATGACCGGCTGCGCCTTGCGCGCGGCGACCTGTTCCCACTGAATCTGCGGCGAGTCCGGTGTCATGCCGGGCAGATCGACGAGACCCGCGGGATGGCCGTAGAACGCGTCCTTGCGCAGCTCGAACATCTTGGAGGTGCCTACGAAGTCGCCCTGGTTGTCGGTGTACCAGATGCGTCCGTCGGGACCCACGCCCAGGCTCGCCGGACTGCGCATGCCGTTCGCGAACAGCTCGAACTTGCCGCTCGGCTCGACGCGGATGGCCCAGCCATTGAAGCCGCCCCAGGTTCCCATCACGTTGCCGCCGGCGGTGTAGAACTCGTTCGACGGGCCGTGGGCGAGATTCAGCGCGAAGTAATACGCGCCATCCTTGCCGCGCACGGGGCCGTGCATGTACGTGTGATAGTTGCCGTGATACGAGTGCGCGTCGAACAGCGTCTCGTATTTGTCCGCGAAGCCATCGCCGTTGGTATCGCTGATACGGGTGAGCTCGGCCTTCTGGCCGGCCACGACCGTGAAGCCCTTGCCGTCTTCGACCACCACGCCGAGGCTGTCGAACAAGCCTTCCGCGAACATGCGCCACTCGCCGTTCACGAGCCGCCAGATACCGGCGTTGCGCGTGGCCACGACCACCGTGCCGTCTTTGGCTACACCCAGGCCCAGCGCCTCGAACAACTGATCGCGCCCGTAGTTGTCCTTGGGCGGGTAGTAATTCTCGATGCTGTATCCCGCAGGTAGTTTGGCGGTGGCCGCGGTCTTCACGAGCGGCGCGCGCTTGTAAGCGTAGGTGGAAGGCGCGGGGCGCCAGGACCTGGCTGCCAGCGCCATTGTCGCGCTCAGCGTGGCGTGCACTTTTCCAACGGGCAGCGTCCAGCGTTCTCCCTCGAGTTTTCCGTCGCTGACAGTCGCACTCCTGAGCAGCGCAGAATTCAACGCAAACGTCTGCGCCGCGGCGAGCACGCCTGTGACCTCGATCGAAACCGCACCGTGATCCGATATCGTCGTGCCGATTTCGACGATGTTCTTGCCCACCCGGAATCTGAAAACCGGCGACGCGACCTTGCTGCGCGAATCGCGCGAATACCCCAGGAACTGCGCATCGACCGCGGCGAGGCGCGGCAGCTGATCTTCCTTGCTGTAGAGCGATTCGCGCATGGTGGCGAGGTCACCGTACTTCGCCTCCTTGAACGAGAAATCGATCGTCTTGCCCGCGGCGTTGAGCGGCGCAAGCAGATATTCGCGCGCGCCGAAATTGAGCTCACGGCTTTCGAAGCCAAGAGCCAGGCCCTTGCCGCCGCGATTGGTGAGTTCGCCCGTCATGTCGAGAAAGCCACCCTGCCAGATCTTCACGATCGACAGCACGCGCGGATCGAAGCTGTAGTTCACGCCGCTCGGATTGCCGACGTGAATCGCGCGGCCCGAAGTGCCGCTCAGCGGTCCGCGCTGCAGGCGCACCTCGTCATTGACCAGCCATTGCAGCCGATCGGCAATGGGATCGTACGGCGCTTCGGGCGTCATTCCCGCGAGCTTGATGACCGGGCCGCGCTGGCCGGGCTCGTTGAGGGTCGCGAGGTAGTCGCCGATCGCATCGATCTGCTGATCGGTCAGCACTTCCTTGGCGAACGGCGGCATGACGGGTAGATAGGGCTGGCCCAGGGTGGCGCCACTCTCCGCGACCGCGAGCTGGTCCGCCGGCGCACGCACCGAGTGCTGCAGATATTCGCGCCCGGCCTTGACCTGGAAGCGATGACCCTCGGCGCCCTCGACGATTTCGCGCGCGCGCGGCTCGGGGCGGAACAGGCCAAACAGGTTGGGACCCGAGCTCACCGCGTTCGCGCTCGGCGCAACCAGATGACAGGCCGAGCAGCCGACGGCTTCAAAACTCTCCTTGCCGAGCGCGACGAGATCGCGCAGGGCTTTCTCGTTGGTCTCGCCGCCCGAGGTCTTGGGGAGCGTCAACTGCGAGAAATCCGCGCTGTCCTGGCGCAGGTTGCGCACTTCGAACGGGCCCTGCGACACGACCAGGATCGCGGGGCCGCGCATATCTTCGGCGTCCCAACGCGCACCAGCGCTGGGCTTTTCCATGATGACGTTGCGCCGGACTTCGCTGCCGGTACGTGCCTCGATGCCGAGAGCGTTCTCCTTCTTCTGGAAGCCTTCGTCGAAACGCGGCGCGCGAAAGCGCAGCGAAAAATTCTGCCAGTCGCCGGTGCCGGCGAGTTCGAATGCATAGCGGCCCTGCATGTACAGCGCCGCGCGGGCGCCCTTGGGCGCGCGAAATTCGAGGGAGGTGACGCTGTCCGCATAGGCCGCTCGTGTCGCCAGGGCATTGTCGAGCCCGGCAGCGGTCGTTGACAGAATGCCGTTGGCTTCCGTCCAGCCCTTCATGTCGCGAAACGGTCCAGCTGTTGCCGCGGTGCTCTGCGCATGGGCCGTGGAGAAACTTGCGAGCGCAACAAAGGTCAACAGCGTGAGCCTGTGGCGGCGAATCTTCAGCATGGAACCCCCTTGAGTGCGGCTACACTAACCGAACCTTTTCCCTTCCGAAACCGGTTTTCTTTCAATCACCTATGACAATGCTCTGGATGCTTCTGGCCGCCAACGGCGCCACCGTCGCGGCCACGCCGTCGCCTGAAATCGTGGTCACCGGTTCGCGCGTTGCGACCCCGCAAGATGACGTCGCCGCAAACATCACCGTGCTCCGCCGCGAAGACTTCGACGTGGAAAAGCCCACGCGCCTGTCGGACCTGCTGCGCCGGGTCGCGGGCGTGCACATCGACCAGGTCGGCGGCCGCGGCGGCACCGGTTCGCTCTACATTCGTGGCGCCGACCCTAACTACACGCTGGTGCTGGTGGACGGCGTGCGCGTGAATGATCCGACCAATGCGCGTGGCGGTTCGTTCGATTTTTCCACCTTCGATATCGCGGATGTCGAACGGGTGGAAATCGCGCGCGGGCCTTATTCGGCCGTGTACGGCGGCGATGCCCTGGCGGGTGTCATCAACATCGTCACGCGCCATTCGGCGCAAGAGAAATCGCACGCCTCGCTCGACGCCATGGGTGGTGCGTACGACACGCGGGAGATCAGCCTGCGCGCCGGTGGTCCCGTCGCCAGCGGAAACTGGAACCTGGGCGTGAGCGACAGCAACGAAGGCCAGCTCGTGCGCGGCAATCATTTTGAATCGCAGCGCGTCTCGGGCAGCTTCGACACTGAATTCGGCGCTGCGACCACGTTGAGCGTTTCTGGCCGCTACGCAGATTCGGAGCGCGCCAGCTTTCCCGATGACAGCGGCGGCTACGGCTTCGCCGCCATCCGCGACACCGAAAAGCGCGCCGCGCACGAATCGGTGTTCGGTGCCGCGCTCACGCACCGCGCAGGGGATGCGAGCTTCTCGCTGGCGTTGGGCTATTTTGAACGCAACGATCGCATCGACTCGCCCGGCATCGCGCCCGGCGTGCGCGACCCGTTCGGCGTGCCACCGAGCCTCGTGGATTCGAGCATCGAGCGAACGTCGGCCACCTTCACCGGCACACAGAAGTTTTCCGATCTCGTTTCGCTCGCCTACGGCGTCGACTGGCTGCGCGAGGAAGGTGTGAGCGACGGTTCGCTCGATTTCGGCGGCGGCTTCCTCGTGCCCACGTCGTTCGAACTGACGCGCACTTCCTGGGCGCCGTTCGCGGAAGTGCGTCTCGACACGCGCTTCGGCCTGTCGACCCAGGCGGGCGTGCGCGTCGACAAGCCGGATGGCGCATCTTCCGTGACGAGCCCGCGCGTGCGCGTGGCCTACGAATTCGCGAACACCGGCTTCACACTCGCCGGCGCCTGGGGCAAGGCCTTCAAACTACCGTCACTGTACGCGTTGGGCCATCCGCTGGTGGGCAATCCCGATCTCGTGCCCGAACGCGGCCAATCGCACGAGCTCGAGCTGTCGCAGACGTTGTTGGGTGGCGCCGCGCGTTGGAGCGCCACGTGGTTCGACGGCGAGTTCCGCAATGCCATCGATTTCGATTCCGGCCCGCCGCCGATGCTGGTGAATCGCAATCGTGTGGATTCGCATGGCGTCGAGTTGGCGGGCAACGTGGCGGTGGGTGAGCAATGGCAGCTCGATGCCAGCGTCACCAGCATGAAAAATCGCATCGCCTCCACGGGCGGCGAATTGCGCAACCGGCCCGAGTGGCGCGCCGGCGCCGCGGCGCATTGGGCGCCGCTGAGTTCGCTGCGGATTTCCGCGGCGGCGACCTACGTGGGCTCCGCGTTCGATTCATCAATTGCGACGGGGGACGTACGGCTCTCGCCGTACACGCGCGTCGACGTGTCGGCCGTTTGGCAGGTGTCGCCGCGGCTCGAGACCTATCTCGCGATCGACAACCTCACGGATGAGAAATTCGAGGAGTTCGTCGGCAACGAAGCGCGCGGGATTCTGCCGCGCGCGGGCGTGAAGTTCAGTCTTTGACGAGCGGCTCGCCCAGTATCACGGCGTTTCCATCCGGGTCTACGAGGCGGCAATCGCGCATGCCGTAGAAGCGATCCTCGAGCGGATAGACCACTTTCGCGCCGGCGGCCGTTGCGCGCGCGTAGTACGCGTCCACACCGTTCACAGAGATATGAACCTTGGATAACGCCGGCGCGGCATCGACTTCCAGCATGATCTCGACGTTGTCACGACAGAGACTGCAGCGATTGACCGGCTCCCCCGCCGTCCAGCCCTTCTCGAAACCGAGCATCTGTGTATAGAAATCGATCGCGCGCTGCAGGTTCGTGACCTGGAGGATGGGCGTGATCGACTGCAGTTTTGACTCCGCCATATTGCCTCCAAAAAAAAAAGGCCTGACTTTTGAGGTCCGGCCCCTTTTGCTAGGAAATGGGGCCTGACCCCATAAGCAATCTCTACTCTTCGTAATCGATCAGGCACCCGCCTGATTGTAACGACATCAAAGAGTTACGCAATTTCGAAGTCTCAGTTGGTCCCACACAAAATCGTGGGGTCTCATAAGGGATAGGAATTTTGACACGCGTAATTCCTATTACGAGGAGCACTTCGACAATGACATCCGCACGCAAGTCCGTTCCCTGCACCACCGATCAGGACATCCGCGCCCTTGAGACCCGCCACAAGCCGTGGCGCAACTTTCTGGGCCGGGGTCTGTTTGTCTACGTTGCCCCGACCGGCACCAAGTCGTTCCGGTTCAACTACACGAACGCCGCAGGCGTCGGCAAGACGCACACCCTCGGCAAGTTCGGCAAGTTGACGCTGGCGCAGGCGTGGGCGGCATTCGAGGTCGCGCAGTCGCAGCTCGCTCAAGGCCAGTGCATTCGCAAGGCGCAACTGCGAACGCGCGCCGCGAATTCGGCGACACTCGCGCAGGAATTTCTACTCTGGTTTCCGGTGTTCGCGTTGCGCGTCAGCGCGCCCTATGCGCAGCGCGCCCACGCCATTCTCACCAGCCGCGACTTGCAGCCGTTGATGCGCGAGAAGTTGAACGCGCTTGATATGCCGGCGGTCCTGCAATTCTGCCGTGGTCTCGAAATCACGCGCAGCGTTTCATTTGCCCGCGAGATCGCGCAGGCGCTCGAAAAGCTGTACGAATACGCACGCGCGGAGGGTCATTATCGCGGCGAGAATCCCGCGCATCGTGTCGCGGAGAAACTGACGCCACGCGACTCACAACACTGGGAGGCGCTGCAGCTCGATCAGCTCCCCCTGTATTTCGCCGACGTGGCTGGCATGCGCGCAGTTCGTCAGGGCGAACGCGCCACGCAGCTCGCGCTTCGCATGCTTCCCTATCTCACGTTGCGCTCCTCGATCCTTCGCACTGCGCGGTGGGATTGGATTCAGTGGGAAGGCGCGCACGGCGCCATGATGATCGTCCCGGCGTTCACCGAGGGCACGAAGCAACGCACGACCGAGAAACGCGCCGACGCGCGCGGCAAAGCCTATGCGCCGTATCGCGTCCCGCTTTCGTCCACGGTCGTCAAGCTACTGTGCGAACTGCAGGCAGTCACCGGCCATACGCCGCTGCTGTTCCCCGGATTCATGGGACGCGGGCACACAGAATTCCACCCGATCAGTGAGGGCACCTGGCTGCAGCGGCTGCGCGCGCTGGGTTGGGATGGCAGCACGCCCGAACGCGGTGCCATCACTGTGCACGGGTTCCGCGCGTTGTTCGCCACGACCGCATACACGCGTTACATCGTGACGCGCGCCGAAGAGCACGCGCTCGAATTCCAGCAGGACCACAAACTCACCGAGGGCGTGCGCGCGCACTACACGCGCGATAAAGACGGCTCGCACCGTGGGCTGCTCTTGGCCGAACGCGCGCGCCTGCTGCAGTGGTGGGCCGAAGAGATCGACACGGTGCTCAAGGCTGGAAACGCGGCGCAGTTGCCCGCCTCGCGCGTGGACATGGCGGCGGCATTTGCCACCGCGCAAGTGAATCGCAACTCCCCGCAATTGAATGCCTGATCCGACGCGAGACGGTGTACGAAGGGGCCCATGGGGGCCCCTTTTTCTTGTGGCTGCGCGTACGCATCCCGCGTCCCGCGCACCCTTCCGCTGATCCATCCCGCGTGCGATGTGCCCCCAGGCGCGTCGATAGGTCGTCTGCGCGCGTGTTCCAAGTGCACCATGCGCGTCCCATCACCCGCGAAATAGTGCAGCGTCTCGCTCACCGGGTCGTATTGCGCGACCTGCCGCGCCTTGTCGCGCGCAGGGCGAGCGGCGCGAGCACGCGAGCGAATTCTGAACGGTTGATCAGCGCCTCAGCGCCCTTTCGCGGCTTGCCGCATTCATTGCCGAAGCTTCTTTCACCCGCCGCTCAAGTTCCGATGCAAGTGTACGCAGGCCCACAAGACTGCTGCGAAGCTTTGCGGCAGCCAACGTTAGATCGTCGCTCGATGCTGACGTGAGCGCTGCACCAGCATCCGTGAACTTCGCGGCTTCTCCCAGTTGAGGCTGGATGCTCTCCGTTATCTTGTCCAACTCATCTTTGCGGGCCTGACTGCGGCCTCCATCCGACTGCCCAGAAAAGCCAGCCTGCGTTTGAATTTCGCTCTTAAAGTCTGCAATCAGCGCTCCAATGCGAACCCCTTCAGCGCCAACTTCGGTTGCGGCGACGAGCACCTCGCGAAACACATTCCGTCGTTCGACCTCTCGCGCGTGTTCAGCAGACACCTTAGCGGCTGCGGCTGAACGGAATGCTGCGATTGCCGCCAGCACTGCACCCACGGCATTGGCTGCTGTAATGATCAGCAGTAGCGTGTCACCGTTACCTGAACTTGCGTCTGACATCGTACTAACTACTCCGGTGCGAACTCACGCAAGACGCTGACATGAGCACCTAACGGTTGAGCTGAACGGCGCGCGCGCCGACGTATAAGCTTGGCACTTTATCCTGCACGCGTCCGCTCCAGCGTGGTTTTAGAAGTCATTCCAACGAAACGGAGTGCATACCCACTCCGTGTACGAACGGATACTCGCCTTTGATCTTCGCGCCATCGTGAAGCTTGTGCACCAACTTTTCGACATGTGTACGTGCACGTTTGGCAAATGCTGGGGTGCAGAGCTTTTCCCACTCCGTCTTAGGGCCCTTCCAAAGGTGGCGATCTACATTCGATGATGCAGAGCGCAATTCGTCATCGGGCTCAAGGGTGTGGGTCTTTCCGTGAGCCAAGGTGTTTCGAAACCGCAAGAGTTGATCGACGGTCTGAAGTAACCCACTGCCTGCAGGGAGCGAGGTCCCTGTCTTTTCAAGAATGATGTCTAACTTCGCGCGCGGAGAAAGCACTTCAAGGCGATCCCAAGTACTAAAAAGCTTTGGTCCGATGTGGTTTAGATACGCCTCGAGCGTAAACGTAGTAAGCAAGATGCTCGAGAGCGAAGTCCAGGTAGATCCGGATTCTGCTTCGTGCGCGATGTCGCAAAGAACACGAGAGGCCTGCCAAAGCTCCGCATACGTGCGAACTACCCTCGACCGTGATATCCGGACTCTTCGCCGAGGGCTTGCCACGAATGACTCCTAACGGTTGAGCTGAGCGGCGCGCACGCCGACATGTGGGCTTGGCACTTTATCTTTCACGCGTCCGCTCGAGCGAGTTGTTAGCTTTCAGTGGCACTATCACTCAGTAGATCGTCGATCAAGTCGTCCACTTTTGCGGCCGACCGACGTACCAGCTCGAAAAGATTCACAATCGCGGCACTTGGCTCTGAGTACTCCCATAAATTCCGACGAGACCCATCCAAGAACGCCACAACGATCGTCCCTGTCCAATAGAACTGGTCTTCATCGGTGTAGACCTGGTGCCGACGCTCATACAGGGAAATAGTCTGATTCTTGTACGTTGTCTCGAAGTGTAGAGACACTACGTCGTCACTGCCGTCGGTGATAGATGATGGTGGTGGCGTAGCATTCCACTGCAACTTCTTTTCTGACGTAAGTTTTGTCAACAGAGTCAGAAGTAATAGAACCTTTTTATCGTCACTCATTTCACTTCCACCTCAGATCTTTCTCGTGTTGGCGAAGCCACTCCGCCAGTCCCTGAAACTCGCCGTATAGGGCCCACACTTCATCCGACGTGAGCTCACCAATAGTCTTTCTGCGCGAGAACCAGGGGCGCCGTATCTCCAGCTTTCCAACTACTTCAGAAAAATGACCCCTTTCAGACTTGGCCACCTTGTCTTCCAATGTAACCAGTATCGACCTAATCTTATGGAGTTCGGTTTGCACATCCTGCCGAGACTGCGGCCACTTCCCAAGCAAGGAAAGTAGGCTCTTGCTTGATGAGTTCAACCTTTTAAGTAGATCGGGGAGGCGCCCTCGGAGAATAAACGACCTGCGAATTGCCCTAGTGTCGTAAAGGACCCAGCAAGAAACTAGAAAACCCACCACGGAGGTGACGGCCCCTATCCAATTTATCCAGTTGGGAACCACGCGAAGTTGCCGCCTGTGAAAGCTAACGGTTGGGCTGAGCGGCGCGCGCGCCGGTGTATGAGCTTGGCACTTTATCTCTCCCGCGTCCGCTCCAGCGATTTGTTAGACGGCGTTGCATGACGCAAGTGCTCTCGAGAACGCAGTCCTCAAATTGCTCAGATCGATAGTGACACCCGCAGCCGCATCCGGGATGCTCGATAGCACAGGCATGGAACGAGTGGGATGGTCGAAGTCCGAAGTGAGAAATTGAGCCTCCGTGAAATCGTACGTCTCACCGCCGATGCGATTATAGAAGTGCTCGACATGATCGCCGTGCACGTTAAGGACCGTCGTCTTTAAGATATCGCCACCAAATTCTTCACAGACTACAACGGCGGTCTGCCTGCACATATTGAGAGCAGGGATGGAGCTATAAAAGGTCGATTGCGTCGGCCAGCTCGCATCCAACGCGGCGCGAATCGCCTTCTCTTGCTTGGGTGTAAGGGGAACGTTTGGCATGCCGGCTAACGGTTGAGCTGAGCGCCGCGCGCGATGGTGGATGGGCTTGGCACTTTATCTCCCACGCGTGCGCTCCAGCGATTTGTTAGCCGCCAAAAGACCCGAGTCGGACGAGTATCTTACGTTTCACGATTTCCTCGGCTTCCTGTACATAGACCGGCGCGCCTCCCGAAATCATGTCGTGAAAGGCATCGCATTTCTGACACCAGAACCGGTAGTACGTCGTCTCCGGTATTTCCGCCGATTTGATGCCCAGAAAGACGTTGTGCTTTGGGCAGAGCCACTGGAGCTCAATCTCATCGTCTTTCCTCTTGCTGGTGTAATCGATCTCCGCGGACCATTTGAATCCAAAATCCTTACCGGCGAGCGCGCGCGGCCGGAATGGTCTCGACTTGACGTACAAGACGACAGCCAAAGCTATCGCGCATATCAGAAGAAGCAACAAGAGCAAAACGATTTTTACGTACGTCTTCGCGGCGACATTCTGGAGTGCCGGCAGCAATGTCGGCAGAAAGTCAACGTAGATGCTAAGAACAAGCGCGCCTACGCCGCTCAAAGCGGCGCCGACTAGCGCGGGAACGACGGATTCTCGAAGTGTGCCCATGACTTGGCGACTAACAGTTGATGAACGAATGCAAGCGTCAGCATATCAAGGAGGAACGTTTTCCAACATGACCGCAATCCGCCTCCAATCAATCAGTTAGATGCTCGAGGCATTCCGGCGAGCCATGATGAACGAATATGAGGCCCAGGGCGCCTAGGCAGTTAGGCGGCGTTTCTCGTCAGGCATGGTGGCGTTCTCGGGGGAAGCCCCGTCGCGAGGAGTTCGGCGATGATACGGGCGCGCCTACCGGTAGTTCATCGCGTGTCGCCTGCACCCTGGCCGTAGTGGGTTTCGAGCCAGCGGCGCGCGAAGGCCGCCAAGTCCGCCTGCGCTTTGTGCGCGAATGGCTCGGGCGAGAGATCTGACATTCGCAGTACGCGGAGCGTGCGCGCCGCGATGATGAAGCGCGTACCTGCGCTGTCCGGTATCGCGCTGCCCATCAGGAACAACCGCACGGAACTCGTCGCGCAAAGACCGATACCGGCGATCTGCGGCAGCGTGAGCCCTTCGGCCACGAGTGCCGCCACCGCGCGGCGCGCGTTCACGGCTCGCGCGCCCGAATGCGGGCAATCTTATCCAGTGCTTCGCCGCGCGGACGAGCGGGCGTTGGAGCGGCGTGCGGTGATTCCACGCCGGGCAGTGCGGAGAGGCCGTTTGCGACGCGCAAGGCGTTGCGCTCGCGCAGCTCGGCGCTCGTCAGACGCGGCCCGCGCGAAGCGGCGGCCAGTTGCTGTGCGACTTCGCGGGCGACGATGGCGGGCAGACGCGCGCGTAGGGTATCGACGATGGTTTCGGTGACGGCGGTCACATCGAACGAGGTGCCGGGTGTTTTCATGCTGCACGTCCGCGACGTTGGCGCTTCGCTCGCATCGAGGTGACGAGGCCTTGCAGCGCCGTGCGGGCGCGCGCGACTTCCAGGCATTGGTTCACATCCGCGAGCCGCGCAATCCGCGCTCGCGCGGCACGGTGCGCCTCCGGAATCGCCTTCGTCTCGCGCACGAAGTCGGCGAACTCCCGCTGCGCGCTGCCATCGGCAATCTTTCCCGCAATGATGGTGTCGCGCACAAGGCTATTAATGCGGTCGGCGAGCGCGCCTGCGATGGACGCAGTGATATCAGTCAGAAGATTCAATCGCCGGGTTGCGCTCCAAGTAACGCACGTTCTGAGTCTGTAACGATCGGGTGCCCGCACCAGATCCGGTAACGCGGACGGAGCGTTCGGGTCGCCGCCCGCGCGTTGGCGGGCAAGCTCCGAAGCGATCAAGGGACCAAACAGGGGCTTCAATTCGTCGACGACCGCATCGCCGATGGCGAACATGAGTTGCTCGTGTTTCATGGCGGCGACATCGGCTTGCGAGGGGGCGGGTTCGCTCGGCGCTGATGCGCGTGCGGGCGACGGCGGATGCGGAACGGTGCGGACATGGCGGGCCTCGCGCGAGAGGAACGCGGGACCGGAAAAAACCGTCGCCCGAGTGAGAAGAGTCGCGGGAGGGAATCTACGGCGCGGCGCGCCGCAGCGTCAAAGGATTTTTGTGCTCAATCAATCTCATCCCAGCTCGCCGCATCGCCGAGCGAGCCCTTCACGAGCGGGCCGGCGATCCGCACTCGCCCGGCCGGCGTCGCGCCGATGTCAGCGAGCGCGACGCGTAACTGCGACCATAAATCTCTCGACAATCTCGTATACGGCTGCAGCATCGGTTGACCCTTGTGCCCGCGCATGATCGGACCGAACTGCCGGATTTTCGCGTCGGCCTGATTGGCGCGCACCCACAACCGGCAGATTCCCACGAACGCACCGCCGTCGCCCACGCCATGCACACCCGGCACGGCCACGAATTCCATGAGCCACGACCACATCGCCTGTTCATCCTCGGATAGCACGCAGCCCGGAGGGACGCGCGGAAGCTCGTTCACCTTCGGGCGGTCGTCGCGGTGCCGTTCTGGGTGCGCGTCGCCCCTGATCAACTTCAACACGGTTGCGGTCGGACGTTGTCCACGCGGCATGGGATGTACTCCGTGAATAGAGACATGATGCGCATGCGACCCGCGTGCAATGTCGGGCGGATCGTCAGGTGACCCCGGAAAGGTGCGCTTCGGTCGGCAGCGTAGCAAATCGCGCGAGCGAGTCGCTTTTTGCCCTATGGGGAGACGCGCATATTCTCGCAAACGCGTCGCGGAGGAATCTCGCACCTGGAAATTTTCACCCGCCCCCCCGATCCGCCCGGCCTTCACACGCAGACTTCCGGCATGGGCGTCTTGGTATGCAGCTAGTCTCCTGCCGGCTGCGCCAATGGCGGAACGGGCGGTTCGGCTTCCACTGGCGGCTTCAGTTCGACAAAGAAGGGAATGCGTACCGCATCGGAAGGTGGCGCATTCTCGATGCTGACTACCTCAGCGCTAAGTGTGTCGGGGCCGACAGCCAGATGGCGCCCAATGCAAACCGCCATGAGACCACCCATGATTTCGTTAGCCCAACCTGTGGCCCGCATTGTTTCGGTTACGAGCATGGAAATTGCTTTGGCAAGGTCGCCCGGAGTGACGCGCTCCAACATTCCTCGATACGCAATAGTGTCCGCAAATCCATATAGTGAGTTCGCGTTGTCCGCTGACAGGTAAATATCGAAAGGGTCGCCATCTTCAGAAGTTCGAAAACCTTCGGTAGCTTGGCTGACGTCGTAGTGAAACGCATGCCCATTCCTGATCCGCGCAATGAGATTGTTCTGCGAAAAGTAGCGCTTCATTTCGCCCAGCGCCGTTCGCGTGTCGTCATCCAACAACGGATCGTAGTCTCGTGAAATTGCGCTCTTGAAGTATCCGCTGTGCAGCAAATTCCAAAATTCATAGACCTTTCCAGCCAGCAGAGCGCCTAACAAATTTGTCTGCGACTGTTCCGCCTGCGCCTCCAGCTGAGTGGCGGACTCGGACGAGCTTGCAAAGTGCAGCAGTTTCCCGAGTATGTTGATCTCATTGGCGGCGTGACCTAGCAACACGAAGAGATTTCGTTCCGCTTCCGGAATGCCCGCAAGTTGCGCCTTCGTGAGGACGATTCGTTCGATCTTGATGGTCATGAGAATTGAGTCTCTCGCCTTGGTTCGACGACATTCTGCGACGCGCGCTATTCCTGGCGATCCAGTTCCAGCCGAAGAAAGGCCTCTGCCACTGGCGTGGGGTCGTATGTCTTCCCGTCCCAATCCGTTTGCGGGACGGCAAGGCCAGCCATGCCGAAGTAGAGCTGCGTGGTGACCTCCGCCCCTAGATTCGGTGGATTGCTATAGCTGAATCTTCGCAGCTCGGGAATCGCAAACGCGGGCAGATGTTCGATGGCATGGACTAGCTGATGAAACATCGTAGCGTCGATCTCGTCCGCGCCATAGGCACGAAGTACTCGCGCCAGCATTCGCGGCTTTCGATGCGTCTCGATCCTGTCGAGAATTTCGATCAGGTGTTCGCCTACCTTGCGCCCGTAGTCCGGGTCTCTCTAGCTTTTCGATCACCGCGCGCCGTTCTTCCGCGGGCATCTTGCTTACCGGCGCAAGAAAATCGAGCAGCTTCATTGCGAATTGGCGGTCGCGCACCGTCACGCCGAGCCGGACCGCGGCGACAATGCTATTGACGATGGGTATATCTCGCGCGATCCCATCTTTGATGAATGCGTCCACTCCCATCTCCGCGTACTCCGCCACGAGACCTTGAAGGTCCGTCGATGTCAGGGCCAACGATAACGCGCCTTCGAGCTTGGGAATTTCATTCGGCATGTTAGTCGCTACCCTGGCGTGTTCGTTTCCTTTCTCCAACGGGGATTGAGGACCCCGGCTTCGTCCTTCACCCACTCGACTCCGCCCGCAACCCGTCCGTGCGCCTCAATTTTGCCGGCGTGGACCGCGTCGCAAAGCATTGACAGTTTGCCTTCGATATACACTTTGCGGGTAAGCGCCTCGTCGATTGGCGCTACCCAAGTCTCCCCCTCGTGGCAGTGATCAAGCAAGATTGCTGGCGCCAGCCTGCTCCGCGAGATGACACCTGCGGCAGTTGTTAGGGAATATGCCTCAAGCCCTGTTTGTCGGAATGCGATTAGTGGCCCGCCGCTCATGCCCGCTACGCTGGGAATGTTGACCCGGTACATTGGCCTGCGAAATCCGTCCGGCTTGTCCACGCGTTCGGCGACTCTTCCCACGCGAACTGTGAGTTCTTGAGGGTGGAGCCCGGCTTCGAACGGCTCCTCGCCGCGTAGTAGCTCTCGGTGGCCACCGGTGAACCCGGCCATCATCACTATATCGCGGAAATCGAAGGGGTCTGCGTCGATCGGTAGTGTACGGAATTTAAACGGATCCGTTTTCGGTTCGATGGCGAGTTGGACGATCGCTGCGTCTCCATCGAGAGGATTCTGATTGAATGAGAATGCGACGATTGGAAGGATGCTGCCGCCATGGGCACCTCGCGGAGTAACGCATGCCATGATATTTCGGTTGCGAATCACGGCTTCCAAGCGCGTGAGGAAATCCTCTTTGTCGCCATCGATGCCTCGCAATGCGTGCCGCTTTGGTGGCATCACTTGGTCCGTCCACCACGAGAAGATGTGCGCAGCACTCAGGACTACCAGCGTGTCTGCAACCCCGACCAAGAAGCCCGTTCCGAGAACGACGACGCGCTGTGAATCCTTGGGGTCATGACCGATAAACATGACAAGCATCTCGAAAAGGTCGTCCAGCTCACCCTTGGAAAGCTGAGGCATGACCCATTGCGGCCCAGAGGGATTGTCCCAGTCGAAGAGGTTCGGCTCGATGTTCATTGCAGTCAGGCGCCGCTCTCATCGCCCACGATGTCCTTGTTTAGCGCAAGGATCGTATTGAAGCAGTGGCCTCGCAATGCACCGCATATGGCTGCAAACGCGGGAACGTCCAGTCTCTCGCTCAGCAAATCAAATAACTTTCCGCTCATCACCACGCCCGTGGCTGAGCCGGAAATGCGCTTCACCGGCTTGCGCGCGTATTTGGTATGCGCGACGGCTTCATTCCGCAACGACATCAGACTCTCATGCAGCAAAAGTTCCTGAGCTGTGAGCAATTGGGACAGTTTCACACTCAGCGTATGCGTGGCGATATTCGAAGAGCCTTGGCGATTGTTCGTAAATGGCCGGCAGTAAGAAATTATTGCGGCTGTGAGAAGCGCGCGCTTTATCACCAGATTCTCGGTGCCCTCAAATTGCGCTAGGTACTCGAGCGCTTCGCCGAAATCGTCGTGAGAAAGGCGAGCGCGATATAGCTGCGCGAGATGGTGCTGCGTCGTCAATTGGCGCTATTCCTTACGAAGTATCTCCAACAACTCACCGGTCGCACGCCCGTCAACGGTCAAACCGTGATTACTTTGAAATCCCTCAATCGCATTTCGGGTCCGTTGACCCAATCGGCCATCCGCCGGTCCTGTGTCGTAACCGTGCGCGCTCAATTGACTTTGGATTTCCTGCACCATGCGTGATGGCGGAGGCAGAGGTGGTGCGCGTACCTTGTCTATCGAGATCGACACTTTGTAAGCCACCATCATGGCGTACAGGTCGACGTCTCGGCGCGCCACGAGACTCAGCTCGCGTTCCATCTTCGGCTCAAGTTCCTGTCGGACGAATTCGATGATCGCGTCCCCGAAAAAATCAAATGCGGCTTCTTTGCGCGCCACATTGCGCGTGACCTGAATCTCGATGAGATTGGTCAGTGGGTGAACGTCCACGCTCACCGATGCGTCCGGCAAGTTCTTGCGAACGTAGCTTGCGAGATTGCGGGTCAATTCCTTTTCGTAGTGATTCGCGGCAAACCAGTGCCAACCCGCGACAAGTGCCACAAGGATTGCGAGCAGGGTCGGTGCGTACCTGAAACGTGATTTGCGAGGCTCGTCATCATGGTGGTCTCGTCGGTCTGGAACTGATCGATATCCGCGCGAGAATTCTTCCAGCTCGCCTCGCGACGTCTCGATGGTTGGCTCGTTCCTGAGTTCGGGCAGATCGCTCATGGCCAATTCTCGATTCTCCTCGCGCGCATTCAAGTGATCCGCGTCACATCTTCACGGCAGCCAGGTCCCCTTAGGGCAGCCCGACGCGACCAATATGCGGAGTGCGTTCCGCGTCTTGCTAGGCCTCCTAAGCATCGCGCATTTTCACGCACGTCGCGCGATAGGACTAGCGTTCTTGCCGGTACCCTCGAGGCTTGGGGTGTTAGTCGCCGTCAGCTCGCACTCGCCGCGAGCGTTGCACTTCGAGCAGCGCATCCGTGCCGCGACGGTCGTGAGTGGCGTCTCCCAGCCCATGAGTTTCGCCAAGGCGTGCGGATCAGTCGTGCGCTCGTGCTTGCACTTGCGGCACGTAATGCGCAGCGTGTAATCGGCGAACCGGTCGGAGAGCTTGGTGACGAGCGCGGGCATGGATTAAATCTGCCAACGACTTCGCGCGCGGTCCATCCAGTAGTGATCGTTAGTCGGTACTGGATGAATGCTTTGGCACGAGGTTCGGCCGAATGCCCGCAAAACGGAGTGCACCGACCTCCCCGACCAGCCCCCGCTAGTCAGAGTTGCTGCCGTTCCGCGCCGCAACTCCTGAAGGCAGGAGCTACCGTCGAGGCGACGGGTGGTAAGCTCCGTTGCGCGTCGGGGGACTCGCGGAGACTCATCGGGACGCCGGAATACTCGCTGAGACATTCGGAGAATCCTTGACCATCCACGGCCATCTCGCGGAAGACGAATTCGGAAAGAAGCTAGCCAAGGTCGTTTCCGTCGCGCACCCCATCCGGTCGATCCAACATTTAAAAGGCCGCGACGTTTTCCTCGATGGAATCCGACAGGCCCTGTACGCCGATGGCCGCCACATCTTTGTGTTTGGCGACCGTGGGGTGGGAAAGAGTTCTCTCGCGGCGACCGCCGCCTATCAATACCAAAGTTCGGATGCCGAGCCGATTTTCGTCTCAGGCTCGCCGGACGATACCTTCAATACGATCATCGCGAACGTTGCCGTGCAGGCGTTGGGTCGTTCCAAGATTGAATCGACAAAGCAAACTAGCTCGCGATCCATGGAATTTCGGACGTTTAAGTGGTCCAGTGACCACGAAGTCAGCGCCCTAGATCTCGCCGATCAGATCAAGACGGTAAGCGACGCGACCGAACTACTGAAGCAGGTGGCGGCGAAACACTCCGAGAAGCCCACGGTGGTTCTCGATGAGTTCGACACGATCCCGAAGAAAGAAGACCGGCAACGGTTCGCGTCGCTGCTGAAGCAGATGGGCGATCAATCGATCAACCTGAAATTTTTCATCACGGGCATTGGTCAGTCTTGCGAGGAATTGCTAGGAGCGCATCAATCAGCGCACCGACAGCTTTCGACATTCGAGCTGCCCCGGCTCGATTGGGAGGCGCGGCGCGAGATCGTCACCGAAGCGGCGGGAGCATTCGGTCTCGAGGTGAACTCGGATGTGAATTGGCGAATTGCCATGATTAGTGACGGCTTTCCGTACTACGTGCATCTCATCGTGGAAAAGATGCTGTGGCAGGCATTTGGGTCTCCGAGTGAATGCGACACGCTCTCGTGGCAGCAGTTCTACGATGGTCTCAGAGTGGCGATTGCGGAAACCAACGCCGAATTGCGCCGACCTTACGAAAAAGCCGTGCTACAGCGGGCAGCTGAATATGAAGATGTAGTGTGGTCAACCGCAGACGGCGAGGACTTGATTCGTTCAACGAAAGACATGCTCGTTTCGTACAAGCGAATTGTTCAGAAACGTGAGGGGCGCCCGGTGCTCGAAAGCGCGAAGTATTCCGACATGGTGCGAAAGTTGAAGCAGGCGACGCATGGGGCGGTGCTGCAACAGATTCCGAAGCGTCCAGGGCTTTACACCTACTCCGAAAAGATGCTGCGCGGCTACGTGCGTATGCAGGCGGAGGCAAACCACGTCGAACTCTCAGGAGAGACGCCAGCACCGAGGCAGAAGATGTCCGTCGGGAACAGTCGGACAGGCGCATACGGCCCGAGCATTCCGCGCGGCGTCGATCAAAACCGGGTAATCGGAGACGAAGACGAAAAATCGTAGCGGCGGCTGCGCGAGCGTGTGGCCGTCGATTTAGGACAGATTGTCCTAACAGCGGCCGCGAGGTGGATTCGAATTTCCAGTCATTTGCAGCAATTATCGCCGGGCGGTTTTTTCGCACGGCGGTGGCAATCTGCGATCCATGTTCGACCGTGCACACTTCCTGCTCGCCACCGTCATTTGCCGGCGGCACCAGCCCGGGCCCGAACGCGATGGGTGGCTGCGATGGTTAAACGCTGTGCGGCGAGGCGACCTTCGGGCGCCCCGGCCGGACGCGTTCCAACGTCGTACACGTCACGAACTACGACACGGCGGCCAACGTTTCGCGTAGTTCGTGCCAGCGCGCCTCCACGGCGAGCGGCACTTCTGCGCCGCGTTGGCGAAAGGTGAGCTGCGCGGCCGTCCAAGCGGCATCGAGTTCCCGGATGTTCGTCGCGTCGCTCAATTGCACGAGCGCCTGACATTCGGCGGCGTGTTGATCTTCGGGAAGCAGCTCGCGGGTCGGAGTGCTCAAGGCCGGAGCATCGATCACCCCGGGCGAGTCATCGGCCAACCGGCCCGTGCGCCGCGTTGAGCCATGGGGCAAGCGCTTCAATAGCCTGCGGATCGCGCTCTTGCGCGCCATCTCGTCGGGCCAAGTTGCCCAGGGACCGCGATCCGCGCTCGGGCTCATCGCCCTGATGCGCGTCAGATCTTCGCTCAGCAGGACTTCGATCAGCTTGCTGCCGTCCGCTAGCTTCGCCACGGCGTAGCTGGCGATCACTGGGCCGCGTGCGCCCACGAGCAGCGGCACGTGATGCAGCCTTGGCTCGTCGCCGGCCTCGTAGCTGAACGCGTCGTGCTTGCGGACGACTTGGCTATTCACACTCCGCACGTGGCCGTTCTCCATGGCGACCCGCGTCATTCCATGGCTGCTCGCGTCCCAGCGCACCGTGGGCGGCCCGTCCTTTGAGCGGTGGACGATCAGCGAGCTACTGTGCCCGTCGAGTTCGAGACCGCTCATCGCGCATTCGCGCAGCGCCTTGAGCACGCTGTCCGCGCGGCACTCGGCGATTTTCGGTTGCTCCGTGATCGCGCGTTTGGCTAGTGCCATGAACCGTTCCGCGCTGACGCCTTCGGGCAGATACGCGATCAGGTCAGCTTCCCTCCGCGAAACCTCTTCCAGCAACCCTGCGACGTTCGTGCGTAAGGGCGCGTTCGACTGTGAAGTGGTAGTCATTTTGCATTCCTTTTGATCGTGAGATGGCAGACGTGAGTTCTGCGCGTCGCATGTCCCTTGGTATATAAATAGGTATAGATAGATAGGCTGAAGCGCCTTCAGCACTAGACGTCATCCGCTTCAGCACTGTCTGCGCGCGCTTCAGCACTGTGCTGAACTAGCGACAACACCGAATTCGGGCGCGTGCGCACGACCAAGGGCCCGAGCGAGGCCGGGTCCGCCGTCATCACCTTGGGAATATTGAGCACATAGTTGAAGCCGCGTGCGCCCGCCGTGTTGCCGTGCCGAGGTATGCGACCGAGGAACCCCCGACGCACGAGAATGTTCAGGTGGGTGCACACTGTTCGCTCCGACAAGCCGGCCTCGCGAGCCAGGAGTCGCGTGCCCGGGAAGATGTCGTTGCCATTCACTTTTCCGTGCCGAACTAGGCTGTGTGCGACAAGCCGCGTGGTGCGAGAAAGGTCACCCGACCGAATCGCATCGAGCCATCGATAGCGCGCGTCGCGGCCGTGCACGCGCTCCGGTCCATACTTCTGCGCGGCGGCGTGCGCCGCGTTCCAAGCGGCGAGTCGCTCGGCGCGCGTAGTCGTGTTCTGTGGCGCGCGCGGCTTGTTCTGATTCATGGCGCGAAATCTCCATCAGATGGTTTGCCCGCCGGCCGCAGCTCGCCGTCATCAAGCGCGCGACGCCAAACGTCGGGTGCGAGCTCGAAGCGGCTGGGTGTCAATCCGCGCCTCAACTGCTGCACCAGCAGGAACCCGCGCGCATCGATCCCGTGCACGATGTATTGGCACTGGTGAAGCCACCACCGCTCGTTCGGCTGCGGCAGACGAAGCTCGCTCACGAGGAGGGTTTCGAGGTGCTCACCGGGATTGCTCGCCATAGCGGCGGAGTTCGGTGTCGGTGAGATAACGACGGCGCCCGTCGGTGACCGTCCGCAAGGCGCCTTGCTGGATACGCTTGCACAGCTGCGCCTCGCTCATGCCGAGCAGGAAACACGCCTCAGCCCGCGAATAGCGGAACTTAGTGCCGAGCGTGACAGTGGGAGTGGACTTCGGATCCGAGGTCACCGGGCTGGAAGCCTTGCGTGGCATGGGTGCCTCCGTCTGTCATGGAGGCGAGTCGTATACCCGCATGCGCGCGGGCGATCAAACTTTGAGGAAAGTTAGTCCCGGTGCATCTCCGTGGGTCTCTGTGGGACTCAGGAGATGTCGTCTAACTACCGAAACTGGACGGCGGAGAGACCTCCGCCGCGCGCGCCCTGTATAATTTGTCCCGGCGTCCCCATCAGTTTCACCAAGTCTCAGGAGGTCCCCCGTCAATAGGGATTTGGGGACGCTTCAATTCCTACGTACTGCCTGTAACTGTCTGATCCGTGACAGATATTGAGCAAATGATTGCAATCCCCATTATTTCTTGAGGGCGAGCACCACGGGTTTGTAGCCGCCCTTGCTGCGGAAATACAGGATCAGTCCCAGGTAGACGACGAACATGAGCAGCGGCAGCCACGCGATCGTGCGCAGCGCATCGTGCTTCGACTCGCGGTCGGCCGCATCGACGGCGGATTTTTCCTCGCCCGCAATCGTCGCGCGCTTGGCGGGATCGATGGCGGTGTAATCGCCGAAGATGCCGGTGCGCTCCGTCTTCAAGGTCTCTACCAACTGCGTGTTGTTCTTCGCGTCGTATTGGGCGACGCCATGCACCATCTGACGGTCCAGCACCTGGCCGATCAGCGGACCGCCGATGACGCCCGCGCCCAGCATGCCGATACCTGCCACCACGTTCAGAGTGATGGCACCACCGCGTGGCGACTGTTCGGACACCACGCCCAGCGAAGTCGGCCAGAAGAAAGCCTTGCCGAAGCTGTACACAGTGGCTGCGACCACGATCGCGACTGCGCCCGAGGATTTCGAGAGCAGCAGCAATCCTGCCACCGCGACCAGCGCGGAGATGGCCAGCAGGCCGAGCGGCGAGAACCGGTGCACCAGCGGGCCCGCGAACAGCCGCAGGACCAGCACGATCGCCATGGCGTAGACCAGGACCCATCCCGCATTGACACCCAGATCGGTCATCGCGGGCGTGAGGATCGAAGTGATCCAGCTGTCCGTGCCGAGCTCGGTGATGGCCAGCGGGATCATCACGAGGATCATCACGATGAACAGGGGCTTGCCCGCCGAGCGCGACCACAGGCCGTAACCCACCGTCAGCGCCGCGATGAGCACCCACTTGACGGTCTGCGAGAGGTGGAACCACTCACCCACCGCGAACACCATGAGTCCCGCAACGACGAACGCGCTCAGGAAACCGGCCTCCGCCAGCATCTCGCGGTACGACACACCGGCCGCCACGCGCTCGCTAGGCGGGAACTGGCGCGGCAGCAGCATGACGATGTACGTGACCACCGGGATGAGGATCAACGCCATCTGGTAACGCCAGCCCATTCCGGCCGGGAACATCATGGCGAGAGTGCCGCCGAGCACGAAGCCCGCGGGCCATCCGGCGTGCAGGCGATTCAGCCACGTCGTCTTGTCGTGGCGAAATTCACGCGCGATCAGCGGATTGATGCCCGCCTCCACCGCGCCATTGCCCAGCGACAGCACGAAGGTGCCCCAGTACAACGACCAGTAGCCGTCGGCCAGCAGGATGAGGATCAGGCCGACCACGTGACACGCCGCGGCGAACCACAGGGTCATCTTGAAGCCGATGCGATCGATGATGAGTGACAGCAGCACGATGCTGATCGCGAAGGGCCACAGGCCCACACCCGCGAGCTCGCCCTTCTGCGTCTCCGACAAACCAAACTCCAC
>Ga0193752_1000905_pt1 | contig 26445 bp, 20 predicted proteins | sample H1c1metaG_FD_144924 | JGI IMG/M metagenome (GOLD analysis project Ga0193752, IMG submission 144924) | Soil microbial communities from a riparian zone of the East river system, Colorado, United States - H1c1 | ecosystem: Environmental > Terrestrial > Soil > Riparian zone | place: USA: East River...
GGCGGATCCAGCCGCAATTGGAGCGCCTCGTGCAGCAGCTCGTGCAGGAAGGGCGGGCCATGCGAATCGACGGGACGCCCGTCTTCAATGGCTCTGACAAGTTCCTTCCCGGGAAGATCGCGCTCGCGTTCTCGGACGTGATCTCGTCCATTCCCGAAGGCGATCCGCGCGTCGCCCGATACATCGCGGACTTTCGCCGCGTTGCCAATCTGACCGTGGACGACCCCAACGACAGTTGGGGCATCTACTACTATCTGTCGGCGCTCGCGGCGCTCGATCGCGCCGGCCATCTGAAGGCCGCGCTCGATCCGCTGACGCTGGCCAAGCTGCGCGTACGCCTCGACTGGCGCACCTTCGTCGACCGCGACAGCTACGCGCTCATCGAGCATCCCAACAACTATTACTGCGTCGCTTTTGCGATCGCGCGGCTGCGCAATCAATTGCGGTGGGAAGACGGTGAAGGCGGCAAGCGCCTGTACGCAGCCATGACTGCGCACTACCGCGAGTACTCGGGCGACCATGGCTTCGCCGATGAGACGGACGGCGAGGGCAGATTCGATCGCTACAGCGTGCTGCTCGCCGGAGAAATCGCGCAACGATTCATGGAAACCGGCGATGTGCCGCCGGCCGAGGTCATCGGCTGGCTGCGCAAGTCCGTGGCCGTGATGCTGCCGCGCCTGAATTCGCGCGGCGAGGGATTCGAGTTCGGTCGCAGCCTCGGGCCTTACAGCGAGACCGCCATCATCGAGGTGCTGACCGCGGCGGCGCTCGTGAACCTGCTCAACGATGACGACAAAGCGTTGGCGTACGCCTATGCGTCGCGTGCTTCGCTGCGGTACGCCGACTTCTGGCTGGACGCGCGCACCGGCTCCGTGAACCTGTGGGATGAGGGCAGACGCACCGACCAATATCGCGGCAAGTTTCGCATCCTGGGCGAGAACTTCTCGTTAGGGCACCAGTACGCCTACACCAATGCCGCGTGGAATCGCATGGGGTACCGCAACAAACCTCCGTTGCAGGATTTCGACGCGAAACTGAAGCGGCTGCCAGGACGATCGACGACCTGGTTCGCCCGCGGCACGTACGACCGGATGCTGCTCACGTTGCGTGAAGGCGGACGGGTCATCGGGCTGCCGCTCGTCAATGGCGGCGTCAGCCAGCACATGCATGTGCCGTACTTTCCGATTCCGTTTTCGCCAGGAATGCTCGACGGTGTTGCGGATGGAACGGAGCCGTTCCTGCTGCCCCGCTTCGAGCTCGAAGACGGCTCGGTGCTCATGCCGCTGGCGTTCTTTCGCGACATTAACGTCAGCGCCAGTGGGCAGCGCACGCAGGTGACCTATCGCCAGACGGAGTTGGATCGCATGGGCGGGCAGAAACCGGTGCCGGATGACCGACTCGCGGTGACGACTACCTATGTCTTCAAGCCCGGGATCATCACGCGAACGGACACCTATACCGCGAAGCAGCCGATCGCGCTGAAAAGCGTCGTGATGGCCTTCGGCTCGCACTCGGGCAATCCGGTCACGAAAGATCTCACGACGCGCTTCGGCGAAGGCGTCGTGCGCGAATTCATCGTCGCGGGAATGGACTCATGTGAGTCCGCAGCGGCGCTCGATGACATTCGCTATCACGTCGCCCAGGGAGCATTGCGCACCAAGGTCAACTGCGTGCGCAAGGCTTTCACGTTGCGGGAACCCGTCACGATCCGGTGGGAGCTTCGCTACCGGGCACATTAGTTAGGTCTGGAGATGCGCGAACCGCGCAACATCGTTGGCGCTTTTCGGGGTGCGCGCCGATGGCTGGGCTTCGCGGTAGTGCCCGCATCGTAGTTTCTGCGCGCCTCGGCCATCGTGGGCAGGTTCTTCCTCGCCCACTCTGCGAGCGCGATCACCGGTACGCGCAGCGTGCGTCCCAGCCTCGTCAGCTCGTATTCGACGCGGGGCGGGATCGTCGGATAGACGGTGCGTGTGACCAGGCCGTCACGCTCCAGCCCACGCAACGTGAGCGTCAGCATGCGCTGGGAGATGCTGCCGATGGTGCGACGCATTTCGTTGAAGCGCATCGGTCCGCCGGCGAGCAGTTCCACCACCAGCAGGGTCCACTTGTCGCCGATGCGCGCGAGCGTCGTGCTGATCGCGTCGCACTCGCCGGGCTCAGGTTTGTTACTGGGTATCAAAAAAGTGCCTCCTTGTGGGCGCAGCTCATGGGCATCATTCTAGCGCCAGTCACAAATAGTAACCATGCATGAAGCACGAGGACCAGGAGCATGACAGTCATTTCCGTAATCGTTGGCAGTACCCGCGAGGGACGATTCTCCGAAAAGCCTGCGCGCTGGATATTGCAGCACTTGAAGAAGCGCGCCAGCGTCGATGCGCGGCTGTTGGACCTGCGCGACTTTCCGATGCCGTTCTTCGATCAGCCGCTGACGCCAGCCATGCCGGGTCGCCCGGTTTTCGAACACAAGGTCGTGCAGACATGGACTACCGCGATCGGCGCGTCCGACGGCTTCATCTTTGTCACGCCCGAATACAACTACGGAACATCGGCGGTTCTCAAGAATGCCATCGACTGGGTATATCCGGAGTGGCACCGCAAGGCGGCTTGCTTCGTGAGCTATGGCTCCGCGGCAGGCGTGCGCAGCGTGCAACAGCTGCGCGAGACGATGATCGAGCTGCAGATCGCGCCGATTCGCTCGTCAGTCCACATTCCGGTCGCCACGCTGTGGGCTCACTACCAGGGCGGCGATGTTGAAGCTGGGCTGGCAGAGCTCGCGGCCCCCGCCGAAGCCATGATCGACGATCTGTTGTGGTGGACCGAGACCTTGAAGGCGGAGCGCGAAAGCACGTCTCGAGCGGCCATCGCAAGGCAGCGGCTTTAGCTGATCGAGCAGGCTGCCAAGGGCAGCTAGTGATTTCGTGCCATCAACAAGCGGAGCCCATCAATTGGGCTCCGCTTCTGCGCACTAGCTTCCCGCCGCTACAACCACTTCGCTTTGCGCAGCCGGTAGAAAAGATAGACGTCGATGGCGGCCATCACCCCCAACGCGGCTCCGTAGCCGTACTTCCAGCCGAGTTCGGGCATGTGCGCGAAATTCATGCCGTAGATGCCCGCGATCATGGTTGGCACGGCGATGAGCGCCGCATACGCCGCCAGCCGCTTCATGGTTTCGTTTTCCTGCAGCGTGATCATCGACAGGTTCACCGAGATTGCCGTGGCCACGGAGTCGCGGATGGTTTCGATCGTCTGATTGAGGCGCAGCAGGTGGTCATAGATGTCGCGGAAATATTCGCGCAACCCGGTGCAAATTGCCGGCACGCGGGCGCCTGAAAGGTTGGATACACCTTCGAGCAAGGGCGCCACGGCATGTTTGACGATCATGAGGCGGTTCTTGAGATCGTAAAGACTCTCGATGTTGGCGCGCGGCGACCCGTTGTTGGCGAAGATCCGCTCCTCGACGGCTTCGAGCTCGGCCTCGAGCAGGTCGAGTACGGGAAAATAACGGTCGACCACCGCGTCGGTGAGCGCGTACAGCACAAATCCGGAGCCGAGGCGCAGCAGCTCGGGTTCGCGCTCGCAGCGGGCGCGCACTTCCTGGAAGCCGCGCTCGGCGTGGCTGCGAACCGAGACGACGTAGTTGCGCCCGGCGAATATCGCCACGTCGCCGACGCGCAAATCTGCACCCTCGGGTTCGATGATTTGCATCACTGCAAACAGGCTGTCGCCGTAGTCTTCGACCTTTGGCCGTTGGTGTCCGTTGCGCGCGTCTTCGATCGCGAGAGGGTGCAACCCCAACTGCTGTTGCATCTTTTCCAGCATTTCGGCGTCAGGCTCACGCAAGGCTACCCAGACGAGGTAGCCAGGTTGGCTCACATACTTCTGGACCTCGTCGATTCCGATGTCGGCGACTTTTTGGCCATCCCTGTAAGCGACGCAGCTGATCAGCATGGAACCCCCTTGAAAGCGCGATGCTAGCGTGCTTTGCCGCCGGTTGATTCGCAACCCGAAAAATCCTCACACCGTTTTGCCTTCCGCCCGTGGCGCGGTCGGCCGATCCTTGCGCGCAACGAGGAGATGCCGTCATGTGGTTCAGAAAACGTCGCGCACGCCGTATCGCCGAAGTACGCCGCCAGCTCTCCGAGCTCGGCACCGGGGCGCCGCCAACGCTGCCGCAGCCGATGGAGTACTTCGACTGCGGTGGCCGCGCGCATCTGGTCACTACCGGGGCCTGGTTGGTCGCGGTGCACCTGCGGGAAAGGCGGCCGGCACCGACACGTTCGGACTACTTGTTTGCGCCGCTGTTGCGCGGAAATTCCTCACGCAAGACTCACCGGTAGATCCGTGCAGTTTTGCTCACTCGGCGCTAACCGGACGAGTGCTAGTTTCGTTAGCCAATGAGCGGGCAATCCGCAGCCCGCAGCTGAGGTATCCATGGAAATCCTGATCGTCGGGCTCACGGCGCTGCTGTGCGGCACCACCTATCTCCTGTACCGCGTCGCCGCGGCGCTGCAGGAGCGCAAATGAACTTCATGGAATGGCTCGGACTGCTGCTGTCGCTCGGCATCCTGGTCTACCTGATCGCGGCGCTGCTTTATCCGGAGAAATTCCAATGACTGGGCAGGGTCTGCTGCAGGTCGCCTTCTACCTCGTGGTGCTCGTCGCGCTCGCGAAGCCGCTGGGCGCGTTCATGGCAACGGTGTACGAGGGCGGGCGCACGTTTCTTTCGCCGGTGCTGCGGCCGCTCGAACGGCTCATCTACCGCTTGGCCGGTGTCGACGAGAAAGCCGAAACGGGCTGGCAGCGCTATGCGCTCGGCGTGATGCTGATCAATGTGCTCGGCCTCATCGTTGTCTATCTACTGCAGCGGCTGCAGGGCGTCTTACCGCTGAATCCCCAATCGTTTGCCGCGGTCAGCCCGGATTCCTCGTTCAACACCGCGGTGAGCTTTGCCACTAACACCAACTGGCAGGGCTACGTCGGCGAGTCGACGATGAGCTACCTCACGCAGATGCTGGGCCTGGCGGTGCAGAATTTCCTCTCGGCCGCCACCGGCATGGCGGTGCTGGTCGCACTCATTCGCGGCTTCGCTCGCCGCCAGACGAGCGAGATCGGCAATTTCTGGGTGGACTTCACCCGCAGCACGGTCTACATCCTGCTGCCGCTGTCGGTTATCCTCGCGGTCATTCTCGCAACGCAGGGCGTGGTGCAGAGCTTCCAGCCCTACCGTACCGTGCAGCTGCTGGACCCGGTGTCGATCCAGACGCCCGTCACGAACGCAGCCGGCGAGAAAGTGGTCGATGCGTCGGGTCAGCCTGTGACGAAAACGGAGCAGATCACCGAGCAGACCGTGCCGCTCGGCCCGGCCGCGAGCCAGATCGCCATTAAACAGCTGGGCACGAACGGTGGCGGCTTTTTCAATGTGAACTCCGCACACCCGTTCGAGAATCCGACGCCGCTGTCCAACTTCCTGTCGGTGCTGGCGATCCTGCTGATCCCCGCGGCGCTTTGTTACACCTTCGGGCGCATGGTGAAGGACACCCGGCAGGGCTGGGCGGTTCTCATCGCGATGCTGGTGATCTTCGTACCGCTCACGCTCGGCTGTGTCGCCTTCGAGGAGTCGGGTAACCCCGAGCTCACGGCGCTCGGTGCAGACCAGGTCGCATCGGACCTGCAATCCGGCGGCAACATGGAAGGCAAGGAGACGCGTTTCGGCATCGCGAATTCCGCGCTCTGGGCCACGACGACCACGGCGGCGTCGAACGGCTCCGTGAATTCCATGCACGGCTCGTTCACGCCGCTCGGCGGACTCGTGCCGATGTGGCTCATGCAGCTCGGCGAAGTGGTGTTCGGCGGCGTGGGCAGCGGCCTGTATGGAATGCTCATGTTCGCGATCGTCGCAGTGTTCATCGGCGGCCTCATGGTCGGCCGGACGCCGGAGTATCTCGGCAAGAAAGTCGAGAGCTACGAGATGAAGATGGCCTCGCTGACGCTGCTGATCCCGCCCGCAGTGGTGCTGATCGGCACGGCGATCGCGAGTGTGCTGCCGGTCGCCACGGCGAGCGTCGGCAATCCCGGCGCGCACGGTTTCTCCGAAATCCTGTATGCCTTCTCGTCGGCCGGTAACAACAACGGCAGTGCATTCGCGAGCATCTCCGCGAACACGCCGTTCTACAACACCGCGCTCGGCGTCGCGATGTGGATCTCGCGCTACTGGCTGATCATCCCGGTGCTCGCGATCGCCGGCAGTCTCGCGGCCAAACGCGCCACTGCCACGACCGCGGGAACGCTGCCCACGCACACGCCGCTCTTCATAACGATGCTGGTCGGTGTCGTGCTGCTGGTCGGCGCGCTCACATTCGTACCGGCGCTGGCGCTCGGCCCCGTGGTCGAGCACCTGCAGATGATCGCTCATTGAGCTTGCGGACCAAGGTAGAACCATGAACGCAATTGCAGCCAATACCGGCGTACGCGCTAACTTCCTGACCGGACCGATCATCTCCGGCGCCCTGCACGACAGCTTCGTCAAGCTCGATCCACGGGTTCAATTCCGCAACCCGGTCATGTTCGTGGTGTACGTGGGCAGCATCCTCACCACCATCATTGGCATCGCCGCCGCGCTCGGCGCCGCGAGCGATGCCGGCCGTCCGGGGTTCGTGTTGCACGTGTCCGCGTGGTTGTGGTTGACCGTGCTGTTCGCGAATTTCGCCGAGGCCGTGGCCGAGGGACGTGGCAAAGCCCAGGCGGCAACCCTGCGCGCCATGCGCCGCCACGTGCATGCAAAGCGCATCGTCGGCAACGATCGCAAGGAATACAAAACCGTTGAAGCGAGCGCCCTCAAGCGCGATGACCTGGTGCTGGTCGAGACCAACGACACGATTCCCGCCGACGGCGAAGTCGTCGAAGGGGTCGCTTCGGTGAACGAGAGCGCCGTCACCGGTGAGTCCGCGCCGGTATTGCGCGAAGCGGGCGGCGACTTCTCATCGGTGACCGGCGGCACGCGCGTGCTGTCCGACTGGCTGGTGGTGCGGGTCACCAGCCGCGAAGGCGAAGGCTTTCTCGATCGCATGATTGCGATGGTCGAGGGCGCGTCGCGCGCCCGCACGCCGAACGAAATTGCGCTCGCCATCCTGCTCGCGATGATGACGGTGGTGTTCCTGCTCGCCACCGCGACGCTCGCGCCGTTCTCGCAATACGCGGTGACGAGCTCGGGCGCGGGCTCGGTGATCACGATCACTGTCCTCGTGGCTCTGTTGGTGTGCCTGATTCCCACCACCATCGGCGGACTGCTCTCGGCCATCGGCATTGCCGGCATGGATCGCATGGTGCGAGCCAATGTCATCGCGACCTCCGGGCGCGCGATCGAAGCCGCGGGCGACGTCGACGTGTTGCTGCTCGACAAGACCGGCACCATCACGCTCGGCGATCGCCACGCCGCTGCATTTCATACCGCGCCGACGGTCGAGGCGCGCGAGATGGCCGATGCGGCACAGCTCGCCTCTCTGGCTGACGAAACTCCGGAGGGTCGTTCGATCGTCGTGCTGGCCAAACAACAATTCGAGTTGCGTGGCCGCGATCTCGCCGGTACCACGCACACCTTCCACAAGTTCTCGGCGCAAACGCGCATGAGTGGCGTCGATCTCGACGGCCGCAGGCTGCGCAAAGGCGCCGCGGATGCGATCCGCAAGTTCGTCGAAGCCGAAGGGGGCGTGTGGCCCGCACCGGTCGGTGAGCTCGTGGACACCATCGCGCGCCGCGGCGCGACGCCGCTGGTAGTAGCCGATGGGCGGCGCGTGCTCGGCGTGGTCGAGTTGCGCGACATCGTCAAGGGCGGCATCCGCGAGCGATTCGCGGAACTGCGGCAGATGGGCATCAAGACGGTGATGGTCACGGGTGACAATCGACTCACCGCCGCGGCGATCGCCGCGGAAGCCGGCGTTGACGAGTTCCTCGCCGAGGCAACGCCTGAGGCCAAGCTCGAGCTGATCCGCCGCCATCAGAAAGAAGGTCACCTGGTCGCGATGTGCGGTGACGGCACCAACGATGCGCCCGCACTTGCACAGGCCGATGTCGCGGTGGCCATGAACACCGGCACTCAGGCCGCAAAAGAAGCCGGCAACATGGTGGACCTCGACTCCAATCCCACCAAACTCATCGAAGTCGTCGACGTGGGCAAACAAATGCTGGTCACGCGCGGTGCGCTGACTACCTTTTCCATCGCCAACGATGTCGCGAAATACTTCGCCATCATTCCGGCGGCGTTCGCGTCGACCTACCCGGCATTGGATACCTTGAACGTGATGCGACTGGCGAGTCCCGAGAGCGCGATCCTGTCGGCCGTGATCTTCAACGCCCTCGTGATCATCGTGTTGGTGCCGCTCGCGTTGCGCGGCGTCAAGACGCGCGCGGCGTCGGCGGCCGCGCTCTTGCGGCGCAACCTGGTTGTCTACGGCCTGGGCGGCATCGTGGTGCCCTTCGTCGGCATCAAGCTAATCGACATGCTTATCGCGGCCATTGGAGTAGCGTGATGATCCGGGAACTCAAACAAACATTGATCGTCTTCGCAGTGCTGACGCTCATCACCGGCGTCGCCTATCCCGGCGTCGTGTGGGTCTTCGCGCAGTTGGTGGTACCCGAGCGCGCGACCGGGAGCGTCATCGAGGTCCACGGAAAGGCCGTCGGCTCGCAACTGCTCGGCCAGACCTTCTCGAGCCCGCGCTATTTCTGGGGTCGGCCGTCGGCAACGGGTCCGTTCCCCACCAATGGGGCGGTGTCATCGGGCTCCAACCAGGCCGCGACCAATCCGAACCTCGTGGCCGCGGTGCACGATCGGATCGCCGCGCTGCGAGCCGCCGATCCCGGCAACACCGCCGCGGTGCCGATCGACCTGGTCACGGCGTCAGGCAGTGGCCTCGATCCGCAGATCTCGCCGGCCGCCGCGGAATACCAGGTGAGACGCGTGGCGCGTGAGCGCGGCCTGCCGGCGGCGCGCGTGCGCGAACTCGTTGCCGCGGCAACCGCAGGGCGGACACTGGGCTTTCTCGGCGAGCCGCGCGTGAATGTGCTGGAATTGAACATCGCGCTCGACGCGCAGGACACCCAGGCGAAGTAGGCAGTGACCGAACAGCGGCCGGATCCCGATCAGCTGCTGGAACACGTTCAGGCGGAAGAGGCCAGGGCGCGCCGCGGCCGTCTGCGGATCTTCTTCGGCGCCACGGCGGGCGTCGGCAAAACCTACGCGATGCTGGAAGCCGCGCGCGCGGCGCGGGCCAATGGTATCGAAGTCGCCATCGGATATGTCGAGCCCCATGGGCGGGTCGAGACAGAGCGGCTCATGGAAGGCATCGAACAGGTGCCGACGCTTCCGGTGAGATACCGCGACATCGTGCGGCACGAATTCAATCTCGACGCGGGCCTCGCCAGGCATCCTTGCATCCTGATCGTCGACGAGCTCGCGCACTCGAACCTGGCCGGCGGCGAGCCCGCGCCGCGACATCCCAAGCGCTGGCAGGACATCGAGGAGTTGCTGGAAGCCGGAATCGACGTGTGGACGACGGTCAACGTCCAGCATCTCGAGAGCCTCAACGACGTCGTCGCGCAGATCACGGGAATCAAGCAGCGGGAAACGCTGCCGGACCGGGTGTTCGACGAAGCCCACGAAGTCGAACTGATCGATCTTCCGCCGGACGACCTGCTCGAGCGGCTGCGCACCGGCAAGATCTATCTACCGCAGGATGCCGGCACAGCGACCGACCGGTTCTTCCGCAAGCCCAACCTGCTGGCGCTGCGCGAGCTGGCGCTGCGGCGCATGACGGAGCGTCTCGAAGTCGCCGCGCGGGCGTCGCTCCCCACGGACGACCAATCGCGCGGCTGGCTGGCGCGCGACCGGGTACTCGTGGCAACCGGGCCCGATCCGCAGTCCGAGCACACGATCCGTTCGGGCAAGCGCATCGCCGACGCCCTGAATGCCGACTGGACCGTGGTGTACGTGGAGACTCCGGCGTTGTTGCGGTTGTCGCAGAAGGAACGCGACCGGCGCGTGGCCCTGCTGCGGCTGGCGGAATCTCTCGGCGCGGAGACGGTGACGCTGGATGGCCACTCCGCGGTGGATGCGCTGCTCGAATACGCGACGACGCGGCAGTTCACGCGCGTGGTGCTCGGAGCGCCGAAGCGGCGCGGCTGGCGCGCCTGGTGGCGCCCATCGGCGGCGACGGAGCTCGCCTTGCGGGCCCGCGATTTCGACGTCATCACGATCGCCGCGCGCGGGCAGCCGATTCCGCCGCGTCCGCCGCCCGGCGAGCGTTCGCAGCCGATCCGCTGGGGCCGCTACGTCGCGGCGCTCGCGATCACCGCCGCGTGCACGATGCTTGCGCAATTCATGTTTCCGTACCTCGAGCTGTCCAACCTGGTGATGGTCTATCTAATGGGCGTGACGGCCACGGGCTTGCGCTTCGGCCGTGGTCCGTCGGTGCTGGCCGCGGTGCTCAACGTGGCCGCGTTCGATTTCTTCTTCGTGCCGCCGCGTTACACCTTTGCCGTGAGCGACGCGCAGTACCTGATCACCTTCGGCGTGATGCTGTTGATCGCATTGGTCATCGCCACTCTCATGGCGAATGTCCGCCAGCAGACCCGGGTCGCCGGTGCCCGCGAGCGGCGCACGGCGCTGTTGTATCGGATGAGCCGCGAGCTGACGGCGACGCGCGGCACCGCGGACATGGCGCGCATCGCCGTCAAACACGTGGCCGAAGGCTTCCAGTGTGAGGCGGTCGTGCTGCTGCCCGACGGCGTCGGCAAGCTGCATTCACCGCGCGAGCCGCCCGTGGAAGGATCGTATCGAGGCAGCGACCTCGCCGTCGCGCAGTGGGTGTTCGATCATGGGCGGCGCGCGGGTTTCGGTTCCGACACGCTGCCGGCCGCGCCGGCGCTCTATCTGCCGCTGGGCGATTCACGCCGCCTGTTGGGCGTGCTCGCGGTTCTGCCGCGCAACCGCCGCCTGGTGTTGCTGCCCGAGCAACTGCACCTGCTCGAAACCTTTGCGGGCCAGATCGGGCTCGCCGTCGAGCGGGAGCGGCTCGCTGCCCAGGCCGAAGCGGCGCGCGTGAGTGCGCAGAGCGAAAGCCTGCGCAACACCTTGCTGGCTTCGATCTCCCACGATCTGCGCACGCCGCTGGCGGTGATGGCCGGCGCGGGCAGCACGCTCGCGCAGCACGGAACGGCATTGGACGAGACCACCCGCACCACACTCGCGCGCACCATTGAAACGCGTGCCCGGGAAATGTCCGAGCTCATCTCCAACGTCCTCGACCTGACGCGCTTCGAGGCGGGGACATTCGCGCTGCGCCGCGAGTGGGAGTCGATCGACGACCTCGCAGCGGTCGCGCTGGAGCGGCTGCGGGAGCGCCTGGCCGATCGTTCGGTGGACTTGCGATTGCTGGACGAGACGCCGCCAGTTTTCGTCGATGCCATCCTCGTGGTGCAGCTGTTCACGAACCTGTTCGACAATTTCATCAAGTACACGCCCGCGGGATCGCGTGCCACGGTGACCGCGGTTCCCGAAGGCGCGTTGCTGCGGGTGGTGGTGGATGACGATGGCCCCGGATTGCCGCCCGGCGATCCGGCGCGCCTGTTCGACAAGTTCCAGCGCGGGGACGGCGAGGGCGTCATCGCCGGAGTCGGGCTGGGTCTGGCGATCTGCCGCGCCATCGTTAGGGCACACGGCGGCACCATTCGCGCTGTGGCACGCCCGGAGGGTGGCGGTGCGCGCTTTGAATTCACGCTGCCGACCACCGAGGCACTCGCATGACCCTGGCAATGCACCAGGTGTTGATAGTCGAAGACGACGCCGGGATCCGGGACGTGCTGCGCGCGCTGCTCAGCGCCTCGAACTATCGCATCGTCGAGGCGGAATCCGCGGCGCGCGGCGAGATCGAGGCGCGCACGCACAAGCCCGACATCGCATTGGTGGATCTGGGGTTGCCCGATCGCGATGGCCTCGAACTGATCCGCAGCGTGCGAACCTGGTCGGCGCTGCCGATCATCGTCCTGTCCGCGCGCACCGGCGAGGCGCAGAAGATAGCCGCGCTCGACGCCGGTGCTGACGACTACGTGACCAAACCGTTCGCCGCCGCGGAATTGCTCGCGCGCGTGCGCGCCGCGCTGCGTCGAACGGCAACGGGTGCATTGCCATCTTCTGAAATTTATCTGGGCGCCATCACCGTCGATCTCGCGCGACGCGAATTGCGCGGCGCCGCACCGTCCGTGCACCTGACGCCGCTCGAATACCGCGTGCTCGAAAACCTTGCCCGGCAGCCCGGCACCATCGTCAAACAGGAAAAGCTCATCCGCGAAGTGTGGGGTCCCGCGCAGGTTGGCGATACGCGCAGCCTGCGGGTGTGCATCCGCAACCTGCGCGCCAAGCTCGAGCCCGAACCCGATCGTCCAAGATTTCTCGTGACCGAGGCCGGGCTCGGATATCGATTGCGGATCGACGATCCGCCAGCTGCCTAGCTACGGCTTGACGGCCGCCGCTTTCTGGTCCACGTGTGGTTCCTGCTCCTTTCCCGCAATCACCCGTCTGCCTCGAAAGATCCAGGTCTTGGCGGCGGGATCCCAGATGAGCCGTGAGCGGGCGACCACCTCGGCACCGTTCTTGTGTTCGATCTGGAGTACGTTGCCGTTGCGGGCGGCGTACGCAAAACCTTGCGGTTCATAGGGCGTGTCGGCGCCATGCACCGTCAATTCGTACCAGATGTAGCGTTTGGTGGCGTGGTTGAAGCCGATGAAGATGGTTCTTTCGAACGGCACCTTCAGCCAGGGAATTACTTCCCGGCTCGTCTCGTTGATGCGCAGGTACTGGTGGCTCAGGACCCATTCTGCCTCTCGCTCCAGTGTGAACTTTTGCCCATGGACAACTGCGTCGACCTCCCACTTGCCAACGAGGTGGTCGAGGAGATCGTCGTAGAACCGCCCATCCGAACCATCCTTGGCGACCTGCGCAGGTGAAGGGGGCGCCCAGCAGGAAGCAAGGACGATCAACGCGGCCGTCGAAATCATTTTTGTGAGGTTCAAGTCGCGCTCCTGATTGCGAAACAATGGTGGTGCTACGCTATCCACGGAGATTCCCGGCGGCCTTAACAACGGCTTAGCTTTCGCACATCATTCACGAAGAGGTGTCGTGGGCGAGTTGGAGAGAATCAGGATCGGTCCATGGACGGCGACCCCGGCGCTCAATCTGCTCGAGCGCGAGGAGCGGTCGGTGAGAATCGAGCCGCGGGCGATGGATGTGCTGGCAGTTCTGGCGCGGCACAACGGGGCGGTCGTTTCCGTCGAGGAACTGATCGCGTCGGTCTGGAAAGGCGTGGTCGTGGGCGACGGTTCGGTTTATCTCGCCATGCGCCAGCTGCGGCAGGTGCTCGATGACCCATCCGGTACCAGCTACATCGAGACCATCTCCAAGCGCGGCTATCGGCTGACGGTGCCCGCTGAACCTGTCGAGGCCGGGTCCGCTTCCGCATCGCCTGCGCCTGCAACGATCGCATCCCCAAAGAAGGCGCGCCTGCTTCAATGGTGGATCGGCGCGGCCGTGGCCGGCACCGCGATCGTCGCAAGTCTGCTGTTTTCCCGGGGCGACTCGACGCCGCATTCGATCCAGCAATCCATTGCCGTCCTGCCGTTCAAAAATCTGTCGTCCGACCCTGAGCAGGAATATTTCGCCGACGGAGTGACCGAGGAGATCCTCAATGTGCTCGCGGGGGTGGGCGACCTGCGTGTGATCGGACGCACGTCGTCATTTCAGTTCAAGGATCGGAAGGAAGACCTGCGATCGATCGGCGCAGCGCTCGACGTCGGACACGTTCTCCAGGGCAGCGTACGCAGGGCCGGCGACCAGGTGCGCATCAGCGCGCAACTATCCGATGCCCGATCCGGCCAACAGCTCTGGTCCGAAACGTACGAACGCCGGCTTGATGACGTATTCGTGATTCAGGACGAAATCGCCGCCTCCGTCGCCAATGCGATGCAGATCAAGCTCGGCCTCGGCGACATCGGCCGGGTGCCCGGCATGACCCGCAACGTCGCGGCTTACGACGAGTATCTGCGCAGCCTCCAGCTCAATCTCGATAGGGCCTACGCGCCGGCAATCGCTCGCTTGCAGCGCGCCGTCGCGCTCGATCCGTCGTTCTCGCCGGCGTGGTCGGGACTGTGCGGTGTCTATTCGAACGGCGCGTTGGGGTTGCCGCCGGAACAGGCCGAGGAGTGGCGGCGGCAGGGCGCGGCAGCACTCGAACGCGCCCGCGCGCTGACGCCGGATGCTCCCCATGTCTTGCTGCAGGCCGCCATACTCGAAGCACGGCGCGGCAACTGGATAGGGGCCGCACCGCTCTATGACGGATTGCAGCCGGCCTATGAAAAATACGGCTCGGCCAACCAGGCATGGGGGCCGCGTGGGATATTCCTGAGCTACGTCGGACGGGAGCGCGAGTCCATCCCCGTGCTGGAGCGCGCACGCGCAGAGGATCCGCTGGCGCCCGCGATGGCGCTGTTTCTCAGCCAGGCCTATCTGGCGCACGGCGACATTGCCGCTGCACTCACCGAAATCGATCGCGGTATCAAGCTCAAGATAGGGAGGCCGCGGACGAATTTGCTGGCCTTCTGGATCGCGATGAACCAGAACGATCGGCCCGAAATCGAGCGACGGCTGCAGGCATTGCGCGAGACTTCCGATGGCAGCCCGCGGTTCGAGCATCAGATCGGATTGGCGAAGTTGATCGATTCGCCGGTGGCCGCGGTGGCCGAGATTCGACGCATCGCCTTGCTGGATGCCCCGGGCGACCGGATCGGGCTCGCGCTATGGGCCGCCTATCTCCACGCGCCGGAACTTTCGCTGGAGCTGCTGGCCAAGGAGGCCGTCAACGGCGAGGCGATGCCCATCTTGTGGCAACCGCTGATGCGGGATGCGCGCAAGTTGCCGGCGTTCAAGGACCTGGTACACGCAGCGGGGCTGGTCAAATACTGGCAAGCCTACGGCTGGTCGGATTTCTGCCGTCCGGACGGCGCAGGCGAACTCTCCTGTAGTTAGCGCATCCGGACTTCCGGCGAAATCCCGCCACACTTGTCACTCACCCCCTGCGAGGCCTTGCGGCAAGAAGGGTGACAAGATCCAGATCCGGTTCACCCACGTGGGGCTCGATCCAGACCACGAATGTTATGAGGACTGCTCGAGTGCCTGGGGTTCGCTCGTCAAGGTGAATCTGCGCAAGCTGATTGCCAGTGGTCAGCGTGCTTCGATGGAAGGAATGTAAAGGTGCGTGCGAGGCCTCAGGCCGGCGGCTGCACGTTCGCATTCAGCCGGAACAGGTTCGTCGGGTCGTAGGCCTTCTTGATCTTCACCAGCCGCTCATAGTTGCCACGGTAGTTGGCGTTGATGTCCTTCGCAGTGACTTCGCGCGGCAGATCGTTGACATAGAACCCGCGCGTGAACGGCTCGAGTGTCGACCAGTACTTACGCGCCGACTCGATGTGCCCGGCGGGATCCACCGTGCCCTGACGCCAGGCAACCACGGCCATCATGTTGGCAATGGAATCCCGTTGCGCGAATGCGGTGGCTCCCTCGGCCTTGCGCCCGACGGCACCACCGCCGTGCTGGAAGAACAGGATGGTCGTCCGGTTCGGATCGCCGGGAATTCCTTCGACAATCGTCGAAACCAGTTTGTCAGGCACCTTCGAGATGAAGCCGCCCTTGAGGTACGAGGCGATGACGCGCGATTCCCCTGTGTCGTTGGCACGCTGCACGGCCACATAGTCCTTCGATTTGATGCCATCGCTGATTGGCGTGCCCAATTTTCGAATCGGGGCCAGCGCCCGCTCGGCATCACCCGCTGGGCCTGAATAACAGACTTCCAACAACACCGCACCCGGAGCGCCGCCCGGCGGCAGCACCAGCGCGGGATCCATGTACAACTCGTCGGGTGCGGTTGTGGCGTAGTCCCCCCACATGCGGAGCAGGTCCCGCGCCCTCGCGATCGGGAACGCGATCTCACCGGCGATGACCTCGCGCTGCATCGGATGGAGGCGGAATTCGAAGTTCGTGACGACACCGAAGTTGCCGCTGCCGCCGCGTACCGCCCAGTAGAGATCCTGGTTCTCGGTGGCGCTCGCGTGACGCAGCTGTCCATCGGCGGTGACGATGTCCACCGATTCGACATTGTCGATTGCCAGTCCGAATCTGCGGGCGAGACGTCCGAAGCCACCGCCCAGCGTCAGGCCACCAACGCCGGTATGCGAAACCGTGCCGAGCGGCGTCACCAGCCCGTGCGCCATGCTCTCGTGATCCACCTGTCCGAGCAGCGTGCCGCCTGCGACCCAGACACGTTTCGCCTGGGGGTCAATTCGCACGCCGCGCAAGCCCGACAGGTCGATCTGCATGCCACGATCGCAGGTCGACTGCCCCGAGGCGCTATGCCCTCCGCATTTCACCGCGAGCAGCAGGTTGTTAGCGCGCGCGAAGCTCACGGCCACTTCGACGTCCGCGGCGTCCGTGGGCTGCGCGATCAGGGCGGGGTGCTTGTCGAACGACGGGTTCAGCACCAGGCGTGCCTTGTCGTAGCCGTCGTCGCCGGCGATCAACAGCCGGCCGCGCATCCTGGCGGCAAGGTCGCGGATGTCGACATCCTTCAGCGTGATCTCTTTGCCGTCGCCGGTGACGGCCGTGAGGTCGGCGACTTCGCCGGTGCCGGCGACCGCATACGCGGCGCGAATGCCGGGGATGGTTACGGCGGCGGCGAGCAATGATTTATTGAGGAAGTCGCGGCGTTTCATGGGAACCTCACTCTTGACGGTGGTTTCGGCCTGGGCCGCATTGTCCATATCCACCTGCCGGCGGTCCATCACGGCTTCGCCCGCGCCGGTGTACCCCGATCTACGACAGTTGTCATAGACTAGGCGACAGACGTAGTAAGAGGCAAAAAAAAACTGCGACCCTCTGCAACCGGATGGGGGTGTGAATCGTCAGATACCTGACGGGGGTGTGGTGCTCATGAGACAGTCGCGGCCATGATCAAATTGAAGGACGTCCACAAGTACTACCGCTCCGGGGAGCAATCCCTGCACGTGCTCAAGGGCATCGATCTGCACATCCGAGAGGGAGAGCTGGTCTCCATCATGGGTTCCTCCGGCTCTGGCAAATCCACGCTGCTGAATATTCTGGGTGTTCTCGACGGGTACGACTCGGGCAGTTACGAGTTGGCCGGTCACCAGGTCAAGAATCTGGGCGAGACCGACGCCGCGCGCCTGCGCAACAAGCTGCTCGGGTTCGTATTCCAGTCCTTCAACCTGCTGCCGTTCAAGAACGCCGCGGAGAATGTTGCGCTGCCGCTTTACTACCAGGGGGTCGGCCGCAAGGAGCGCAACTTCCGCGCCGAGGAGTTCCTGGACATGGTGGGATTGTCGGATCGCAAGACTTTCATGCCCAATCAGTTGTCGGGCGGCCAGAAGCAACGCGTGGCCATCGCGCGCGCGCTGGTGGGCAAGCCCAAGGTGATCCTCACCGACGAACCCACGGGCGCGCTGGATAGCACCACGACGCAGGAGATCATGTCGCTGCTCAAGGATATCCATCAGCGCGGCAACACGATGATCATCGTGACGCACGAGCAGGACATCGCGGATCAGACGCAGCGCCAGATCATCCTGAAGGATGGCCTGGTCACCTCGACGCAGAAACTGCACGACGCGGCCTGACCATGCTCGACGGACTGCAGGAAATCCTCTTCACGCTGCGCCAGAACAAGCTGCGCACCTTGTTGACTGCGTTCGGCGTGTTCTGGGGCATTTTCATGCTCATCCTGTTGCTGGGCGCCGGCCGCGGTATGCAGAACGGCGTGATGGACGATTTCGGTTCCGACGTGCTGGATTTCATCATCGTGTGGTCGGGCGATACGAGCGTGGCCTATCGAGGCATGGGCCTCGGGCGCAAGATCAAGCTCGATGAGGCGGACCTCCAGGCCATCACCCAGCAGGTGAGCGGCGTGCGCGTGATCTCCGGCGACCGCACGATGGGCAACGTCACCGTCTCGTTTGCCGGAAAAAACAGCAACGGGCAGCTGCACGGCATTCCCGATGACTTCTTCAGGGTCAAAGAGGACATACCTTTCAATTTCGGGCGCAAGACGAATCCGCTGGATGTCGATGAAATCCGCAAGGTCGTCGCGCTCGGCACCAACGTGGCGGAGCGATTGTTCGACAAGGGCGTGGATCCCGTGGGCAAGGACGTCCGCGTAAACGACGTCGTCATGAAAGTCACCGGTGTTTTTTACGACAAGGGGAACCGCGGGCGCGCCTCGGACAATGTCTACCTGCCCCAAACTACTTACGAGAAGGTTTTCGGCGGCGGCGGCCGTCTCGATCAGATCTGGTTGCGCCCGCAGCGCGGCGTCGACGGCTCCGAGCTCGAGAAGAGAGTTGTCGAGCTGGTCAAGCGCCGTCACGATGTGTCTCCAGAAGACAATCGCGGCATCAATTCCTTCAACATGGCCGAGCCCGCCAAGCGCATCAACGGCCTGTTCACGGGCATCAACGTGTTCATCTGGTTCGTGGGTCTCGGCACGTTGATGGCCGGCATCGTCGGCATCAGCAACATCATGATCATCACGGTGAAAGAACGGACCCGCGAAATTGGGATCCGCAAGGCGCTCGGGGCGACCCCGTTCAAGATCGTCAGCACGCTGCTGCTGGAGTCGACGCTCGTGACCGGCATCGCGGGTTACGTGGGCCTGGTGTGTGGCGTCGGCCTGCTCGAGCTGGTGGCGTTCGGGCTGCGCAGCACGGGCGCAAAGATGCCGTACTTCCTGAACCCTGAAGTGAACTTCCAGCTGGCGATGACGGCCATTGCGCTGCTGGTCGGCGTCGGCGTGATCGCCGGCCTCATGCCCGCACTGCGAGCCGCGAAGATCACGCCGATCGAAGCGATGCGCGCGGAATAGGGGTCGCCATGTTCATCGACATCGAAAAATGGCAGGAGATCTTCAACACGCTCAGGCAGCACAAGTTGCGCACGGCGCTCACGGCGTTCGGCGTGTTCTGGGGCATCTTCATGCTCACGGTGTTGTTGGGCTCGGGCAAGGGTTTCGAGAACGGCGTGAATGAAGGCTTTCCGCGCATCTCCAATTTCATCTACATCTGGGGGCAGGGCAAGACGCAGATTCCGTACCAGGGCATGCCGATCGGCCGGGATATCGGCTTCACGCCCGAGGATGTCGACGCCATTGCCAAGAACGTCGGCAGCGTCGGCTTGATCAAGGGACAGAACTCGGTGGGCCTGTGGGGCGGCAGCGCGCCGTACACCGTGCACAAAACCAAAAACGGCGCATTCGCCGTACAGGGCGGGTTCGCACGCGTCGAAGACATCGCCGCCTTCAAGATCATCGAAGGGCGCTCGATCAACGCGCTGGATGAACAGCAGCGGCGCAAGGTGGCACTAATCGGAAAGCGTGTGAGGGATCAACTGTTCGCCAAGGGCGAGCGCGCGTTGGGCGCCGACATCACCGTCAACGGCATCAGCTTCCAGGTGATCGGCATTACCGAGTCGCTGCAGAACGGCGGCAACCAGCAACAGGAAGACGAGAAGATCTATCTACCGAACGATACGTTGCGCTATGCGTTCAACCAGATCGGCAACGTCGGCAGCTTCATGATCCTGCCGAAGCCCGGCGTGCACGCCCACCTGGTCGAGGAAGAGGTGAAAAAATACCTCTCGCAGCGCAAGAAAGTGAGTCCCGATGACAAGGGTGTCTTCGGCAGCTTCAACCTCCAGGACGAATACGACAAGGTGCAGGGCCTGTTCGTAGGTATCAAGGTGTTCAGTTGGGTGGTCGCGATCGGCACGATCTTCGCGGGCGCGGTGGGCGTCGGCAACATCATGCTGATCGTCGTGAAGGAGAGAACGCGCGAAATTGGCCTGCGCAAGGCGCTGGGCGCCACGCCGGCCTCCATCGTCGGGATGATCATGCAGGAGTCGCTGTTCATCACGGCGATCGCCGGCTACAGCGGCCTGGTCGTCGGCGCGCTGCTGCTCGAAAGCATTTCGAAAATGCTGGACGCGAGTGGCGGCAAAGTGAACTTCTTCTCCCATCCGGAAATGGATTTCAAAACCGCGATCGTCGCGCTGGTGGTCCTGATCGTTTCAGGCGTGCTGGCGTCCTTGATGCCGGCGGCGAAGGCGGCCGCGGTGAATCCGATCATTGCCCTGCAGGACGAATAACAAATGAAGCGAATTCTGAAATTCCTGATACTCGGCGTCATCTCGCTGGTGTTCATCGGCACGATTGTCTTCCTGTACCGGAAGTCGCAGGCCGCGCCCGTCGTTTTTCAAGTAGATAGCCCGGCGAAGATGACCATCATCAAGAAGACGGTCGCCACCGGCAAAGTGATCCCGCGCCGCGAGATCGAAGTGAAGTCGCAGGTCTCAGGCGTGGTCGAGAAGCTCTACGTGACCGCCGGCCAGACCGTGAAGAAGGGCGCCATCATCGCGCGCATCTCACTGCGCCCGAACATGCTCAACGTGAGCTCCGCGGAAGCGCAGGTGGCGGCGGCCCGGATCAATCTGCGCAACCAGGCGGCGGACATGGAGCGCTACAAGAAGCTGCTCGAGACGAAGGTCATCTCGGAATCGCAGTTCAATCAATACGTCACCAATTACGATCTGCAGAAGCAGGCGGTGGCGTCGTCGGAGGACACGCTGCTGCTGCTCAAGACGGGTGCCACCAAGGACTCGGCCAACGTCTCGAACATGATTCCCGCCACCATCGACGGCACCGTGCTCGACGTGCCTAACAAGGAAGGCTCGTTCATCCTGGAATCCAGCACCTTTCAGTCGGGCACTTCGGTTGCGACGCTCGCCGACATGAACGACATGATCTTCGAAGGCCTGGTCGACGAATCGGAAGTGGGAAAATTGAAGCAGGGCATGGAATTGATCCTGAATGTCGGCGCGCTGGAAGGTAAGCCGTTCAAGGCAACTCTCGAATACATCGCGCCCAAGGGCGTGACCGACCAGGGAACCATCAAATTCACGATTCGCGCCGCGGTGACACTCGACAAGGACCTGTTCCTGCGTTCGAACTACAGCGCCAACGCGGATATCGTGCTCGACAAGCGGGAAAACGCATTGGCCATCAACGAAGGCAACCTGATCATCGAAGACAAGAAGAATTTCGTCGAGGTCGAAACCGCGCCGCAGCAGTTCGAAAAGCGCGAGATCAAGACAGGCATTTCCGATGGCATCAATATCGAAGTGCTCTCAGGCCTCAAGCCGGACGAGAAGATAAAGCATCGCTAGCTGGTCTCGCGCAGGCGCGCTACTGGCTGACGAGCCGCATGAGCTGCCCGGTGAGCCAGCCGCCGTAGGTGCCCAACGCGTAACCGAGCACCGCGAGCAGTACACCGACCGGCGCGAGCGAGGGATGGAATGCAGCGGCAACTACGGGCGCGCTCGCGGCGCCGCCAATGTTCGCCTGACTCCCGACGGCAAGGAAGAACGTGGGCGCCCTGATCAGGCGCGCGACGACCAGCATCACGACGGCGTGAAACGCGATCCAGGTGAATCCGATCCCGAACAGCACCGGGGCCGTGAACACGGCACCGATGTTCATCTGCATGCCTACCGTCGCGATGAGCACGTAAAGGAAGGCCGAGCCCAGCCTGGAGGCGCCGGCGCCTTCCAATTGACGCGCGCGAGTGAAGGAGAGCAGCAGACCGAAAGTCGTCGCGAGCACGACGATCCAGAAGAATTCGCTCGAGAGCGACAGGCGCTCGGCCCACTCCCGGCCGGCGAATGCGCCGGCGATCGGCGCGGCCAGCGCGTGCGCAAGGCCAGTTGCTCCGAAGCCAAGTCCCAGCATGATCATGAGGTCCGCGAGCGCCGGAACGCGCTCATGCTCCAGGCGCAGGCGCTCCATCCGTTCGCCGAGGGCGGTGATCGCCGTGGTGTCCGCGTTCAGCTTGCGATCGAGACGCTCGTGATTCGCGGCCATCCACAGCAGCACCGCCATCCACAGGTAGGAGAACAGGATATCGACCGCGACCATCACGCCGAAGATGTTGGGCTCGATCTGGAACATCTCCTTCATGGCGGCCTGGTTGGCGGCCCCGCCGATCCAGCTTCCGGCGATCGCGGTCATGCCGCGCCACAGCTCGCCGTCCACCGTCGCGGGGGCGATCCCTTTCCAGATGAGGAGCGCAACGGGACCCCCGATCACAACGCTCAAGGACGCGGCGAAAAACATGATGAGCGCCTTCGGACCCAGGCGCAGGGTTGCGGGCAGATCGATGGCGAGGGTGAGGAGCACCAATGTCGCGGGAAGCAGGTACCTCGAGGCGATGAAGTAAAGTTTGGAGTGCTCGCTATCGACGAGTCCGAACGAGTTGTAGAGCGCCGGCAGGAAATAGCACAGCATGATCGCCGGGACATAGCGATAGAAACGTTGCCAGAACGGCAGCGGGGAACGCGTGGTCCAGAAGACGGCGCCGAGGGTCGCTGCCAGCAGCCCAAAAAGGACGGCGTCGTTTTGAATCACGGGCGGCTGGCTGCGGGCAGGAAGAGCTGCGCGATGGCGAGCGCGATGGAATAGGGCTCGGGGTCGTTGCGATTGGTGAGCACGATGACAGTCAGCTTCCGTTCCGGATATCGGATGATCACGTTTCGAAAGCCCCGTGTCTCACCAGAATGCCAGAGCGTTTCCCCGCTGATGCGCCAGCCAAAGCCGTAGTCGACGCTCGGGTTGTCGGTGTGCGTGGCCGGTGTGAAGGCGAGCTCACGGGATTCTTTGCGCAACAATCTGTCGTCATACAGCGCAGCGTCCCACTTCGCGAGATCGTTCGTCGACGAATATATCCCGCCATCGCCGAGCACGGCACTCGTGGTGCTCTGGTCGGTGCGCGCCCAGGCGTCACTGCCGGCGCTATAACCATAGGCACGGGAGGGGACGGTCGAAACGCCGTCCTCGAATGCGACGGTGGCTTGCATGCCGAGCGGCGCGAAGATGCGATCGTGCAGGAACTGCGAGAAGCGTTGACCGGAAGCCCGCTCAACGATCAGCGCGAGCAACGCATAGCCACTATTGCTGTAGCGGTAGCTGGAGCCCGGCGCGAAGTACGTGCGATTGGGCGTTGCCAGCAAACGCAGCACATCCGCGTCGTGCACCTGGGGGCCCTCGTCGGGAACGAAGTCCTCGTAGTCGATCAGGCCTCCCGTGTGCGTCAGCAGGTGCCGGATCGTCACCGGCTGCGCCGCCTCCGGGAGCTCCGGCAGCCACTTCCGTACCGGGTCGTCGAGTTGCAACTTGCCCGCTTCGGTGAGCAGCAGGATGGCGGCGGCGGTGAATTGCTTGGTCACCGACGCGAGCCGGTAGTTAGTGGCGGATGAGGCGGGTGCGTGTAGTTCGAGATCGGCGAGCCCGTACGAGCGCCGGACCACGGGCACACCGTTGCGCAGGACGAGCACGGATGCGCCGGGCCCGGTGCCCGAATAGCTGCGCATCAGGTCGTCGACCCGCTGGTTGGCGTCGGCGTCGCTCATCGGCACCGCCTTGGGTGAGGGTCTGCAGGCGCCGACGCGCGTGAAGGACAGGTCCTCGTAGTCCGAGCTGAAGTCGCCTTCGGGATCGACTTTGGCGAGCGTCAGCGTGGCGGGTTGTCCTTTCGCAAAGGTGAGCCACGGCTCCTCATCCACGTTGTCGTCCCAGTCGACCAGCAGGCGTTCCCCGACGCGCATGACGTAGCCTGCCATCATGGGCGACTTCGCCGAATTGAACCTCACGTGGCGGTCATGTTCGCAAATGGAAATTTCTCCGAACCAGGGATCTCGATAGCGGCCGAGCCATGGTGCCAGGGAAGACGGCGACGCGAGCTTCCGCATGGGAAGCTGCAGATACGCAGGTCCTGAAGCGGTTGCCGAGGCCTGGTCTTCCAGCTTCAGTTGCTCGATGTACCAGCCAGCGGTCGGCGCGCGGCCGGGTGCCGTGAACTGCTTCGCGAGCGCCTCGTTCAGCACCGTGCGTGCCCTTGCGCCCTCGCCATTGATCATGAATACAAATCCACTGCGTTTTTCGGGCAGCAGGTTCAGTGCCGAATACATCCCGCCCAACGTACCGGTATGCGCCACGCGCAGAACGCCATCGACGTCCGACAGGCGCCAGCCGTAGCCATAGGCCGAGAAGTTGCCGTTGTTCCAGCGCTTCTGTCGTTCGGACAGCGGCATCGGCGTATGCGGCGACCACAGCGCTGCGTGCTGAACGCTGCTCAGCCACGGGCGATCCTGTCCCGGCGGCCGTAGTTCGGGGTCCAGCCACAGGCGCATCCACGTAAGCATGTCGTTCAGGCTGCAGCGGATTCCGCCCGCGGCAGCCGAGGCAATCGCAGGGACGGCTTCCGGGTCATGCCGATAGGCGACGTTGCGGTCACCTTCCCGGTAGTGAGGTTGCGCGACGTTGCCCACCGCGTCGCGATTCCATTCGCCGACCTGGCAACGATTGAGACCGACGGCCTCGAAGATCTCGCGACGCACCAGCTCCTCGTACGATGCACCGCCTGCCGCGGCGGCCACTTCGCCGGCGACGATGTAGAGCAGGTTGTCGTAGGCATAGTGCGAACGAAAGCTTTGCACCGGCTTGAGGTATGGCAGTCCGGCGATGATGTCCGCGCGTGTGAACAGATTGGGCTCCGGCCACAGCATGAGGTCGCCCGCACCCTCGCGCAGCCCACTGTTGTGAATGAGCAGATCGCGTACGCGCATCTCGCGCGTGATCCACGGCTCGCTCATCCTGAACTGCGGCAGGTACTTGACGACCGGGTCATCCCATTTGAGCTTGCCGGCATCAACGAGACGCGCGAGCACGCCGGTCGTCATCGCCTTCGTGTTCGAAGCGATCTTGAACAGCGTGTCCGCGTCGATCGCTCGTCCGCCGCCGGAAACGAGTTCGCCGGCAGTGCGCATGTAGGAAACCTTGCCGTCTTCGACCACGCCCAGCGCCAGGCCCGGCAGGTGGTATTCGGCCATCACCGCATCGAAGATGGCATCGAGGGTTTTCTTGTCGGTGACCTTCGAGGATTGCGCGACCCGTTCGACATCACGCCACACGCGCAAGCTGTTGCCGCTCCACAACTGGCCGATCTGCGCCTCCGTGAAGCCGCGTCGCCGCAGACCCGCCGTGACGTTGCGTGTCTGGCTCGCATCGTGCCAGCCCTGGACTGCGCCGCCGCCATCGAAGTCGGAAGCGAGTCCGACGTGGTCGATACCGGCCACTTTGACGGCGTGCTGAATGTGATCTAGATAGTCGTCGAGCGTCGCAAGCGGGTACTGCTGATCGAGACGTTTGAGACCGCGTTGATGGGCGGGAAGATATTCGTGCTTCGCGCTGTCGTATTTGGCATCGCCCGCCTGGCGCGCGGTCTCACTCTCGAGGACTTTCTCGGCTGCGTCACGCGCGGGGTCGAGCTTCAGGAATCCGGTGTAGGCGACGACGTGCACGACACCGCCATTCGCGGCGATCGAACGCATCAGGTCGTCACTCAGGTTGCGCGCGTGATTCGTGAGCGCGCGCGCGGAGGAGTGCGAGGCGATGATCGGCGCCGTCGACACGCGCAGCACATCGCGCACGCAGGCATCCGAGGCGTGCGAGACGTCCACCATCATGCCGAGCGCGTTGGCGCGACGGACCACGCTTTCACCAAAAGCGCTCAGGCCGACATTCTCCGTAGCCGGCGTGTCGCCGAGCTCCTTCAGGATTCCCGAGCTGGTGCAGATGTCGTTGTGGCCGGTATGCGTGAGCCCGAGGTAGCGTGCGCCGCGCGCGTACAGGGCATCGAGCCGCGCCAGATCCTTGCCGATGACGAACCCGTTCTCGATGCCGATCATCGCGGACAACCGTCCGGCGGCGTGATTCACGATGACGTCGTCTGGCGATGTGGCGAGCCGAATGCGCGCCGGGTACTTGCGGACCATCTCCTCGATGGCCGATACCTTGCGCTCGGCGGCCGCGAACGCCGTGGCATAGCCCTCGGGCGTGCGCGGTCCCTGCTCGACGAAGATCACGAAGAAGGCGGCGTCGAGCCCGCCGCGTTTCATTTTGCCGAGATCTACTCGTAGTTCGGTGTCCGTGCCGGGGTCGAAGCGCGTCTCACGCATGTAGGTGCGTGGAATGTCGACGTGTGTATCGAGAGTGAGCGGCTCCGTTGCAACTGGCCGGACGGCGCACGCCGCCGCGCTCAAGACGAGCGCGGCGGCGATTGTCGCGGCCGTTGCCTTCAGAACTTCACCTGGAAGGTCAGTTGTCCGTACCGCGGGGAAAAGAACGCCGTGCCCCGGCCGAAGGAGTCATCCGGATCGGTCGGGTTGTACGATTCGTCCACTTCGAGCACGCGCTGCTGGTTGAGCAGGTTGTAGACCGCGAGTTTCAC